>ERZ773010.1330-NODE-1330-length-15647-cov-16.798615_pt1 | contig 15647 bp, 16 predicted proteins | sample MGYA00580842_ERZ773010 | MGnify/ENA primary metagenome ERZ773010 (study PRJEB29015, sample SAMEA2737982) | human oral metagenome | biome: human oral; feature: human-associated habitat; material: dental | place: China | collected 2107 ...
AATTTTATCCATAATATTTGTTAAAAAATTATATATTTTTTTATTTTGTAAATAAACTACTAAATCTTTACTTATACTTCCAACAATTTTTTTATTATCTTCAAAATAAATAAGTTCTCCATTTATTTTATTAATATCAATTTGATTTATATTAATATCTAAAGGAAAAACTAAATTATTTTTTATGTTTAGATTTTGAGCTATAGTTGATTTTTTTATAATATCAGATATTTTCATAAAATTTCCTCAGCTTTCATTATATTTAAACACTATATATTATGTATTTTATCATTTTTTTTTATAAAAATATACTTTAACAAAAAAATGGAGTTAAACTCCATTTCTAAATCTACTTCTACCAAATATTCTTACTGCAGTATACATAAGTATTCTTAAGAGAAAATTTACTTTTTCCTCTTTTAATATCTCTAAAAATATCTTATCTGCCTTTTCTCTACTTATATCTAAATTACAAGTAGAAGAATACAGCCAATCATGAACTACACTTGCTCCACTATGTTTTCCATAAGGAAGAACTATACTTCTCAATAATTTTGGTATACTTGCATAATCTGTTACAAAACCCTTTGGTACTTTAATAAGATATTCCTTTGTTTTGTATACATAGTCAGAAAATAATTCAAATTTACCATTCATTAAATCTTTAACTAATAATTTTGTAAGTTCCATATATCTACCTCCATTTATTTTCTTATAACTTAAAATAACTCTTTTTCTTAGTTTTTTCATTTTCTAAATGGATAGATATACTTCTATGTAAAATAAAAAAGACTATTTAAAGATTTAGCCTTTTTTATTTTTCAACTTAAATTTATTTTTTTGCTTCTACTTTTTCTGCTGTAGCTTCTACCTTCTCTTCTACTTTAGCTTCCACTTTTTCAGTTGAATTTTCTTTTGTAGATTTAACTTTTTTAACTGCTTTTTTTGTTTTAGTTTTTGTGTTATTTTCTGTGCTTTGAGTATTTTGAGTTTCACAATTGCAATTTTCTACTTTTTTTTCTGTTGGACAGTTACATTTTGCATTATTTTTAATATCACAGCAATTGTCTGCTATTGCACTTACTCCTAAAAAGCCATCATTAATACTAATTTTTTTATTCTATTCCCTCCTAAAAACTTAAAGAGAGTTGGAATTTATAAACTCTCATTCTGTAATTATTCCAACTCTTAATTATGGTTATTTATTAATTTTTTGTTTCTACTTTATCTTTTACAGCATCAACTTTTTCTTCTACTTTAGCTTCTACTTTTTTAGCTGCTTTTTTTACTTTTTTACCAGCTTTCTTAACATCTTTTTTTACTGTATTAGTAGATTTTTGTGTATCTTCTTTAACTGCTTCAGCTTTTTCTTCTATTTTATCTTTTGCCTTATCAGCTTTCGCTTCAACTTTTTCAGCATCTTTCTTAACTTCTTTTTTTACATCTGTTGCTTTTTCTTCTACTTTATTTTTAGCTTCATCCAATTTTCCATCAGCTTTTTTAACTTCTTTTTTAGCATCTTTCTTAGTATCTGCTTTTACATCTGCTACTTTTTCTTCTACTTTATCTTTAGTAGCTTCTAATTTTTCACCAGTTTTTTTAGCACCTTTCTTAACATCTTCTTTTACATCTGCCATTTTTTCTGACACTTTTTCTTTTGCTGCTTCTAGCTTTTCACCAGCTTTTTCTGCTTTGTCTTTAACTTCTTCTTTTACATCTGCCACTTTTTCTTCTACTTTTTTAGCACCTTTTTTCATTGTCGCTACTGCACCATTTGTAGCATCTTCTGCCATTACACTAACACCTAAAACTAAAGCTAACATCATTAACAATTTTTTCATAATAATTTCCTCCTAAATCTATAAAATTCAAAGGGGATGTTAAAAAACAATCCCCCTCTTGTCAACTTATTTTATTTTATTTATAAGATTATCTACTCCACCAAGAGCTTTATCTTTTAATTCAGATGCTTTTTCTTCTGCACCTTCTTTTAATTCTTTTGCTTTATCTACTGCTTTATCTTTTAATTCCCCTGCTTTGTCTTTTAGTTCAGATGCTTTTTCTTCTGCACCTTCTTTTAATTCTTTTGCCTTATCAACAACTGTATCTTTCACTTCTTTTGCTTTGTCTGCAACTGTATCTTTTAATTCATCTAATTTTCCTGTTACATCATCTAACATTCCCATAATTTTCCTCCTTAATTTTTATTTATTCAAATCTTAAACACTACTACTTTTTTATTACTATAATAGTACAGTAAAATCTTTCAATTGTCAACCTATATTTTATAAATCTTGCTATATTTTTCTTTTAAATATTCAATATAGTACTTTGGATTTAGTTCTTCTCCTGTAACTTTCTTAATTATTTCAGGAGTATCTTTTAATCTTCCATATTTATGAATTTTTTCTCCAAGCCAATCAGTTATTTTTTTTAATTCTTGATTTTCTAAAGCCTTTTCAACATCAAAATCTTTTTTCATAGCATTATATATTTGAGAAGCATAAGCATTTCCTATTGCATAAGAAGGAAAATACCCAACTAAACCACAATACCAATGCACATCTTGCATAAGTCCTTCTGAATCATTTTCAGGCTCTAGTCCTAAATATTCTACCATTTTTTGTTTCCAGATTTTTGGTAAGTCATCTATATTTACATCACCAGCAAATATCATTTTTTCTATTTCATACCTTACCATAATATGTAAAGAATATGTTAACTCATCTGCCTCAACTCTTATAAGTCCTGGTTCAATCTTATTTATTTGTTTAGAAAATTCTTCAAAATCAATATCTTTTAAAAATGGATAAAACTCTTGTGCTTTCTTATATAGTGGCTTCCAAAAAGCTTCATTTCTTCCAACTATATTTTCCATAAATCTTGATTGTGATTCATGTAAGCCCATACTTCCACCTGTACCAAGTAAAGTATCTATAAGTTCATCTCCTGTTTGTTGTTCATAGATTCCGTGCCCTGCTTCATGTATTATTGAAAATACAGTTGAAAATGGCATATTTTTCTTATTATTTGTTGTAAGTCTAACATCATTTTTATTTAAGTTCAAAGTAAATGGATGTTCACTTGTTTCAATAAGTCCCTTTTCAAAATCAAAACCTACATAGTCTGCTAAATATTTTGCAAACTTTAATTGTACTTCTTCATCAACAGGAACATCTATTTTATTTTCTTCTTTTAATGTCTTTTTCTTCTCTTGTACTTTCTTTAAAAACGGTACTATTTCCTTTTTTAATTCACTAAAAAAGACATCTAATTTTTCAGTATCCATTCCTTTTTCATAGTCATTTAACAAAACATCATAAAGATTCTTTTCATCTTTTCTTCTATATTCTGCAAACTTTTTATTGTAGTTAAATATTTTTTCTAAATTATCTTTAACTATTGAAAAATCTTTTTTAGATTTAGCTTCTTCCCAAATTCCTTGATTTATACTTGTCAATTTTGCATAGGCTTCATATTCATCAGCAGGTATCTTTTTCTTCTTCTCTATATCTTCCATTGATAATTCAATTTCTTTTTTTTCAATTTCAGATAAACTTTCTTTTTCTTTATTCAAACTTTCTACTATATTTACAAACTCATCTGAAGTAAATAAATTGTATTCTTGCATACTAAGTTCTCCAACTAAGTCAGATAAATATGGCTTTGATTTTGCAGGAGTCTTTGTTTCTAAGTCCCATTGTATAAGTTCCAGATTAGCATATATTCTATTTTTCTTTTTTACTAATTCTCTAAATTTTTCTTTCATATAAATTCCTCCATTAAAATATTTTCAATACTTTAACTTACTTTCTTTTTATCATTCCATTTTTAACAGTGTAATTATTATTTAAAATATCTAAAACACTAAGAACTATTCCATCTCTTGTCTTATATGTTTCTCCACCCATGACTACAATAATAACATCAGTATCTTCAAATTTACTTGCAACAGCTATATTATACTTTGCTTCCTTATGGAAACCTGTTTTTATTCCATATACTCCTTTTTCTCCAATTAAATGATTTCTATTTCTTATAGATATTTTTCCATTGTAGATTTTTGTGTTTTTTATTCCTGCAATTTCAATATATTTTTTGTATTTCAATGCTTCTATTGATAGTTTATATATTCCTCTTGCTGTTCCTTCATCCATAGGTTGTTTTGTAACTCTTGTTGGTAAGCCAGCAGGAGTATGGTATTTTATTTCATTTTCTAAACCATATTCCTTCAATTTTCTATTCATTCTAGCAACAAAACTAAATACACTTCCATTTCCAACATATTCTGCTATCGCATAAGTTGCATTATTAGCTGAATATACGGCTGAAGCCTTTATTAAGTCTTCTAAAATAAATATTTGTCCTGCTTTTAGAGCTATTCCACTTCCACCATATTTTAGAGGGTTTTTACTTATTCTTACACTATCACTTAAAGAAATATTTCCTGCATTAATTTCATCAAATGTTACCATTAAAGACATCATTTTTGTAACAGAAGCAAGTGGATACATTGTATCTGCATCTTTTGCAAAAATTACATTTCCTTTTGTATCACCAACTATAACTGCTCTAAAATTATCTGGTAATTCCCATTCTACACCATCAGCAGAATAATATTTAATCATTTCATACTTTTGTTTATCTTTTTCTGGATTTTCAGGTTCTTCAATTGCTAAATTCTTGTCTTCCTTAACTTCTTTAACTTCCTTGATATTTTCAGTAACTTCTTTTATTTCATCTTTTGTAGTTTTTTCTTTTGGTTTATTCTCTTCTTTATTCTCTACAACTTTACTTTCTTGTTTCTTTGTTTGCTCTGCACCAATATTTTTATCTTCTGTAATTTCTTGTATTTGTTGCTGCACTGGTGGTTTTGTAACTACTGCTTCTTGTTCTTTATTTTCTTCTAAAAGTTCTGCTGAAAAGTCTTCTATTAACTGTACTTCTCTAACCTCACCAGAATATGCATTTGTAAATAACATTCCTAAAATAGCCATAACTAAAAATACTTTTTTGAATTTCTTATACATCTTATTTACTCCTATAATTTAAAATAGCCCTTACATTATATCATAATGTAAAGACTATTTATTAATTTTTTTATTTTTATTTAATTATTATGTCTATTTTGCATCTCTTTTTGAGATATAGTCTTCTATTGCCATTTTAATAGCTTCTTCTGCCAAAACTGAGCAGTGCATTTTAACAGCTGGTAATCCACCTAAAGCATCAACAACAGCCTTATTTGTTACTTGTAGTGCTTCATCAACTGTTTTTCCAATAATCATATCAGTTGAGATTGAAGAACTTGCAATAGCTGATGCACAACCAAATGTTCTAAACTTTACATCTGATATTTTATCATCATCAACTTTAATAAAAATTTCCATTATATCCCCACAAGAAGGATTTCCAACTTTTCCATATCCATCTGGATTTTCAATTACTCCTGCATTATGAGGGTTCATAAAATGTTGCATAACTTTTTCTGTATATTGCATAAAAATTCATCTCCTTTAATTATCTAAACAATTATATCTTAGTTTCAATTATATTTCAATTTTTAAAAACTTGCTTCATTTGTCAATTTATTATCTTTAAAAGTTCTCCACAATGGTGATAACTCTCTTAATTTTCCAATTATTTCAACTAAAGCTTCAATAGTGTAATCAATTTCTTCTTTTGTAGTATATTTACTTAAAGAAAATCTTAATGTTCCATGTGCATACTCAGCAGGTATTCCCATAGCTAATAAAACATGTGAAGGTTGTAAACTATCAGATGAACAAGCTGAACCTGAGCTTACTGCAATTCCTTTTAAACTTAGATTTAAAAGCATGGATTCTCCTTCTAAGTATTTAAAAGTAATACTTGAAGTTCCTGGTAATCTTCTTGTACCTTTTCCATTTATTTTTATTTCTGGTATTCTTTTTGATACTTCATCTTCAAAATAATTTCTTAATGTTTCTTCTCTGTTCCATTCTTCTTTCATATTTGCTACTGCCATTTCAAGAGCCTTAGCTAAACCAACTATATATGGCACATTTGAAGTTCCTGGTCTTCTTTTTCCTTCTTGGTTACCACCAGTTATTATTCTTGCCAAACGAACTCCATCTCTTTTGTATAGAACTCCTATTCCTTTTGGTGCATGGAATTTATGTCCTGAGAAACATAATAAATCTATTCCCATTTTTTCAGGATATATTTCTACTTTTCCCATAGTTTGAACTGCATCAACATGAAGTATTATTTTTCTTTCTTTTGTAATTTTTGCAATTTCTTCTACTGGTTGGAATGAACCAACTTCATTATTAGCATGCATAATACTTACAAGAATTGTATCTTCTCTTAATGCTTTTTTAAATTCATCAACTATTATAACACCATTTTCATCAACTGGTACCATTGTAACTTCAAAACCATCTTCTATTAAATCCATAAAAGTATTTTTTACTGCTGGATGTTCTATTGTAGATGTTATAATATGTTTTCCTCTATGTTTATATGCCTTAGCTATTCCTCTTATTGCTAAATTATCTGCTTCACTTCCTGAGGCAGTAAAAATTATTTCATTTGGTTTAGCTTTTAAAATATCAGCAATAGTTTGTCTTGCTTGTGTAACTGCTAAACCTGTTTCATTACCAAATAAGTGTAAACTAAATGGGTTACCATAATATTCTGAAAAATATGGTATCATTGCTTTTACAACTTCTTCATCAACCTTTGTTGTTGCATTATTATCTAAATAAACTTTCATTACATCTCATCTCCCTAATAGTATCTATATACTTTATAACATTCTTTAGCAACTTTGTCAAGAATAAATTATACTTTTTTAGTTATCATTAGATAATTTTTTTATCCCATAGTTACAATACTCAGAAATTTCGCACTCTGAGCATCTTGGTCTTCTTGCAATACAAGTTGCTCTCCCATGTAAAATAAGATAGTGAGAAAAAACAATCCAAGATTTTTTAGGAACAATTTTCATTAAGTCCAATTCAATTTTTATAGGGTCTTCATTGTTTACAAGTCCTATTAGGTTCGTAAGTCTTTTAACATGTGTATCAACAGTTATTCCATCTGCAAGTCCCCAGACTTCTCCTCTTACAACATTGGCAGTCTTTCTTCCAACACCTGCTAACTCTGTAAGTTTATCCATATCTTGTGGAATTTCTCCATTATATTTTTCTAATAACTGTTCACTACACTTCTTTATATTCTTAGCTTTATTTCTAAAAAAGCCTGTACTTTTTATATAGTTTTCAATTTCTTCTAATTCCATATTAGCAAATTGCTCTGGTGTATTTACATGTTTAAACATTTCTTCTGTAACTATATTAACTCTCTTATCTGTACACTGTGCAGAGAGTATAACTGCTACCAAAAGTTCAAAAGGAGTTTTAAAATCCAAAGCACATTTTGGAGTTCCAAACTTCTTTTCCAATTCTACTAATATTTTTTTTACTTTTTCCTTTTTTGTCATTGTATCGTATCCTTTTTATATATTAAATATTCCAGTCCATCATTATAAATTTCTTTCTTATCATTATATATAAAGCCTAGATTTTCAAAAAGTTTTTTTGAGGCAATATTTTCTTCTAATATATATGCTTGAAGAAATTTTATATTTTTGTTCTCATTTAAAAATTTATTTATACTTTCAGATAAAATTTCTTGTGAATATTTTTTATTTCTATAATCTTTATTCAAATAGATATTTACTTTTGCAGTATTATTTAAAATTTCATAACTTGTCATTGCCACAAAGTTATTTTTTTCATCCTCAAATATATAAATTGAGTAATCAAAAGAAGATATATGAGTTTTATACCATTCATTATGATTTTTATGTATCTTTTGTTGCTGTTTCTTATTTTTGAAATATTTATTTACAAAATCTAAATGCAAATTTTTGTAAATAATTTCAATATCCTCTTCTCTCATATTTCTTATTTTGAACCTAGACAAGAATACCACCCCTAATATCTATTCAAAGTATTTGTATAATAGCATATTTATTGATATGTATCAATAATTTTAAAAGAAATATAAAAGTCAGGCATAGTATCCTGACCTTTTTTACATTATTTTTTCTTTAAAGTTTCATTTATTGCATTTTTTAATTGCTCTCCACTGATAGCACCATTTACAAAACCTTCTAAATAACCATCTTTATTTATTACATAAGTTGTAGGAAAATATTTTATTGCATAGTCATCAAAAGACTTTCCTGCTTCATCCATTAAAGTTGGGTATGTAACATTCTTTTTCTTTAAGAATGAAATAATTTTATCTTTTTCAACATCAACATTATTTGGATTTTCTTTAGTTTTAGGTCCTGCTACTCCTAAGATTACTACATCTTTTTTATTTGAACCAAATTCTTTGTATACTTTTTCAAATTCTGGTAATTCTCTAACACAGTAGCCACACCATGTTGCCCAAAAGTTTATTACAACAACTTTTCCTTTATACTCTTCCAAACTATGTTTTTTACCATATTGATCATATAGAACAATATTAGGCATTTTTACATCTTCTTTTTTGTTTGATTTTGCAGCAAAAGCTGAAAATGACATAACTATAAAAACCAGTACTAAAAGTAGTTTACTTTTAAATCTCATAACTTCCTCCTAATTTATTTTACTATTCTTTAGATATTTTTTGTAATTCTTCTATAACAATTTCTTTTGCTTCTTCCTTATACTTTTTAGGTACAAATACAAAGAAAGCCATAGTATGAAACTTTCCAAACTCCTTTTGTGGTAATAAATCAGATAACTTTCTTTCTTCTCCATTTAACAAAAGAGAAATTGGTGCTTCTTTGTTAGAATTATAGAATTTATTATATTTAGTTATTATAAATACTTCCCCTTCTTTTAAATTTAATTTTTTTAGGAGAGTATTTGTAATATCCTCAATATTCTTTTCATTTCTCAAAATATCTTCTAGTTCATCATATGATTTTATTATCTTTTTGTCAACCAGATTTTTTTCAAAATCTTTATACTCATATATAGTTTTCCAAAGAGGTTTCAAAAAATCTCTTTCAAATATTTGTTTGATAGTTATTGTATTGAAATCATCCGTTTTTCTTTCTAAAGATAAAACATAAATTTTTCTTAAATGTGAATATATATCATCATCTGTTATTAAGTAATCTGTTATTGCCTTTGGAGAAAAATATTCATCTCTACTCATTTCTTCAAGTGCTTGCCCTCTATGTTCATCATATAAAGTCATACATCTTTTTAAAATTCTACCTATAATGTAATCTGTATAAATAGAAATATGATGATGATAAACCCAAAGATATAATATATCTCTTGAATCTACAACTGTTTGTACAGCTGGTATAGCCTTTGCCACATATTTTAATTCTTTATTTTCAGTGATTGTAAGACAGGCAAGCAACCTTTTTATATCCATTTTAGGTGCTATTTCTCCTGTCATATGATTATCCCTTGTCAAATAATCTAATTTATCTACATCTATTGAGTCTGAACTAATTATTCTAACACAAATATTTTTATCCCAATTTTCAGAATCAGGGTAGGTATTCCCTATAATACATCTACAAATAAAAGCTACATCTATATTTTCATCAATTTCTTCTTTTAATATCTTATAGAATTTTCTTAAAATACAATAACAAGATAAAAGCTCATGCTCTTTCCCCATTAATTTGCCATTGTTATAGAAAGTTTTATCTATATCAACTAAATTAGAATAATCATTTTTTATACAAGTAATAATTTCGTTTTTGTCTAAAAACTTTTCTCCTAAATGAGAAAATGGTGGGTGTCCCACATCATGTAAAAGACCAGCTAATTTTACATGTAATCTTAAATAAGATATTCTATCTTCTGATAAACCATATTTTTTAAAATCTTTTTCTAAAACTTCAAAAAAGTTACAAGCTAAATGCATAACTCCTATTGAATGTTCATACCTTGTATGGTTTGTTGAAGGAAAAATATATGAACTAGATAACTGTTTTATTCTTTTTAATCTTTGAAACGAGGCAGTATCTATTAATTTTTGTACTGACTCATCTATTTCTATATAGCTATATACCAAGTCTTTAACAACTTTTACTCCCATTTAAACCTCCTTTTCCTATAAAAATAGAAACTGTTATAACAGTTTCTAAATTATTAATTATTATTTATTATCAGGTATGTCATATGTACCATACATAAGTTGACAGTTATCAGCTTGTGTTGAACAGTAATCTAAGGCATCTTGATTAACTTTATCCAAAATATCTGGATCATTTTCTCCATATTTTTTTATCCAAGCTTTTATATCAGTATCTACATAGGCTTCTATTTTTCCAGTTTTCTTACTAACTCCCATTGTAATAGCTGCCATGCCACAATCCCAATCAATATACCTATTTGCCTCTTCTCCATACAGTTTTTTATAAGTTTCCTGTGCTCTTTTTATAATTTTTTTCTTTGCAAACCAACCAATTTCTTGGCTTCCACACGGAAGATAGTAACAATTACCTGTTTTATCATTCCAAACAAATACAGATCTAAGAATATTAACATCTGGTTGTTCTATATATTGTTGTTGAGCTTGTCTTTGACGTGCTGCTTCTTCTCTTTCTCTTTTTTGTCTATCAGCTTCTAACTGCCCCCACAACATACTATTATTAAAATCATGCCATGCTTGTGAGCCCACTGGATGAACATTTACATTTGCATAAGAAAAGCTAGGTAAAATTGAAATTAAAGTAAAAAATAAAATTATAAAATTTTTTCTCATAAAAAATATCCCTCCATATTTGTACTTTTATATTAACATATAAGGTAAAAAAGTCAATCTATTACAATTCTTTTTCATATTTTTTTAATGAATCAAGGGCTGGTTTAGCAATAGGAATTATAACTAAAATATTTATAACTGTCATTATACCCAATCCAAAATCTGCTAGTGACCAAATAAACATATCTTGTTTTATTCCACCAATATATATCATCAAAATTAAAATAACTTGATATATTGTATTTAAATTTTTACTTTCATGTATAAAGTTCACTGCACTTCTTCCATAGAATGCAACTGCAAGTATTGTACTTACACAGAAAAAGAACATTAAAATTACAACAAATAATGGACCTATACCATTTAAATGATAACTCATAGCTGCTTGGAAAAGTCCCATTCCAGATAGTCCTGATATTGTGCTTTTAGGGGCAAGTAAAACTATAAAAGCTGTTGCACTACATATAACTAAGGTATCTATAAATACTCCAAAGGCTTGTACCATTCCTTGTTTTGCAGGTATATCTATATGAACTGCTGCAGCTGCATAGTTAGAATTTCCACTTCCTGCTTCATTTGAGAAAAGTCCTCTTCTAACACCATTCATTACAACCGCTCCAAATGTTCCTCCAAAAACTTCTTTTGCACCAAAAGCTTGTGAAAAGATAGTACCTACCATAGCAGGTATATTAGTTAAATTTGTAACTAATATATATATAACTGCTACCACATAAATAATAGCCATAAATGGAACTATTTTATTTAATGATTCTACAATAGAATCTTTTTTTGATTTACTAAAAAAGATTACATAAGCAACCATAAAAGCCACTACTATTGATGAAATATTTTGTAAATTAAAAAACTTATTCTCTGCTCCCCAAGTATAAACACTTGTTATTGAACTTGTTATTGAGTTAGACATTACTTGAGTTACTCCAAAATAACATACCACTGAAGCTAGTGCATAGACAATTCCTAACCATCTCATATTTAATCTTTTTTCAATAATAAATGGTGTTCCTCCTGTAAAAGAGCCATCTTTTTCTTTTTTTCTATATATTACTGCAAGGCTTGATTCAATAAAAGCAGTTGCTGAACCTAGCATTGCAACAAGCCACATCCAAAATATTGCCCCTGGTCCTCCAACTGAAATTGCTGCAACCACTCCTGCGATATTACCTGCTCCAACTCTACAAGCTGTTCCTAGAAAAAATGTCTCTAATGAACTAATTCCATGTTTACCCTTTTCATTTTTAAACAATACTTTTACTATTTTATGGAATAATCTAAATTGCATGAATTTAGTTTTAAATGAAAAATATATAGCTGTTCCTATCAACATAAAAACTAAAATATTTTTTCCCCATAAGAAACCATTGACACTATCAACGATTTTATAAATACTTTCCATCTTTTTGGTGCCCCCTATTTTTAAATTAAATTAGTTGACATTATAACATATTTTACAAAAATCTCAAAGGTTTTAGTCTAAAATTTTATGTCAATATGTATAAAAATATAATATAACTTTAATTTTAGTTTTTACCATATTTTATATAAAAGATTCTAAAATCTTACCTTCCAATTTCTCCCCTAGAGTTTTTTAGATAAATAAAATGTATAGTATATTTCCATATTATTATCCAATACTATTTTTAACCCTTTATTTTCTGTAACTACATAAAGACTGTTATTATATTTAAACATAATATTTTCTACTACTTCAGGACTAGGATGCTTATGGCTATTTTTCTCTCCAGCTGATAAAAAATAAACTGCATTCTTACTTATTAAATTGTTATTACAATTTTTAGAGGAACCGTGGTGAGGAACTTGTATCATACCTATCCATTCCCAATATTCTTTATAAGCTTGCTCTAATGTCTCCCATTTATCTTCCTCTTTTGCTTCATAATCCCCTGTATATAAACAACCTACTTTTACATATGAACTATCGTATTGTGTCTGTGCCCCAACTTCTCTAACTCCCGAAAATAATGTCATTGAATTATTGTTTATCCCTCCTTTGAGACTTTTATAAGCCTTTTTAATTTTTTTTCTACTATTATCTTCATTTTTTATCCAAATTTCTTCAACCTCTTTTAAAGATATTTTTTTTCCAAATTCCTTCTCTAATTTTTTTTCAAATTCAATTATTCTTATCTCTTGTTTAAAATTATAAGGGATTAGTTCCCATTTATTTTTATTACAACTATGCTCTAGCCCTTCAATTTCTTTTGCAATATCTTCTCCTGATTTTTTTTTGATTCTTTTTATTTTTTTGTTTTTTATCTCTTCGTTATCAATTTTTTTATTATTTTTTTCAACAATATTCTCTTCATCATTAGGTAAAATTTCAATTAATTCTATTTCCATATCTTCTTTTATTTTTTTGATAGCTGCTTCAGGATCTTCTATAAATTCTCTAATAAATTTACTATAACTATTCCCTATTGCTTCTTCTATCATAATTTTTATTTTTAAAGTTTGTTTCATTTCTTTTGTAATTAATGGAAAGCATATCCTCTTTACTTCACATTTTGTTAGCAAAGCTTCTACACCACTCATATGATCCTTATCTAAATGTGAAATAAAAATAGCTTCTATAACTTTATTTCTTTCAAAACATTTTTCAATCAATTCCTCAATTTTTTTTTCATTACCTATAGAACCACAATCATAAACTATATTTTTCCCATTCTGAAATTTTTCAACATAAAATGCTCCTTGTCCAACTGGAAGTATAAGTCTTGTAATCATTTTATTTTCCCCTCTTTCTTTTTTATTTATTCATTATTTTATATATTTCTTGCATATCTAAATTTTCTCTCAATAATTTTGCTAACTTATCATATTCTCTTTCTTTAAATTCATAAAAAGATAATACTTCTTTTTGTTCAGGCATAGATTTTTTTCTTCTAATCATATTTAACAAATCATTTGTAAAGCTTGAGTTATCAAATATTCCATGGATATAGGTAGCAAAGACATTATCTTTACAGATTACAGGACTTGAAATATTTGTTACCCCTTGATGAATCTCATAGCCTTTTATTTCATAGTCATTAAAATCTTTTAAAATTCCTTCTTTAACTTCTATTTTTTTTGTAACTTGTTCAGTCTTTTTAATCTCATCAAAAGTAGTTTCATAATCAAAAAAATTAAAACCTTCTGTCTCTAAAATATCACTTTCTAAATGCTTAGGGTCATAGATTTTCTTCCCTAGCATCTGTAAACCACCACAGATTCCAATAATAATTTTACCTTTTTCTTTTAATTCCTTTACCTTTTCAAAAATACCTCTTTCCTTTAAATCTTCCAAATCTGTTATAGTATTTTTACTTCCAGGGAAAATAATTATATCTTCATCCCCTAAATCCTTAACATCATAAATATATCTTACTCTTACATCATCATACTGTTTAAAAGCATGAAAATCTGTAAAATTTGACATCTTTTTAGTTTTAATAACAGAGATATTTATATATTTCTTATCATTTGAATAAACTCTTTTATCTTCATCTGATAAACTATCCTCTTCTTCTATCTTCAAATCAGCATAAGGTAAAACTCCTAAAAATTTTATATCCAAGCCCTCATCTTTAAATCTTTTATCTAGAATATCAATAGCAGGCTTTAATAAGTCACTATCCCCTCTAAATTTATTGATAATATAGCCTTTTATTCTCTTTCTATCATTTTCATCTAATAACATCACTGTCCCATAGATTGAAGCAAACACCCCACCTATGTCTATATTGCCAACTAATATAACTGGACTATCAACAAGCTCTGCCATACCCATATTTACTAAATCATATTCTCTTAAATTTATCTCTGCTGGACTTCCACCACCCTCTAAAACAGCAATATCAAAATTATTTTCTATATTATTTTTGTAAGTTTCCAAGGCTATTTTTTTTAATTCCTTTGAGTGTGAAAAGTAATTTTTGGCATCAGCTGTATAGGCAACCTTTCCATTTATTATTACTTGTGAATTATTGTCAGAATTAGGTTTTAATAAAATTGGATTCATAAAGGCTCTTGGTACTTCATAACCTGCCTCTGCTTGAATAACTGTCCCCCTACTTAATTCTAAACCCTCAATATCCACAAAAGAATTAAGTGCCATATTTTGAGATTTAAAAGGCGAAACTCTATATCCATCTTGTGCAAACACTCTGCATAGACCTGCAACTATTAAAGTTTTTCCAACAGATGAGCCTGTTCCCTGTATCATTATATTTTTATGCTTTTTCATTTTTCCTCCAAAGCTAATTTTTTATTTTTATTATAACATTTCTTTAATTAGTTATTTTATTTTTCAAAAATAAAAAAGAATTACTTTCAAATTTTTGATTGTAATTCTTTACATTATTTTATATAAGCAAGTTAAATTATTGGATTATTCCAATTTCTTTTAATAAATACAATATATAAATAATTGCCACAATATTAGCTAAAATAACTCCAAAAACAAAAGCAGATACTTTACCTTTTCCTTCTGAAGAAGATGATAGTATTTTTCCTCCAACATATATTAATATACAAAATACTAAAATAGCTATTGAATAAAACATTAATCCTTTAAAAATTTCTACTTTTGCATTTTCATCAAGAGAAAAATATATACTTCTTAAAAATTCCATTTAAATCTCTTCCTTTACTTTTAATAATTTATTTAATATTCTATCATTTTTAAAGAAAAAAATATACTATTTTTTATTTTTACAAATTACTAGAACTCTCTTGACAATTAGTAAGTTCTTACATAAAATATGATATAATTTAAATATAGAAAGGGTGTTTTATCAATGACAGTTAATGATGTACTTGCAGCTTTGGGAGTTGTATTAAATGGTATTCCA
>ERZ773010.1331-NODE-1331-length-15637-cov-4.465986_pt1 | contig 15637 bp, 8 predicted proteins | sample MGYA00580842_ERZ773010 | MGnify/ENA primary metagenome ERZ773010 (study PRJEB29015, sample SAMEA2737982) | human oral metagenome | biome: human oral; feature: human-associated habitat; material: dental | place: China | collected 2107 ...
ACCAGTACGCGGTCCTGTTTGCTCGCCGGGTAGATGCTGGCGATATGCAGTGGTTCGAGGCGTTCGAGGACTTCTTCTTCGAGGGTGCTGAGGTTTTGCACGCTGCTGACTTTGTTTTTGTCAAATTGCACTTGCATCCGCCGTGCCGGACGCTGGCCGTCCCAGAAGTTGAAGGGTTGGGCGTAGTATTCGACGGTGTTGCCTTCGCGGTGGTACTGCTTGATGTTGTTCGGGCTGGCGACTTCGCGGTAGTCGAGCAGTTTCAGTTCGTTGATGAGGTCTTCGGGGGTGAGCGTCGCGCCTTTGTAGAGTTCGAGCGGGCGGGCGTATACGCGCGCCGGCATGGACCACAGCGCACCACCCAGTTTACGGTCATCAAGGTGGTACTCTTTTTCGAGTTTCATCGCGTACATGAAGAGCAGCACGCAGCCGAAGATGCCGAGGATAATCAGGAAGTAGAAGGTGTTACGGATGAGGCGTAGCAAGGGTGTTCTCCGGTTGGGTTAGACGGCCACGGGCGCTTTGATGGGCGGATGGCTGTGGTAGTGCTGTAACTGGATATCGTCGTAGTGGTAGCTGTCGATGCTTGCCGCCTGGCGCAGGGCGAGTGCGGGCAATGGGTAGGGTGTGCGGCTGAGTTGTTCGCGCGCCTGGTCGAAGTGGTTGTTGTAGAGGTGTACGTCGCCGCCCGTCCAGATGAAGTCGCCAACTTGCAGTCCGGCTTGCTGCGCCATCATGTGCGTCAGGAGGGCATAGCTTGCGATGTTAAACGGCACGCCGAGGAAAACGTCCGCCGAGCGCTGGTAGAGTTGGCAGGAAAGGCGGCCGCCCGCAACGTAGAACTGGAACAGGGTGTGGCAGGGCATCAGCGCCATGTCCGCCAGTTCGCCAACGTTCCAGGCCGAGACGATCATGCGGCGCGAGTCAGGGTCGGTTTTCAGGAGATGCAGGACGTGGGCAATCTGGTCGTGTCCAGCCCAGTCGCGCCACTGCTTGCCGTAAATCGGGCCGAGGTCGCCGTGCTCGTCCGCCCATTCGTCCCAGATGGTTACGCCGTTGTCGCGCAGGTAACCGATGTTGGTCTCGCCGCGCAGGAACCACAGCAGTTCATGCACGATGGATTTGAAATGCACACGTTTGGTGGTGAGCAGTGGGAAACCGTCCTGCAAGTTCAGGCGCATCTGGTAGCCGAAAACGGAGCGTGTCCCCGTACCGGTACGGTCAGCCTTGGTGCTGCCGTGCTCCAGCACATGGCGCAGAAGGTCAAGATACGCTTGCACGCGGCCCCCGTCGCAGCATCAGCCACAGGCCGAAGACAATCATCGGCAGACTGAGCGCCTGCCCCATCGTGATCTCGCCGATAAGGAAATTCACCTGCCCGTCCGGCTGGCGCACCATCTCAACCAGCGAGCGGAAAATGCCGTAGAGGACGAGGAACAGCCCCGCTACTTGCCCGCTGCGGCGCGGCTTGGCGGAATAGAACCACACTGCGATGAAAAGGACGATGCCTTCCAGCCCCGCTTCATACAGTTGCGAAGGGTGGCGCGGGATGCCGTCGCCCGGTTCTCTTCGGAGTCCCGCAATGAGGTGATCTCGACGACGGATCGGCCGGGCTGTCCGGGTGCGCGGCCACGGGCCCAGTCGTCGTACTTGACAGCAGCCATGCCGATGCTCGGGGCGCTGAGCAGGACGCGCAGCACCGTCTCGAAAGAGGCCTCTGCAAATTCGGGGACTTCGTCACGGAGTCGCCCGGCAACCGCAGCAGCCGAGATCGAGTTGGCACCGAGATCGAATGGGTTGACGCCGTATGCCGGTGGCTCTCCGAGGCCGAGTTGTTCGGCCCAGAGATCGGCGATTCGTGCAGCCAGCGCGTCGGTGCGTTCTGGGAGCTTTGACTCGGCCGGATCCGCAGTATCGCGTTCACCGCGCCCAGTCGTTTCCTCGCCGGTGACGGCCTCGGCTCTGGTGGTCAACTTCTTCTTGTCGATCTTCCCGTTTCGGGTGAGGGGCAGCTCCGGTACGAACTCGAACTGCTGAGGCACCATCACCCCGGGAAGACGGCTGCTGAGGAACGAGGTCAGGTTTTCGTGAGGCGACGCGGTATCGCCTGCGCATACACGGGAGACGAAACACACGAATCGTTCCGGTGCCAGAGCGCTGTCCTCCGCAGGGAAGGCGACGACACCGCCGCCGGTGCTTCCCGCCAGCTGCGAAAGCCACCACCGACGGGAGGGGAAAAGGCCAAGTTTCTGATGGCTTTCGTCAGGTTTCGTCATCAGGAAGATCTGCGTCAGATACACCCACCACTGCTCGTCGACCGGTTCTGAGAGCATGACCAGCCCGCCATCCACGACGAGACCCGCGAGTCGCTCGAGCGATTGAGGAATGTTCCGGGCGTTCTCCAGTACGCCAAAGGCGCAGACCAGATCGTAGGAGCGCTCCGCGAAACCCTGCTCAGTAGGCGAACGATCGATGTCGAACGTTTCGAAACGCCAGTGGCCTTCAGAACCCCAGCGTTCCCGAGCGGAGGGAAGGAAGTACGCGGATCGGTCGGTGAAGGTGTAGTGGAATTCTTTGCCCGACAACCCGGCCACCATGCTTCCGGTCGTGCTTCCCGTTCCGGCACCGATCTCCAGGATGCGCAAGGGCTCGGCTCGGTGCTGCGCAGCGATGCGCGAGACGAGCGCAGCAATCGCCGCGTTTCCCCACTGCATGTTGGCTCGGTCCCGGTACACTCGTTCGGCAATTTCTTGACTGCCATCGGGGAACAGCAGTTCGTGGGCTGGGATTCGGCCTGAGAACAGTTCCGGGAGGAGCTCCGCAGAACGCTTGACGTAACCGGTGAACTGCCGGTAGTTGAAACCGCGGGGGCTCAGCTGCTCGACCCGTGCCCACAGCTGCTGCAGCTCCACTCCATCATGTGATGTACCTTCCTGATCACGCAGGGCCTGCCGCCAAGCATCGACCATCCATTCATTGGCAGGCGCGACGGGCAGCCCGTCATCGATCTGTTCGAGGGTTCGCATCATTGTTGCGACGCATGCGGTCTCAAGAGCAGCCGCGTACTCGGCGATACCGTCCCGGTCACCAATATCAACCTGGGCGGAGGCCTCAGCAGTGGCTTCCTGTACCCATTGCCGCAGCGGATCATCCATGGATACATCCGCGGGGACGACGAAGGCGTGCAACCGACGTTGCGCCCCATGGCCGATGGCAACGACAGCAGCCTGCGCAACAGCCTCGTGCTCGACCAGGACGCTCTCAACCTCGCCGAGCTCGATGCGGTGGCCGCGAATCTTGATCTGATCGTCGAGGCGGCCAAGGATCTCGATTTCTCCTCCTGGCCGGTAAAACCCCAGGTCCCCGGTGCGGTACATGCGGCCGTGCGAGGGATCCTCGACGAAACTCCGCGCAGTCAGCTCCGGGGCGTTGCTGTAGCCATCGGCCAGCCCGGTTCCCATGATCACCAGCTCGCCGGGCACTCCGGTGGGCGCGTCTCGCCCCAGGGTGTCGAGGACCGCGAATCGTTGGTTCGCCAGGGGAAGGCCGTAGGGGATGCTGATCGTGGACGGTTGGACAGGAGCGATGGGGTGGGCGATCGACCAGATCGCTGCCTCGGTGGCTCCGCCCATCGAGACGAACTGCGTGTGGGGGAAGGCTTTCTGCAGGTCACGAACCAGGTCAGGAGGGATCCTGTCCCCGGAGAGTATCCACTGCCGAAGCGCGCTGAGCCGGGTTCCCCCGTTGTCCAAGGCTGTCAGCAACAACTGTGCGACAGCGGGAACGGTGTTCATCGTGGTGACGTCGTGTTCGGCCGCGACATCGAGCCAGGTCGACGGAGTGACGATCGTGTCCGCGGGGGGAAGCACGACGGCACCTCCCACGCTCAAGGGTCCGAAGATGTCGTAGACCGACAGGTCGAACCCCAGGTCCGCGATGGCCAGCGTACGGTCATCACCAGTGAGCTTGAAACGCTCGTTGACATCCATGATGGTGTTGACTGCCGCACGATGGCTGATCTCGACCCCCTTGGGACGTCCGGTTGATCCCGAGGTGTAGATCACATAGGCGAGATCCCCCGGGTCGGCGTCCGGACGGATCGCAGGCAGAACCGTTCCGGCCCCGGCGACGGGGAGTTCACCCACGTTGACGCTGGGGACGCCCTCGGCAACATCGTGTCCTCCAGCGCACACCAGGGCGACGACACCGGCATCATCACAGATCGCGGACAGGCGTGCACGCGGGTGACGGATGTCGAGGGGCACGTAGGCCGCACCTGAGAACAGAACCCCCAGAACCGCCGCAACCTGGTCTGGGGACTTCGGCATCGCGATCGCCACCCGGTCGCCCCGCCGCACACCAGCTTCCTCCAACGCGGTCGCGATGGTGGCGGATCGTCTCAGCAGCTCTGTGTAGCTGATATTGACGCCCCGCCCAAGGACCGCCTTCGCGGCGGGACTGGTTCTGGCGGTCTCGATCACGAATTCGTGCAGCAGTCCAGTGGGAAGGTCACGTTGCGTGGCGTTGGCCCGTTCCCTTTCCGCACGTTGCTCCGCCGGAAGTTCGACAGGCGAGGCCGTCGACCACGAACCACCATCAGCAGCGAGACGGCGGAGGGCATCGGTGAAGGCCGTGAACATGTCATCGAGCATTCCTGCCGGGAAGATTCCCTCCCGTGCATCCCAGTGCACATGGAGCCCATCGACGTCGTCCATCACCTGACAGTCGAGGAAGGCCTGCGGTGTCTGGCTGATGGTGTATCCCATCGAACCGTGCACCGTAGAGGCGACGTCCTGGTCGTCGGCACCGACCCCGATGGCGCTGGTGTAGACGTAGGGCATGACCGCGACGTCACGGCTCCGCCTGCGGGCGATCTCACGCATCACCTCCACACCGCTGAATGAACGGTGATCGAGGTCGGTGAACAGCTGTTCGAGCATCTCACGGGCCCGAACGGTGAACGGCCTCGTGTCCGCCCGGGTCTCAAGCAGGGTGACTGAGGTGAAGTCCCCGACCACTCGCGCGAGTTCGGGCACATCCGAGGGGCGGTCGAGCACGGTCAGGTTGAGGCAGAAATGCGGATCCTCCGCCCACCTGCTGAGAACATCTGCGTAGCAGGCCAGCACCGCTACGCTCGCGGTGAGCTCATATTCCCGCGCGTGCCGCTCCAGTTGCTGCCACTGCGCATGCGGCAGGAGGAAGCTGTGGCCGCACCACCGGACAGGAGACGAAGCAGCGGCGGGGTCCAAAGCGCCATCAAGAACCGGGAGCTGGGGCGCTGGCGGCAGATCGTCGATCCTGTTCAGCCAGTAGTCGCGGGCACGCCGATGCGACTGGCCCTCACGCTGAGCCGTTTCCCACAGGACGTAGTCGCGAAACTGAAGGGGGGATCCGACCGGTGCTTCACGGCCCGCATACTCCTGCTCCCACTCCCGAATGAGCCTGAGCAGGCTGGCCCAGTCCCCCACCAGGAAGTCGAAGGAGATGTGCATGGTGCTCTGCCCGTCGGGTTCGTCAGCCGGTGGCTGGGTGAACTCGATCGCGAACATGGGCCAGGAACCGGTCGGGTGCACGGAGTGGGAGAGGCGTTCACGCACCTGTTCCAGCTGCATCTCACGCTCCTTCGGGGCACTGCTGACGAGCGTGGTGACGGGGATCTCCAGCAGCGGCACCTCCCTGCGCACACGCTGAAAACCAGATACGTCGATCTCGACACGCAACATGTCATGGCGGTCGACGAGTGCCCGCCAGGCCGCCGTGGCCCGGTCTGGATCCAGTCTTGGATAGTTCATCTCGCAGTAGAGATGGCAAGCGACCCCGCCGTAGTCGAACACGGAGGACCGGCCCATCAGGTAGGCGCCCTGAACGTCTGTGAGCGGGAAGGACTCAAAACGGTCCTCCGGCTGGGCTCGGGGGCCGCTTCGTTCCCGCAGCCTCGCGAGGATGTCCTCTTTGTTGGCCCGTAGCTGAGAAATGACGCCGGAAGTGACGACTCCGCGAGGAGCCCGGTAACGCAACCGGCCGTCATCCTCCCAGAGGATGATGCCCAGGTCGGTCCACTGGTCGAGCAGTTCGCTGAGGATCATTGTAGGTTCTCGTCTTCCTTTTCCTTCGAGGGATGTGTTTCGTTGATGGCGGCCCGTGCAGCGGCGCGCAGGCGTTCCTGGATGTGCATTCGTTTCATGCCGTCGGTTTCCTCACCCCCGGCAGCCGGGAATTCGACGCCCCCGGTGAGGCTTTCCCATAGTTGAGCTACCTGCAGGATGCGTTGCGCGTCACCATTCGACATGCCACAGGACATGGCGGTTATCTGTTCGGCGAGGGCTCTCGGCCAGAGATCGGTCAGGATCTGTGCATGTGTGTTCTGCAGCTGGAAAAGTTCAACGCTGGAAAACGTCGCGTTGAGGTTGTCGTCCTCGTATCCGGCTCCGGTCTTCGCCTGTTCGGGTAGGTGCAGGGTCGGGGTCCAATGCACCGGGCCGTGCACGTCAGCGAGGGTGAGTGTCCCGGATCGGGTGTGTATGGACATGGAGGGGAATCGGACATCGTTGTCGGTGTCGCGGGCATCCAACACGGTTGCGTACCGTACCGCCACCGGGACTCCGCCGAGTGTGCCGCCGATCAGGGTGCCGTCCTGGCTCGACTGCAACGAGACGGGACGTGTGGAAAGCCCAATCTCGGTGAACAGCCGCGCAAGCGTGTAGGCAGGCTGAATCGACAGGTGTGCGTCAATGGCAAGCGGCCTGTCAACCGCGAGCAGTTCGCGAGCGGCCCCACGGAACGCACGAACCGCTGGAAGCCAGCGGTAGAGATCCGCCACGGCGAACCGGGCACCACCACGATGCGCGGCACGCAAGCAGGTGGCGACGTCCTTCTTGCCGACGGGAAGCTCGTGCAGCACCGCGATGCCCCGCTCAAGGAGTTGAGCGGCAATCGTGGTCCCGGACCCCCCGATTCCGTTGGAACGCACGATGACGCAGGCAAGATCGGTGTCGTCGGGGACGTCCTCGATCCGGGTCATCAGGGGCACCCCGTGGGCCTCGGCGATTCTCCGTGACCGTTCGCTGCCCCGGGAGAGAAGACCGGTGACGGTGATTCCCGGGCGGCAGCGGCGGAGTGCTTCCAGGTACAGCTGCCCGAACGTGGAGCCGACAACCACTACCTTCCGGATCGGATGAAACTCCGTGATGGTCACAGCGCACCTTCTTCCATGACGTCTGTCGTCACGTCCTGTGTGGTGACGAATGTGCAGGCTGTTTCCGGGGCCATCAACGTAGTCAGGACACGGTCGGGGTCCAGGACAGCTGCTGCACAGCCGCGGCCAGCAGGAACGCGTCCGGAGAGGACCTCTCGGGTGGCGGCCGCGGCGACCTCGGCCGAGAGCACCCCCTCGCTCGGAGCACGAAGCATGATCTTTTCAGTCTCGGTCTCGGCGATGAGCACCACGTAGGGACGGCGACCGGCCGCCTTGGCGACGCTCGCATCGTGAAGCCAGGAGCTGCCTGTCTCCAGGCCCATACCGATGGCAAGCATGAGCAGATCCATGATGCCCTGACCGACCATGGCGCTGTACCACGTGCCGTCCTTCAATCCCGATTCACGGGCGATGGCCTCGGCATCGGAATCGAGATAGGGAAACAGGGAAACAGGGTCGGGGAATCCATCGATGATCACGTTTTCCTGTCGTTGCGCCCCTTGGGAGACCCTTCGGCCGTCCCGCCACGCCGCCAGGGGCTCGACATCTCCATACTTCAGACCTGCCAGGTAATCCTCCGCGCCTGTTCGTGTGAAGACTCCACGGCCTCCGATGAAAACCGTCAGCGTCCGGGCTCGTGGGTTCCGGCCCAGGAGCCATCGTGGCAGGATCCCGGAGGCGCCTGGCAGAGCGCCGGCGTGGAACAAGGCGACCTGTTCCACGGCGCTGGCCTCCTGGAGGGCATGGACATCAGCCGGTCCACCGACGTCGACATAACTCGCTCCAGCGGCCAGCACGGTTGACGCCGTGGTCAAGGCCCGGTCGTGCGAAGGGCCGGTCGCGTCGACGACGACGTCGAGGCCGTCGGCGAGACGCGCGAGGGAGTCCTGGTCCCGCACGTCACAGGCACACGTCGTGATTCGCGCCCGAGAAGCAGCCTTGGATGCCCCAACTGGTGCCTGGATCGCTTCGGGTCGCCGCGCCGCGAGCCTGAATTCCGTCGCCCGTTCAGGATCGACGGGGGTCCGCAGCAGAGCTTCAGCGATGTGCTGGCCGATATCGCCGCTGGCGCCGAGAATCCCAATACCAATGTGGTTCACAGCATTCCTTCTTCCTGTGTGTCCTCTCCTGCCGTGGAGATGGCTGCATCAATCCGTTGCGCGACGGCAGCCAGCATGGGACGGGCGAAGAGCTCCCGCATCGCGATGGTGATGCCGTAGCGTCGCTGAACGGCCGCAATGAACTTGGTCGCCCGCAGACTGTCCCCTCCCAGTTCGAAGAAACTGTCCGAGCGGTCCCGCGGGGCTGTTTGGAGCAGCTGGGACCAGAACAGAGCAACCTCGCTCTCAGTTCCGGAGCGGATCGGTCCGGCCTGGTTGTTCAGGTCTTGTGGCCGCGTCCGTTGAGGGGAGCCATCCAGACCGCGCTCGGCATGGATCAGCACAGCCGGCGTGGGACCGACCGGCGTGCTCTCGACCAGCAGTAGGCCGGCGGCGTTGAGCAACCGTCGCCACGTGGCCTCGTCCCGGGTGGGTTCATCGATCGGTTCACCGGTGGCGTCGGTGAAACCATTCTCCAGCAAACCTGCGATCAGCAGCCCCAGGGGCGAGAGCTCGGTGTTCTCCACCGCGATCAGGACTCCCCCGGGCCGCAGCAACGCCGCTGCCGTTCCCACGGCATCCTGCGGATCCGCCCATCGGTGCAGACTGCCTACGGCGAGCACCACATCAAATGATGCATCCCCGGTATATGGACGGCCCGCCTGGAGGACGGTGACGGCGGCACCGGCCCGGTCCAGGACGGTGTCCAGGTGAGAGTTCTCCCGGCTCGCCCCACCGAGGTCGGCCACTTCCAGAGATCGTGGAAGTCGACTGGCCCGGTCGAGTAGCAGGTCACCCATCCGCTGCCAGACCGGCATTAGACCGGGTTCCGCGGCAGCGAGACGACCGGGCCGCAGGCCGGGAACGGTCAGGAGGTCGGTCGAGGGCACCTCCCCGGTGAGCACCCGACGTACGAGTGGCGCGTGCAGGGTGAGTGTCGCGACCATGTCCTTGATCGGTTGTTCCCAGGAATGCGTTCCCGTTCCGGAAACGGAATGGACCTTCTCCTCAGCCCTGAGGAGGCCTTCGCCCACCGTCAGGATCCCCCGGTCTTCCAGCCAACGACACCAGGTGGCGAGCAGGCCATGGACCTCTGGGGCCATCTGCAGCTGCGTCCACCACTGTTCCGGACGCATCCCTTCACCAGGTAGTTCCTCTAGACGCAGCCACTGCTTCAGAAGAGCGATGGCCGCTGTTTCCTCCTGCTCCCGTCTTTCCCGCCACCGCGCCCGAAGATCGTCGGGAGCAGTTGAAGCCTTGTCGGCACCGAGACCATCGAGATCACTCGGCAACGGGTCGGTCCATCGCGAGGACATTCCCGGTTCGGCCAGATACCGCAGGAAATGCCGAGCAAGGCCAGCCACAGTTGGAAAATAAACGATGTCGCGCCCCTCGATGTGCTCATCGCTGAGTCCCAGCGCGATCGAATGGCCCCGGAACCTGATGAACCAGGGCAGATGCACGGCCTGGTCATCTCCCAGCTCGACGACTTGTTCGTCGGCAACGTCCCGGGTACGCAGGTCACTTTCGAGGTTCGTCTCGAGCAGCTGCGCGAGGAGCGAGGAGTCATGGTCGGATGGTGCGAGCTGCACCAACGTCCGCGATCCCCGTCTCCGGGCAACCGGACCATTGATGTCGCCGACGGCCCTGAGCGCACGAGCCACGATGACAGCGGCAACCGAGAGGACGGAGCGTCCCAGCGGCTGAACCAATTCTTCGAGCGTTCCAGTCGTTGCCTCGTCGGCTATGCACATTTCGTCCTGTCGTTGCTCACCGTTTTGCATGATGTGATGCTCGGTCATGGGGTCACGCTTCTTCCGTCGAAGTGAGAGTGGTGATGTGGAGCAGCTCATGGGCGAGCTGGACATCGGGACTGGCCAGGTAGAAGTGCCCACCGCGGGCAACCACGACCTCGATGTCCCTGCGGGACACCTCCTGCCACTCGGGCATCAGGAACGCATCGACCTCGGTGTCCTGGTCACCAACAATCACCCGTACCTCCTCGACACGGATCCGGCTGGGGCGGTAGGTGCTGAGCATTTCGTAATCGGACCGGACGACCGGGAGGAAGAACGATCGAAGTTCCGGATTCGCCCAGATCGGGGCCGAGTCCGGATTCTGGCGGAGTACATCGGCGACGATGTCATCATCGGTTCCGTTTCCCGGCATCATTGAACGTGCGAGACGGTGCGGAAGTGGTGGGTTCTGCCCGGAGACGACGACGATCGTTCGTGGCGAAGCGGCAAGGGCGCTCAGCGCGGCGGCGGTTTCGTAGGCGACGAAGGCACCGAGCGAGTGGCCAACCAGGATCAGGGGCGTGTCGTCGATGCTGTACTGCGCCATTAGCTCGTCCGCCACAAGGGCGCTGAGACGGGCAATGTCGGTGACCGGCGTGGCGTCGACGAGATGGTCTCGTCCGGGATAGGTGACCCCGAACACCTGGTGCTGTGGCATGGCCGCAGCGAGGTGCGTGAAGAATCGGGGGGAGCCTCCTGCGTGCGGGAAGAAGATGACGGTGTGGCCGGTTCGTGGGCCGGTGAACAGCGGCGTGATCAGCCTCATGCGGTCTCCGCCCCCTTTTCGTCGTCATCCGCCATGGCGAGCACGCGTCCGATGAAATCGGTGAATGCCATTTCGATGAAGTCCTCGGAGATCACCTGATGCGGATGGTCCCACCGCAGCTCGATCCCGTTCTGCTGCGTGGGCATGACCTGACAGTCGATGAGCACAGCCGGTGTACGGGTGTGCGTCCACGTGGTTCGCACGGCGCCTCCCGCGAGGTCCTCCGCCAAGGGCGAGCCCAGCAGACTGGTGAACACGACGGGATAGCGTTGACGTTGGGTACTGGCACCGACAGCGACCATCCCAGCATGGGCAATCGCCCTTCCCAACTGGGCGTGGATCTCGCGGAGGTCCATGTCGGATCCGCACTCGCACAGCGCGAGATCACTGAACTGCCCGAGAGCTTCCGGCGCATCAGTCGGACGGCCGGCCGCGGGAATGTTGATGGTGACCCTCTGTTGACCGGTCGCGACAGCCAGAGCAGTGCCGTAGGCGCGCAAGAAAACGCTGTTCAACGTGACACCGTACCTGCGCGCAACGCCTCGCAGTTTCCGAACGGTCGCGGCATCGACCACATGACCGCGGGAGCCGAACACAACCTCGGACTTGGGAATCTCCCCTGCCGGGATGCGTGGAACGGTTGGCGCTGGGATGGTGGCCTCGGTTGACGCCTGGTTCTGCGCGAGGGCATACCGTCGGAACGCACCGATGTCCTGGGCCGGACCCACTGCGTCGACGTCGCCAATGGCGATCGCGGCAAGGTCACGCAGGACTGCTGCGACACTCAGCGAGTCGAGGGCGAGATAGTTGAAGACGAGCCCGAGCTCATCCGGGCGGTTCCGTCGGACAAACCCCCGCACGGCAGGCGCGGATCCGGCATCGACGCTGGTGCGACACAGGAGGTCCCGGAACTGCGCATCCGTGAGGGGGAAGGGAATTTCAGCGAACTCTGGAACGGCGGAGCCAACCACACGCTGCCGCCAGTCCTCGCAGCGCACAAGGCGCAACGCCTCATGACGCGCCACGACCTCGCGGAGCGCCTGTTCCCAGCGGGTGGTTGTCGTGGGATCGTCGCTCGCGACAATCACCGCAACGCAGGGGCTGGTGCGAACCACCCCGGGAATCCCGTCAGACCCGAGGGCGTAGGCCAATTGCAGAGGGGTCAGGTCAAAGGCATCCTCATCCTCCAGATCCGGTTCGGGGACGGACTCGTCCTCGGTTTCCCTCAACGTGCAATTGCGCTGGAATTCATCGAACTTGGGATACCGGAAGAGTGTCGCCACGGATGCGTCAACTCCTGAAGCCCGGAGGGCGGAGCAGACCCTGGCCCCGGTGAGGCTGTCGCCTCCGAGCGCAAAGAAATCCGCGTCATCGGTGATGGTCACCGAGTCATCACGCATGCTGAGCTCGTGCCGCCACACCCAGCGACACCACTCGGTGAATCCGAGGGAGGACAGCGATACGCCTTGAGCCGCTGCGCTGTCGCGCCAGTCGGGGCGGTGCGCCGGCGTGGTCTCTATCGCGGGGGACGGATCGTTCTCCACGTCCTGCCGACAGGTATCGGCAAAGGCGGCGAGAACAGGGGCACGGAAGAGATTCGAAAGTTCAGCCCGTAGCCCGGTTTCACGCAGCTGAGCACACATCCGGGTGGCCGCCAGCGAGTTACCCCCCAGGGCAAAGAAGTTGCTGCCTGCATCAACCGGACATCCCAGCACATGTTCCCAGGAGTCCGCGACCACCGACTGGACGGAGTCATCGGTGTGCCCGGTTGTGGGACGTTCTTCCTGCCCCTGCTCAACCAGGGACGCGGTGACAGCACGGTCGACCTTGCCGTTCGCGGTCACGGGAAGTTCGTCGGCCGGACGGAACACGGCGGGGACCATGTACCAGGGAAGATGCGATGCGAGATAGGAGGACAGTTCCGAGAACTCCGGGGGGTGACGGTGATCGACAGGAACGTACAGCGCTCCCAGGGCCGACCGGTCACGGATCGGCACCACCGCAGCCACGTCGACACCAGGATGCTCGCAGAGGCGGGCTTCCACCTCACCGCATTCGATCCTGTGCCCACGGATCTTCACCTGCGTGTCCTTGCGTCCGACGATGAAGAGCAGCCCGTCACGCCACATGCCCAGGTCACCGGTCCGGTACCAGCGCTGTCCATCCGCATCGTCGACGAATGCGGCCGAGGTGTGCTCGGGATCCCGGTGGTACCCCCGTGCCAGTCCGACCCCTCCGATCATGAGTTCACCCACACACTCGTCGGGCCTGTCATGACCGTTCGCATCGACCACGCGATATTTCTGCCCGGTCAGTGGTTTCCCATAGGGAATTGACGGCCAGTCTGCCCCCAGGTCAGTCGCGTCGTTGACGATGAACTCGTTCGACCAGATACTCGCCTCGGTGGCTCCTCCCATGGCGACGAGAACCGAGCCGGGTGACATGGCACGCGACCGGGCGGGTAGGTCCAACGGAATCCTGTCACCAGAGATCAGGAACGCGCGCAGGCTCGGCAGGGACTCGTTGGCGGCAGTTAGCATTTCCAGAAGCATCGGCACCGAGTTCCAGATGGTCGCCCCGGAACGACGAACAACCTCACCCCAGCGGAAGGGGTCCCGCGTCTCGGAGTCGTCAACCATGACCAGGCGGCCTCCAGCGCTGAGGGTGCCGAAGATGTCATAGACGCTCAGGTCGAAGTCGATGCCCGACACCCCGAGGATGACATCGCCGGGACCGATGTGGTTGCGTGTGTTGACGTCCGTGATTGTGTTGGCTGCCGCGGCGTGCGTGATCGCGACTCCTTTGGGTTCACCGGTCGACCCCGACGTGTAGATGACATAGGCGAGATCATCCGTGCTCACCGGGACGGGCCTCTCCAGCGGCGGCGCATCCTCGCCGCCGAGGAAGTCCGGGGTGACCAGGAGCGACCACTGGCTGCGTTCCCGGATCCGTTCGAGTCTCGCCTGTGGCGCCCCGGGACCGATCGGTAGATAGGCGCATCCCGCGTACAGGATGCCGAGAATCGCGACGACCTGGTCGATACCGCGCGGGAGCTGTACAGCGACGAGACCTCCCGGTTGCACCAGCCGTGAGATTCTTCCTCCGAACGCCAGAGCACGACGGTCGAGTTCCGCATAACTCAACCCGGATTCCACATCGGGTGTGTTGTGCATGTATCGACGGGATTCTTCGATCGCAATCGATGCCGGCCGTTTCCCGACCTGCTCGCGGAATTCGTCATGAATGAGCCGTGGTGCGGTCGGCGGGGTCGAGTTCAATAGTTCGCGAGCATTCACCTGAGAACGGGGTAGATACGTGTGAGGGCGCCCCGACTCAACAACCTCCTCGAGGTTCTGGAGGAACAGTTCGAATATCGCCTCGGCGATGTGAAGTGGTATCGCGGCGGTTCTGACGTCAAAGGCCACGTCAATGGTGTCCTCATCCAGCCGCAGCAGACGGCAGTCGATGGCGCTCTGCGGTGTCTGGCCCCAGATGCACGGCCGCCCCAGAACCTCGTGGACCAGTGGGGAGAAAATCGTCAGCTCGGTGGCGTAGGTGAACACACACCGGGATGCTGCGACGGGCGAACCAGCAGCTTGCGCATCCCGCATCTCCGTCATCGCGTCCCGGCTCTCAGCGAGCCGGCGGCGCAGATCCGCGGCGACAAGCTGCAGTTCCTGCTCAAAACCAGCGGCGGCAACGGCACGATGCGCGTAGGCCACCGTACGGTCTGCGACGATGTCACCGGTTCTGCGAATGTCCAGGGCTGCCAGGGTCACACAGAAGTTGTCGTTGGCAGACCAGCGGCGCAGTGCGCCCTCGTACACGGTGAGGACCAGGGCCGCGGGGGAAACGCCGTACTCCTTGGCCCTGGACAGAAGTCCTTTCCACTTTTGTTGTGAAATCCCACGCCGGAACGTGGTGAGCTCCACGTCATCAGTAGCGATCTCACGCAGGCCGCTGAGCTCCGGGCCGGGCAGCAGTGGCGAGGAATCACCCTTGCGCCGAGAAACGTGATGTTTCCCGGCAGCCGCCTGCAGCGCGGCTCGGACCGCCCCAACCGTTTCAAGGGGCTCGTACTGGTCCGGAATGGTCCCGTTGTAAAGGACTGCCAGTTCATGCAGGATGACCCCGAGCGCCGCAGCATCGATGGACGCCAGTGAGAAAACCAGGTGGAGCACCTGGTCACCTTCGCCCGCCGTGCTGAGGGCAACGCCCCAGTCGGCGCCCTTGCCGATGTCGATCGTGGATTGCATGAGCCGGTGGCGGATCTCCTCTCTCCCACGGTCCGGGTCCGCCCCTACATCGCGGACCACAACCCGGGGCGCAGACACATGACTGTCTTTGAGCAATGCCTCGTCCCCGAGCACGAATCTGCACCGCAAGGCTGCGTGATGATGCACCCGATCAACGGCTCGCTGCAGACGGTCCGCGTCGAGACATCGCCCGCGGAACTCGAGATAGGTGAGGCACTCCACCCCACCCAGCGGGAGTTCGGGCATGCGTCCCACGGTGTAGGCCTGCTGCAGTGGCGTCATCGCCACCCCGGATCGGCTCGGCACGCCGAGCGTCTGATCGGTCATCGACAACCTCGTCTCAACTCGTCAGTGAGGTAAACCTTACAAACCGAGGAACGTAATAAGTCGTCATCATGTTGCGTAATTAACTTCCGCTCAGACTTGGTGCCGATCGGACAAGAACACGGTTTCCCACCCCGCCGCGACCGGTCAACCACAAGCCCAGATGCGTCGATGTGCCAGTCGAACTCACTCCATGAGGC
>ERZ773010.1332-NODE-1332-length-15635-cov-4.397497_pt1 | contig 15635 bp, 10 predicted proteins | sample MGYA00580842_ERZ773010 | MGnify/ENA primary metagenome ERZ773010 (study PRJEB29015, sample SAMEA2737982) | human oral metagenome | biome: human oral; feature: human-associated habitat; material: dental | place: China | collected 2107 ...
GGTCAAAAAGGCGTTCGTGTCCACCTAGTAGAAGTCGAAAACGGTAAGCGTACATCGAAAGAAACCTTTGATAAGATAGTTGCGCAAGATCGTATCGTGGAAGTAGGAACTAAGCGAGGTACAGCCCAACCACTTGATGGTGTCAGAGATTTAGTTCATCACAAACCAGAACTACGAGTAGAAGAAGAGGAGGTTGATTTCCAAGTTCAAGAACGTAAGACTGACAAACTTTATGTGGGTGAAAGTCGTGTTCTTCAAGAAGGTCAAAAAGGCGTTCGTGTCCACCTAGTAGAAGTCGAAAACGGTAAGCGTACATTGAAAGAAACCTTTGATAAGATAGTCGCTCAAGATCGTATCGTGGAAGTTGGAACTGCTGTAGCGCAAGGAGAACCAAATCCGCAAGTTCCTGTCAAGCCAGATACGCACCAACCGGCTCAAGCGGGAGGACGCTCTCAAGAAGAAAAAGCAACACAAACTGAAAAAGATCACCTTCCAAATACAGGAAGTGAGTCTCAGATGTCAGCTTTAGCAGCGGGCTTGGCTCTCTTGGGCTTAGGTACAGGCCTTGCAGCTACTACTCGCAAAAAAGAAGATTAAGTTTAGTTACAAGCTAAACTGAACAGGAAAAGGCCAGAGTGACGCTCTGGTCTTTTTCGTCTGAGTTGTAATAGTAAACAAATGTTTAGAATAGTCAATCCCATTCCAAATGGATTTTGCCCAAATTTCATAAGGTACCCTTCACGCTTATAAAAAGAGAGGTCGTGTTTGAAAATAATTGATAAATATGCTACAATAGTAGGCACTGGTAATTTTTATAAATGATTTTTTAATGAGAAAAATCGGATAAAATCCATTCAACTTTCGAAGGATCATGATCAGATGAGAAAGCGTAAAATTCCTTACCTTTCAGAGATTTGGTATGGGAATGGTTTTTTTAGATGTTAATCATGGTGACAGAGTTGATATACTTATAAAAATTTTAAGGATTAAGTAAATCCGTTTATGCATTTGATAGTGTTCAAATAGAAGAAATGGAAGAACAGGTGTTCTCACATGAAAATATTCAAGGATAGAAGAGAAGCTCCAAGTAGATTTACACTCATGAGGTGCTCCTATATTTCGTAGGCGAAATAGCATGGTAAGCCAGTTAATCCTATCTTGTTTATCAGTGGGATGAACCTGTTTTCTTGGGTTATCTTACTGTTACGATAGTGCATGAGCATTGCTAGAAAACGATTGCAAGACTTGCTAAATATAAAGAATAAAGGATGACAGATGAAACATTTCGGTCTTAAGAAACAAAAACGAACAAGTATTTTTTTCCGAAGAGCAATTTTTACAATTTTGATCATTGCGATCTATTTACTTGGTCGCCATATTTTACTTCCAGGATACAATGGCAATACAGGTTTTTCACAAATAAGTGAGCAAAACCCCTTGGCCTATTTGTATTCCTTAGCAGGAGTAGATGTCTCTCAGATTTCCATGTTTTCACTGGGATTAGGTCCGTGGATTACGACGATGATTGTCTGGCAGGTTATCAGTTTAAATAAAAGTTGGAATATCCAGTCTTGGTCATTGAAAAAAGCGGATTTTGTCCAAAAAATTCTCACTTTGATTTTTTCCGTGTTACAGGGGATAGCTGTTATGTACACAGCTCGTTCGGGAAATGGACGCTTTTTGCTTCTAGTAGATGATTGGATTTATAATATGGCTGTACTAGCAACTGTTGTAGCAGGAAGCTTTGTTATTATCTGGATGGCTGGTTTGAATGCTAGCAAGGGAGTAGGCGGGCAGACAATTATTATTATTTCAGGAATTCTGCTACAATTTGCTAACCAATTAGTGGTATTGATAGGACAATCTGTTTTGTCTAAAGGAGGACCGGTCTTTCTAGTAGGTGCAGCAATCTCATTTTTGATTTTGGGCTATATTGCCGTGGTCTGCGAGAGAGCTGAGATTCGTTTGCCTCTAAATCGAGTCATGTTAAGTAGTCGTTATTATGGCAAATCTTACCTCCCTATCAAATTTCTTCCCTCAGGAGGAATGCCTATTATGTATGCCTCGAGTGTTATTATGTTGCTTCAGTTGTTATTAGACTGGTTTGGACATGGTTTTACGAAAAATTTTGGTAGTTTATTTGACTTTACAAAACCCTTAAGTTTGGCCTTTTATCTGCTGGCTATTTATCTACTTGCAATTTTATTTGCCTATATCAACTTAGAACCAGAAGAAACAGCGAAACGTTTACAACGTCAAGGAGAATACCTAGATTATATCCAGCCTGGGAAAGCAACTTTAAAAGTTTTGAAACATTATATTTCCTTACAGTCTAACGTAGGAGCACTCTACCTGATCGTTTTTATTGGTTTACCCTATTTCATTAATTTCTTCCTACCTCTTCCAAATTTGCTTTTGACTATACCGAGTACATTGATCATTTTAGTTAGTATGCTCTTACCTTTGCATGAAGAAATACGTATCTTGAGAATTGGGACTTACTACCACAAAGAATTAGAATTTAAAGGAGAATAGAGGGATATGTTTTACTTTGTACCATCTTGGTATAGACAAGATCGGAAATGGTATTCTACCACTCTGCCTTTCTATTACGTGTCTAAAAATATGATGTTTGATGATGCGGTGAATTTGCTGCGAATGTTTCAGCAATCAGGAGAGGCAAATACCACTCTGATTTTGAACTATTCACCACATATTCGAACCTTTCTTTATCAGCAAAGAATATCGCCAGAAACTGTATGGAATCTATTTGATACCATACAAGGTCTGACGGATGTATCTGTACGTAAAATTCGTCTGGAAGATATTAAATGGCCTCAAGGAGTAGAATTCTTCTATACTCCTTTTATGATTGAGGTATATTTAAATCAAGAGCACTATGCTAAAATTAACTTTTCACAAACAGGTAATTTCTTTGATATTACTTATTTTGAGGGTGGGCAGACAAATCATCAGTTAATTTTTGATGATCGTGGATTTGTTTCAAGTATCATCTATTTTGAAAATGATCAGCCTTACTACCAAGATTATTTAAATTTACAAGGTACATGGCAGTTTAGGGAATTTTTGGGTACAGAAAATCATCAAGTACTTATCAACCCTGAGGCACAGGCTACATTTGCAAAAGAAGTTTACCAAGATATTGAAGAATTGATCAATGAAAAATTAGATCAATATCTAACTTCTGCGCTAACGAAGGATGATACGATTGTGATTTCGTCAGATGTGCAGCACAATCACTTTTTCCAAAAGATTAAGGAAAATCATCATGTTATTTTGTCTTTTTTTGGAGATCGCTATCCAATCACAAACCAAGAGCAGCTGTTAACGGATTTGACAGACACGCCGTTCTTCGTTGTGGATAGTTTAAATAAAATTGAAACGATAGCAGCTAATGTGGATCTAGAACAGTTGCCGGACTTTTATGAGATTCCACCTTATGATACTCATCTAAACCTAGGGCATAGTCAAAGAAAAAAAGAGTTGATTGTTTACGTCAATTACGACAATCTACCAGCAGATCAAATTCAATATGTGTTTACGACTTTGTTTGAAATGATGTTGAAAAATGAATGGATTGACTTGCTGGTTGGAACACAAAGTCAGGATTTTGGTCGAGAGGCCTATATAAAACAGGTACTAGAAAGCTATCGATCTCTTAAGCCAGAATATGAACAAGAATTGATTTTTGTTGATAAAGAGAAAAGAGCGAGAGGTGAGAACCGAGTTCTTGATGATGAAGAGGGGATTGCTCGCGAACGGATTGATATTGAGACTATTCATAGCGACATCGATTTGATTAAAGTTCTGAAGTACGTTCGTATTATACTAGATTTGGGGACTCCAGCTGATGTGTTGACTCAAATCGCTGGCATTAGTGGAGGGATCCCTCAGGTTAACTTGTATAGTTCTTCTTATGTGAAGCATGGAGAAAATGGTTGGATTCTAGAGGATATTTCAGATTTTAAAGAGGCACTCTTATACTACCTCACAAACTTAGAACATTGGAATCAATCTCTAGTTCACTCAGTCAAGAAGATTGAACAGTACACAAGGGGTGAGATTGTCGATATGTGGAAAAATACCATAAAGGAATTAAAAGGAAATGAAAAAAATTAGTGTTTTGCAAATTGCTGATGAAAATTGGCAGGAGCAATATGAAATTCCTAGTAATATAAAATGGACATTTGTCAAACCAGAAGACATCGTTTCTTTATTGCCAGAAGATATCGGGATCTTAAATAGAGAGGCTGAGGCGGAAAACGGGAAAAAAAAGAAGAAAAAAGTAGATAAACCGTTTGATGTCGTGTTGGTAGATACCGCTGAATATTTAGAGTATGTCACTATCTTGGATCAGAAAATTCAGGTTTACCGTCTGTTCTATCATGAGCGTTGTCGAATCACTACGAAAACATTGGAACGATTTCTTTTGCGGAAAAAGGCTGTGAAAACAAATTTTGAAAATCCAGAGCAGATGCTACATATATTTTCACGTGGTTTTTTCTCTAAACAAAATGGAACGAAACTAAGTGTTAATCATCTAGTCGCTGCACCATCTTTTGAGGGTCAAATCAGTTATGAAGGGACAAACTACCTTCGTTTGTGTGGCCAATATGGTGAGGATTACCAGACCATTGCGACCTATCAACATAATATTTTTCTGAGTGGGGAGATGCCCTTAGATTTGTGGCCTGAGTTCAGAGTTTCAGAAGGTTGTTCGATCCGCTACGTTGTTAAAGGTTTTCCTGCTGGAAATTCTCCCATGCAAGAATGGATTTATGATGAAACGAGCTTTGATCGGTCTCTGACGTTAGATGTAAATGATTCTTATTATTTGAGTATCAGCATTCAAGCAAAGGGACAAGGGATTGTAAAACTTGGTCCCTGCCACTATCGAGACTCCCATCTAGGTTATGGAGACTTGTTAGTCGGAGGAAAAAGAATTAGCGACAAGAATCGAGAAGAGCTGATTTATTTTTTCCATCCAGGAGATTTGAAACCACCGTTGAACATCTATTTTTCAGGGTATCGTCCCGCAGAGGGATTTGAGGGATACTGGATGATGAATAATTTGGGATCGCCATTCTTACTGGTAGGGGATCCGCGTTCAGAGGGGGGTGCTTTCTATCTTGGGTCGGAGGAGCTAGAACAAAAACTTCTCCAAGTGGTTCATAACTGCTTAGATGAACTTGGTTTTACGAAGGAACAACTGACCTTGTCAGGTTTATCAATGGGAACTTTTGGAGCCCTTTACTATAGTTCTAAGTTGGAACCTCATGCCGTCATTGTCGGAAAACCTCTTGTTAACTTAGGAGATATGGCAGAAAATGAGTCAACTATTCGTCCGGGAGGATTTCCAACGTCACTGGATTTGGTGTATCGTACAATAGGGGAGTTATCAAGTGAAGCTACAGCTCATCTTAACGAACGTTTTTGGACGGCTTTTGAGTCAGCTGATTTCTCAAAAACAAAATTCATTATCTCCTTTATGTATCAAGATGACTATGATATGTCTGCCTACCCTGATATGCTGGATGAGTTAGGACAGCGAGATTACCGCGTCAGCGTTATTAGTAAAGGGTTGACTGGACGACACAACGATGATACACAAGGTATTGTTGAATGGTTCTTTAATCAATATAAAACGCTATTAATGAATAGTTTTGAAAGGGAGTTTAAATCGTGAGATACAAGGAAGAAGTCTATTTTGCTTATTGGGATATCCAAAGCGTATCTCAGTATCTATACGGTTCATCTGTCAGACTGTTAGACGGTGGTCATGTTTTGTATGAAAACCAGTTCATGCCTTCGGGGACAGTTATTCATGAATGGCACTCACGGGCAAACTATCAGGCTTTACGCAATACGAGTCAGCTTCCTGAATTGAAACGTGGACAAAACTATATCTTTGGCAGTCATATAGAAACCGTCCCAGAAAATTCAACATACTTAAAAGTTGAATTTATGGATGCTCGAGATGAAGAAATTTCGAATCAAATTATTAAACAGGGAGAGAATGTGAGCGTATGCGTTCCAGATAATACACAATATTATAAGGTGCAGTTAGTCAGCTCGGGTTGTCATCGCTTCCTGTTTGAAGGGATTTATGTTGCTGAGGAGCAGTTAGCGGATTATACAGTGGATCGCTACTGGATATCTGATTTGCTTCATCAGGATTCCGAAAAAGAGACGATGTATGTCTGCTTTACTGAACCCGAACTCAATCGAACAGGTTTTATCCCAGAACATGTTCGTGAGCATTTCTCAAATGTACTGATTGTTAATTCGTCTTATAGAGAAGCACTCCTGTATATGGAGGAACGTTTTTACGAAACCTTGCTTGAAACGATTGAAGAATTAGCGCAAGAGCATCTTTTTGAAAAAGTGGCTTTTGTTGGTTACGGAGCGATTTCTAATATTGCGGCCCTACATTACTCCAAACAATTTGGAAATTCATACGCTCTTGTGACGGATGAGTTTTTAAGTGAACTAGATTATCAACGCTTGCTGGAACGTTACCGTAATCGAGTAAATCCGCCTATTTTTAAAGAATTATTGCTGCAGCAATTTAATCCGACAAAAGTTAAGGAATATGCGAACTTGAAGACTAGACCACGTGAACTAGCAAACATTGAATATTTATTAGATAAGTCATTCCTACTTCAAGCGATTGACTTGGAAAAGATTGAAGAGTGGATGAGAGAGAATGAAAACTAAACGATTCAATTTGACCAACTCCTATAAACTAATGCGTTACAAAAAGATTTTGGAGAAGGTTAATAAACTATCTGATAGTTATGCAGCTATGTCAAATGAGAAACTGCAAGCTCAGACAAAATGGTTTAAAGAACGCCTTTCTGGAGGAGAAAGTTTGCAGTCCATTTTGCCAGAAGCATATGCAACCATTCGTGAGGCAGCCAAGCGTGTATTAGGATTATATCCTTATGATGTTCAGGTTTTAGGGGCCTTGGTTATGCAAGACAATCAGATTGCAGAAATGAGAACAGGGGAAGGAAAAACCTTGACAGCTATCCTTCCTTTATACCTAAATGCCTTGACAGGAAAAAGTACGATCTTAGTCACGGCCAATGAATATTTGGCGGCGCGTGATGCTAAACAAATGGCACCTGTTTTTCGATTTTTAGGAATGACAGTTGGAGTGGGTGTCTCGGACGATCCGGCAAAAAAACTTAAAATTCCTCAAAAACAACAAATCTATAAGAGTGATATCGTCTATACAACACATAGTGCGTTAGGGTTTGATTACCTAGAAGAAAACTTGGCGACATCTCAATCAAAGAAGTTTTTGCCAAAATTTTATTTTTGTTTGGTCGATGAAGTAGATGCAGCCTTGCTAGATAGTGCTCAGATGCCCCTAATCATTTCAGGTTCTCCTCGAGTTCAATCCAATCTCTTTCTTTCGTGTGATGAGTTTGTGAAAACTCTAAAGGAAGGGGAAGATTTTAATTTAGACTCCACTCGGACGTCTGTATGGTTGACGAGAAAAGGAGTAAAGGAAGCAGAGGTTTATTTCCGCGTTCAGAATGCCTATGATCCAGATAATTACCAGCTCATTCGCCAAATTAACCTAGCTTTGAGAGCCAACCACTTATTTGAAAAAGATCGTCAGTACACGGTGGATAATGGCGAAGTTAAACTGATGGATGAGGCGACAGGACGTCTCTTGGAAGGAAATAAACTCCAATCAGGATTGCACCAAGCGCTAGAAGCCAGAGAACGTGTGAAAATCACATTGGAAACGCGTTCGATGGCCTCTATTACCTATCAAAATTTATTTAGAATGTTTCCAAAATTAGCAGGAATGACGGGTACTGGTAAAGTTTGTGAGGAGGAGTTCAGAGACGTTTACGACTTGGGAGTCGTAGTTGTTCCTACACGAAAACCCAATTTACGAATTGATTATCCAGATGAAATCTATCTCACGATTCCTCAAAAATTATATGCTTCGTTGGAGTATATCAAAAAATTACATAAAAAAGGCCAGCCAGTTTTAATTGCGACAGGCTCGGTTGGAATGTCTGAGATTTATTCTATGCTCTTACTCCAAGAGGGAATCGCCCATAATGTGTTGAACGCCCATAATGTAGCGAAAGAGGCTGAGATGATCGCACTGGCTGGTAGACGTTCTGCAGTGACGGTAGCAACATCAATGGCAGGTCGTGGAACAGATATTATCTTGGAAGAAGGTGTTGCTGAGTTAGGCGGGCTCGCTGTTGTTGGAACAGAGAGAATGTCCAGTGAGCGAGTGGATTTGCAGCTTCGCGGTCGTGCCGGACGACAAGGCGCTCCAGGATTGAGCAAATTCTTTATTTCTCTTGAGGATGATCTTATTTCCAAGTCTGGTAGCAAATGGATTAGTGAGTACTATCATAAAGAAATTGCAAAACCAGAGGAAAAGCAAAAGATTCATTTGACCTCTCGTCGTATTAGACATGCGGTTGAAGAAGCTCAGAAGAATAGTGATAACGCGTCAGCAGCTTCCAGACGTTCAACGGAACAATATGATGAAAGCATCCGTATTCAGCGACAGATTATCTACAATAAGCGGAATAAGCTCATCTCCCATCCAGACTTTGATTTGACCTATTTCTTGTCTACTCTATCGGATGCAGTGGACATTTATACAAGTAAAACACCGTTTAAAGAGCGGGCGGATTTGTTTCGCTTTGTTTTGGATAACATTAGTTATTACTGCGAGGATATTCCAGATGATCTAGATGTTACGGATTTACGGCAAGTTAAAAAGTTTCTATCAGACCTCCTTGTTTCAGAGTACCAGCAGAAAAAAGATAAAATCAAGGATGCAGAGTTGTTCAATCAATTTCAACGAACTGTGGTTTTGAGAGCGATAGATGACTGTTGGGTTGAGCAGGTTGACTATTTACAGCAATTTCAAGGTTTGGTGTCTAGTCAAGGGTATGCCCAAAAAAATCCTGTCTTTGAGTTTCATAAAGAAGCTTTTAAATCATACAAAAGAATGAATGCAGATATAAATCTAAACATTATAAAAAATATGGCATTGAGTTATATTAATATTAAGCCTTCTGGGAAGTTAGAAGTTTTCTTTGGCTAATACTTTGACAGATTCTGTTGTAGACTTTATAATGATGATATAACTGTATTTTTGGAGAAAATCATATTATGAGTAAAAATAATAACAAAGAGCTAAGGGGATTTAAACGTTTGATATCAAAGTTTAAGCAAAAGGGTAGGGAAGATAGTGATTACCGTAGCCTGGATGCAGCTAAATCAAAGCCCGTTAGTCGAAAATTCAAAGAGCAAAAGGAAATTATTCTGAGTGCTAGTGAAGATCTCGAGTTGCCAACAGAATCAGTTTCTGTCATGGAAGCCTTAGAAGACTTTCAGGAAAGGAACAGTTTGGGGGTAGCTGACTTGATAAGGAATGTTAGTCAGAGTTTGTCAACGAGCGCTTTAGCTTCCCTCAGTCTTTCTGTCGCAGATTCGTACAGTGAGTCGTTTAGCCAGAGTATATCAGCAAAAGGATTCTCGCTTCGAGAGTCCATGTCTGAGAACTACTCATTAGCGGTCTCTTCTTCAGAATCAGAATCTGAATCCCTTTCCTTGGCTGATAGCCTCTCTATTTCTGAGCATTTGACAACGGACACATTCTCTTTGAGTGAAAATATTGCATACTCAGAGTCCCTTTCCTTTAGTGAATCAGAGCAAGCGAGTCAGAGTATCTCCGAGTCCGAGTTCTATAGTCTGAGCCAGAGCGAGTGGGAATCCCTTTCTGAGTCTCTTTCCTTGAGTGAGATGATTTCTCATCTACTTTCAGAGTCCGAGTCGATAAGTCTTAGCGAAATCCTCTATCTCAGTGAGTCTGAATCCTTAAGTCAAAGCCAACAAATATCTGAATCCTTAAGTCAAAGTCAGAGTGTAGCTGATTCGGTGAGTTTCAGGAAAGCATCTCTATCTCAATCCTATAGTATGCTAGAATCAGAATTCGGCTCCTATAGACAGAGTGCGGCGGAGACAGAAGTATTCGCGCATGACTTGCATACTTCGGAGCGTCTGTATAAGAGCCTCTCTGAACTAGATATGAGTCCTCTAACTCACCAGCAAAAAGTGCAAGAAGTGATGACACCTGAAATTTCTGAAGAAGGATCGTCTCAAGCACATATTGTTGAGGAGCAACAGGAGTCTGAAAATAGAGAAGAATCAATAAAGAATGTAGATTTGCAAGCCTCTCTGAAACATCTGTCTCACTATTCAGAATCAAATGGTACAAATTTAAGGATGACAGAACGCCAACTCTACCACCTACTCAAACCAGGTTCGCAGCCCCTAGCACGTGACTTAAGAAATGTTGCAAGTGAATTGTCTGGTTTGGCTGCTATTACTCAAAAAAAGGAAGATGAGAAATCATCCTAAATGGAACTTGCAATCATTAAATAGAAATAATAAAAATCAAAAGGAGTCACTATGATTAGAAATATGATGTTAAATAGTAACAAAGGTTTGGGTACTACAGATGTACTACCAGTTAACCAATCTCGGATAGAAGTTTTGAATGGAACAGTTGACTACAAAAATGTACCTTTAGGATCCTATGATATCCTAGGGAGATTTGCTTCAGCAGGTCAGAGAGATTATATGGAAGAGCTGAATTTGATTCAATCAATGGGTTTTAATGCCTATAGAATCTCGATCTCTTGGGCACGTATCTTTCCAAGTGGTGAAGAGTTGCAGCCGAGTGAAGAGGGGTTGAAGTATTATGAAGCAATCATTGATGACGTATTAGAAAAAGATATCGAACCGATTGTGACCTTGAGTCACTTTGACCTTCCGCTGAATCTATACGAAAAATATGGAGCTTGGAGAAGTCGCAAGATGATCGAACTCTTTGAACGTTACGCAGAAGCTGTCTTTCAGTACTTTAAGGACAAAGTGAAGTATTGGATTACCTTCAATGAGTTCAACGTTTTGCACCATTTACCGTTTCTTGGTGGGGGATTGTCTTTTGGAGCAGATGACAATCAAGAACAGGTGATTTGGCAAGCAGCTCATTATCAATTAGTTGCTTCTGCACGTGCAATCAAGCTCGGAAAAACAATCAACCCAGAGTTTCAGTTTGGTGGGATGATGGTTGTTAGTAAAAATTACAGTCAGCAAACCGAAAATGCTATTGATGTAATGGAAGCAGAAGTCAAAGATAGGGAAAATTATTTGTTTACAGACGTGCAAGTTCGTGGATACTACCCAAATCACTTTTTGCGTCGTTTGGAACGTGATCAAATCGCCTTGGATATTGAAAATGACGACCTCTTTGTCCTAAGAGATGGGAAAATTGACTTTGTCAGCTTCAGTTATTATGCATCAAGCAATTCCCAAGAAGTTTTTATCAACAAATATGCAAGTAATGGCCAAAATCAAAATCGCATTGATTCTGTGGGACTTCGTCTCGTGATGAATAATCTTTACGATCGTTACCAAAAACCACTCTTCGTCGTGGAAGATGATGTGGTCTTGGATGATTCAAATAGCGTAGCAACTGAAGAGCTGAAAACGAACATCCAAGAGATCGTGAAAACAGTCGAGTATGATGGTGTGGAATTACTTGGCTATACACCACTTACTTTTACGGAACTAAATTTTTAAAATAGGAAGTCCTAACTCGAATTCTTTCTGGTTTAAAAGTAGCGTTCATGTTTTTACTTTTGAAAATGTCTGATTGATAGATCAGACATTTTTTAGAATTGGATGAGCTTTAAGCTAAGTTCGGGTTTTGCTTGATAGCGCTTCAGGATATTTTCCTTATTTGGAGCTTAGAAAAGAATAGCAATTTACGCTATTTTATGCTACAATGAGGGGTAGTGGTGTAAATCAGAATAAGTAAGGAATAGAGGGAGCAAAATGAGACTTAAGAAAACATTGTTCGGTAACTACCGTGCTAAGGAAGTCGAAGATTGTATCGAAGCATTAGAGGAAGGGTTCGATCGTGAAATTCAAAAGAAGAATGAAAAAATCGAGTCCCTACGTAAAAAAATCGACTCTATGAAGAATCAAGAAAAAGAGATCGGTGAAGCAGTCATTTATGCCAAATCTCTTGTTATTGAAGCTCATGATAAGGCTGAAAAAGAAGCTAAAGAAGTTTTAGAAAAGGCACAAAAAGACTACCTGGATACGAGAGAATCTATTCTCGAAGAAATCGATACTCTGACAAAAAAACGGGCAGAGGCAGAGAGATTATATAATTTACAAAAAGAAAAAATTAAAAATATTATTAGTCGAATTGATGATTTTCTAGAACTGGATGATATCGATGGCAAACCAAAAGATATCAAAAAAATTCAAGAATTACGTAAAGAACTTGATAGACCAGAAGAAGTTGCTAAGGAGAAAGAAGAGGTGGTGCCTGAGAGAGAGAAAGCCCATCTCGAACAACCCCTTGCAAAAACAGGAACAGATAGTACCATCTCTGTCAGTTATATCACTTCACGTCGCGCAAAAACTAAAAAGAAAGACGAAGATAAGTTAGATGATGATAAGGGCAAGAGAATCAAACGTCTTTCGAGAATTAAACGAGATAACTTTTTGTAAGAGGATAATCAAATATGACAATTTATAACATCAATTTGGGGATTGGTTGGGCGAGTAGCGGTGTAGAATATGCACAGATCTACCGTGCAAAATTGCTTCGTAGTGTTGGTTTAGAAGCGAAGTTCATCTTTATGGATTTTATATCTGCTGATAACATTGAACATTTGACAAAGAATATTGGCTTTGAAGATTCTGAGGTTATCTGGCTTTATCAGTATTTTACAGATGTTAAAATTGCACCGACGACTTATACGCTAGCACAGGTCTTAGCGAGTTTCGATAAAGAGCCCCTCGAAATTATCCGAGACACCAATATGAAGACGATTCGACTTGTATTTGGTGATGGTGATTTTGTGACTTGCTATGCCTGTGATATGGACAAAGAGTTGATTGAGCGCGCTGAAATTGTTTCGCGTGGTTGTTTGATTCAAAAAGAGTACTATACTTATACGAAGAATTTTATCGAGTATTTTAGTCCGATGAATGGTCATGCGCAATTATATCAACGTACCTGGCTCAATGAAGATGGCAGTGTGGCTTATGAGGAAATCATCAATGAAGTCGATGGTAGACAGGAGACGCAAGTCTATCGTTTCCCAAATCATGTTTTCTATTCTAAGCAAGAATTTGTCGCACATTTTATAAGAAGTTTGTCTCTGACGGACAAAGATTTATTGATCTTAGACCGAGAGACAGATATCGGTCAAGCTATCTTTGCTAACAAGGGCGATGCAAAGCTAGTCGTAATCGTTCATGCAGACCACTTTAGTGAAAATCCTGCTGAGAAAGACTATATTTTATGGAATAACTATTATGAGTATCAGTTCGAATATGCTGACGAAGTGGACTATATCATTAACTCGACCGATGCGCAAACGAACCTACTCAAAGAACAATTTGCTCAATATACAACCATCAAACCAAAGGAAATCTTGACTATTCCGGTGGGAAGTTTGGATCAATTGCGTCATCCAGAAGGAGAGCGTAAGCCGTTTGGATTGATTACAGCTTCGCGCTTGGCAAGTGAAAAGCATATTGATTGGCTGATTCACTCTGTGGTGAAGGCACATGAGCAATTACCTGAAATCACTTTTGATATCTATGGTACAGGTGGTGAAAGAGCTATGTTGGAGCAGTTGATTCGTGAGTTAAATGCAGAAGAGTATATCCGTCTGATGGGGCATCACCACATGGCAGATGTTTATCGAAATTACTCTGCTTACCTCTCTGCCTCCACAAGTGAAGGATTTGGTTTGACCTTGTTAGAAGCGGTTGGCTCTGGTCTGCCAATTATTGGTTTTGATGTACGTTATGGAAATCCAACCTTTATCCGTGATGGAGAAAATGGCTACTTGATTCCTGAGGCGCGTCCAGATGATTTGGATGCAATGACAACGGAATATGCAAAAAAGATTGTCCAGCTATTTACTCAACATTCCCAAGAAGATTTATCCCGTGTGTCCTACGAGGTGGCAGAACCATATCTTGATGAACATATCGCCCAGCGTTGGTATGATCTTGTTCAATCTGCACAGCATCAGTAGGGATTCGAAAAGAAAGGCATAAACACTATGATTTGTTTATTTGAACGCTATGATCAAGCGAGTTTTGATTTGTTACGTTCACTTAAGGCAGCTGGGCTAGACTGCCCTGTTGTCGTGATCCGAGACGATGGCTACCTGGCACCTGATGTTGAGTCGCCTTACAGTTACTTTACTGGAGATGTGGCTTCAGAGGACGATCTACCTCTTTATTTTAACCTTGTTCCAAAGCCTCATTTGTGGGAAATCCGCTCGAGTAATGTTAATGGCGAAATCTTAGATATGGGTAAGAAACGTGCCAATATCTTTTACCGTCAGCCAACACACGAACGTCGCGTGCGTGCAGTCGAGTGGTTGGATGATCAAGGCCGTGTACGTGCTGCGGACATTTACAATCGCAAGGGACGTCTCTTTGCGCAGATTACCTATGATGATGCCCAACGTCCAACTCATACACGTTACTTTAATCAAGATAACGTAACGGTGATTATGGAAAATCATCTAACAGAGAATATTGTCTTAACTCTTGATGGAAAACGCCATATTTTCAATTCTAAGCAAGAGTTTGTAATCTTTTACTTGCGATATCGTGGATATGATACAGATCGCATTATCTACAATTCTCTAGCAACACCATTTTTAGTAGCCGTTGGTCTGACTCCAAAAGAAGGACGAGCAGAGGATATTCTCTTCTGGCAGGAGCCGATTGGAGAGGAGTTGCCGGGTAATATGAAAGCAGCGATGCAGTTGCCTCATCGCAACATCCGTATTGCAGTACAGGATAAGCAAGTTTATGATAAAATCCTCAAGCTTGCGACACCAAAAGAGAAAACTTACTTCCGCAATGTCGGTTATCTCTATCAATACCATCGCCTCAATAATATGAATCCAGAAGCCTTGATCCTGACGAATAGTGACCAAATCGAGCAAATTGAGTCACTTTTGACTCAATTACCAAATGTTCATTTCCATATTGGAGCGATTACTGAGATGTCAAGTCATTTGATGGAATTAAATCGCTATCCGAATATTTCCCTCTATCCTAATATTCGTCCAGCTAAGGTGAATGAACTTTTTGCTCGCTGTGACTTGTATCTGGATATCAATATCAGTGATGAAATTCTCAATGGTAGTCGAACAGCTTTTGAGAATAATATGCTGATTCTCAGTTTTGAGACGACTTGTCACAATCATCGTTTCGTTGCAGAAAGCCACATTTATCCGGTGGAAAATGTATCAGCCATGGTAGGCAAGATTCAGGGAGTCCTCTCTCTTCCGTCTGAGATGGAGGCTGCTCTTGCTAAGCAAAAACAGGCGGCGAATCAGGCTGATCTGGAAGCCTACAAGGCAATTTTATAAGCTAATAAGACAAGGGCTTGCTTTCGATGAAAGCAAGTTCCTTTCTATCAACAGAAAAGGAGGAGCACATGTCTAACAAGGACAATGGCATTTTACAAGAACATATACGAGAACAGCTAGATAATCGAAAGA
>ERZ773010.1339-NODE-1339-length-15589-cov-14.743723_pt1 | contig 15589 bp, 13 predicted proteins | sample MGYA00580842_ERZ773010 | MGnify/ENA primary metagenome ERZ773010 (study PRJEB29015, sample SAMEA2737982) | human oral metagenome | biome: human oral; feature: human-associated habitat; material: dental | place: China | collected 2107 ...
GCAAAGGGCTGGGGCGTGGCGTTTGCCGTGGATGGCATTGCAGGGGTGGGCTGTGTATTGCACATCATGCTTCACCGACGGTTGGCCTCATCACCACAACGATACCCCAGTCGGCCGCTGGTGGCGAATTTGAGGGCCGTGCGCCTGCCTTGCGGTCAGTGTGCTTGGCCGTCCGTCTTGTGGCTGCTCTCGTGGGGGGGAGCGGCAGACTCCTCGGCTGACCGGGCCAGCAGGGCGTCCACCTGTTTCATGGCGTCCTCGGTGGACAGTGGTGGCGTCTCGTCGTCCTCCCCGTCGCTGTCACTATCGTCCGTGTCGTCCGCGTCGTCGAGCTCGTCTTCCTGCGGCTTTCGCTTGTGCGTCAGCCGCCAGATGACCGCACCGGCCACCGCCAGCGACACCAGCGGCCCCAGCCAGAGAATGCCGTTTCGCCATGACCAGGTGGGCCGGTACAGCACGAACTCGCCATAGCGATCCACCAGGTAGCGCTTGACCTCGGCGTCGTCACGACCTTCCTGGATCAGGCGCACCACCTCCATCCGCAGGTCCTTGGCCAGATCGGCGTGGGAGTCCAGCAGGGTCTGGTTCTGGCACACCAGGCAGCGCAGCTCGGCCGCCAGCCCCCGAAAGCGCGATGTGCGCATGATGGCTTCCGCCTGAGCATCGGCATGCGGCGCGCTGGACTGGGCCGCGTCCGGAGCCGCCGAGCCGGTGGCGCCTTCATTGGCGGCCTTGCCGGTTGCTGCCGGCACCGCCTGGACAGGCGTGACGGCCGCCACGGGCGCCACGGGGCCCACCATCAGGGCGGCCGCCAGCCCCAGGCAGGCAGCCCAGCACCGGGATGTCATCGGCCGCGCCGTCCGGCCGCGCGTTTCAGAAACGGACGCGCAGACAGAAACGGTGGAGCGGACTTCCCCCCCATGGGGGGCAGCGCGATCAGGGTGAGGAGGCAAAAGGTTCATGCGGTGACCTGTGGGCAGGTGTCATGCAGGTGGCCTCTGCAGGAAGGGCGCCAAGTGGAGCACGCCGTCATGGCCCTTCCTGTGTGCAGGGCACTGGGTTCGGGATGGGCAGGCTCAGGGCGCCGGATTCGGCCGGGGGCTGGTGTTGCCCGACGGCTGGCCGTTGCTTTCCAGTGCGGCGATGGCCGGCAGTAGCTGGTCCTGCAGCGTCTGGACGGAGAGAGCGCCCGTCAGCTTGTAACGGATCCGCCCTTCGGCATCGATCAGGAAGGTCTCGGGCACGCCATAGACGCCAAAGTCGATGGCCGTGCGTCCTTGGCCGTCCACGATGATCTCGTCGTAGGGGTTGCCATTGCGGGCCAGCCAGCGGCGGGCATCGGCCGGCTGGTCCTTGTAGTTCATGCCCACGATCCGGATGCGGTGACTCTGGGCCAGTGCCACCATCTGCGGATGCTCCTGCAGGCAGGGCATGCACCACGAGGCCCAGACATTCAGCAGATAGGGCTGGCCACGCAGCGCCTGGGAACTCACGAGGTTGTCATTGGCCCCCTTGGCGTCGGAACCCGCAGAGGCGTGGGCGCTGGCCTGGCCGGTCGATGCGTTGGCATTGCCTGGTGCCAGCGCTCTCCGCCCGATGGAGGCGGGGGCGTCTGCCAGACGTGGCAGGGCGTACTCGGGGGCGGCCTTGCCGATCAGCGGCGAGGGAATCTCGTTGGGGTTGCGGTTCAGCCCCAGCAGCAGAAAGACCGACAGCGCCAGGAAGAATCCTGCTGGCAGCAGGTAGCGCAGGGAAAACAGACCGGATTTCTTCTTCTTGGCCTTGGCGCGCTTCTTTGTCATCGTTCAGTGAAGGAATGCAGGAAGGGATAGGGGCATGATACGGCCTGCGGCCGGCGAGGCAGAAACCGCGGCAGAAACCACCGGCGAAGCCGGAAAGGCGAGCGCCGGGCACGGCGTGACACCATGCCCGGCCTGTTGTCGGAGAGCGGTTCAGTCCTGTCGACCGCGTGCCCGCCGGCGGCGGTAGCGCCGGTCAGCCATGGCGATGAAGCCGCCCAGTGCCATCAGCACGCAGCCTCCCCAGATCCAGTCCACGAAGGGCTTGATCCATACCAGCATCGTCCAGCGACCATCGGGCAGACGTTCGCCCAGGGCCACGTACACGTCACCGGTCAGCCGGGTCTCGATGGCGGCCTCGGTCTGCGTGCTGCCCATGGCGCCACTGTAGGCGCGCTTTTCGGGCAGCAGCATGCTGTGGAAGTGCCCGTCGCGGCTGACCTCCACCTTGGCCTGCACGGCCTGATAGTTGGGGCCGGGCACCTCGCGCAGTTCCTGCAGGCGGAACTCATAGCCCCCCAGCGACATGCTCTGGCCGGGCGCCAGTGCCTCGTCGGCCTCGGTCTCCAGGGTGTTCACGCCGGCCACGCCGATGATGAAGACACCCACGCCGATGTGTGCCACCAGCATGCCCCAGAAGGCGGCTGGCAGCGCACGGGCGCGCTGCATGGCGGAGCGCGAAGCGGCCGCCTCGCCCGACGGCCACAGCCGTTCGCGCAGCAGCGCCAGTGCCGAGGCAATGGCCCAGATGCCGATGAACATGCCGATGGCAAAGAGCACGGCCCCGCCGACACCGACCCCGCCTTCAGCCGGGCTGGCCATTCGCTCGGCCGAGAAGCGGCCGGAGGTGAGGGCCACCAGCACCGTGGTGACGATGGACACGCCCAGCGCCCAGCGCAGTCGGCGCAGCAGGTCGGGCACCGGCGCGTTGCGCCAGCGGGCCACCGGGCCCACGCCCATCAGGAACACGGCCGGCGCCATCAGCGGCACGAAGACGGCCTCGAAGTAGGGGGGGCCCACCGAGATCTTGCCCAGCTCCAGCGTGTCCAGCAGCAGCGGGTACATGGTGCCCAGGAAGACGGCGGCGCAGGCCACCACCAGTAGCAGGTTGTTGGCCAGCAGCATGCTCTCGCGTGAGCTGAACGAGAACGTTGCCGGCGCATTGCCCTGTGCCAGCCGCGGGGCGCGCCAGGCATACAGGAAGAGCGAGCCGCCGATGACCACCACCAGGAAGCCCAGGATGAACACGCCGCGTGCCGGGTCGGTGGCGAAGGCGTGCACCGAGGTGATGACGCCCGAGCGCACGATGAAGGTACCCACCAGACTGAGGCTGAAGGCCGCGATGGCCAGCAGCAGCGTCCAGTTGCGGAAGGTGCCGCGCAGTTCGGTGACAATCAGCGAGTGCATCAGCGCCGTGCCCACCAGCCAGGGCATGAAGGAGGCGTTCTCGACCGGGTCCCAGAACCACCAGCCGCCCCAGCCCAGTTCATAGTAGGCCCACCAGCTGCCCAGCGTGATGCCCAGGGTGAGGAAGCACCAGGCCGCCGTGGTCCAGGGGCGCGCCCAGCGGGTCCAGGCTGCATCCACCCGGCCGCCCAGCATGGCGGCAATGGCAAAGGCGAAGGCCACCGAGAAGCCCACATAGCCCAGGTAGAGCAGGGGCGGGTGCAGCACCATGCCCGGGTCCTGCAGCAGCGGGTTCAGGTCGCGGCCATCGGGCGGGGCCGGTAGAGTGCGCTCGAAGGGGTTGGACGTGGTGAGCAGAAAGAGCAGGAACCCGATGGACACGAAGCCCTGCACGCCCAGCACCCGGCTGCGCACCAGCGTGCCCAGCGTGCGGCCGAAGCTGGCCACGGCCGCCGTCCACAGGCCCAGCATCAGCGCCCACAGCAGCATGGAGCCCTCGTGCGAGCCCCAGGTGGCAGCAATGCGGTAGGGCAGCGGCAGCATGCGGTTGCTGTTGCTGGCCACGTTCTTCAGGCTGAAATCGAAATGCACGAATGACCAGGCCAGACAGCCGAAGGCCAGCATCATCATGGCCGCCTGCAGCAGTGTGGCGCGGTGGGCCACCTGCATCAGTCGCCCATCCTGCCGGTGGGCGCCCCACAGACCGCTGCAGAACTGCACGACCGCCAGTGCCAGTGCCAGCCACAGGGCGTAGTGTCCGATTTCAGCGATCATGCTTCATTGTGCCTTCAGGGTATCGATGGACGACGGGTGACCCGCCTTGTGCAGTGCTTCAGCGGCCTCGGGCGGCATGTAGTTCTCGTCGTGCTTGGCCAGCACCTCGGAGGCGGTGAAATGCCCGGCATCGTCCAGCCGACCCTGGGCCACCACACCCTTGCCCTCGCGGAACAGGTCGGGCAGCGTGCCTACATAGCTGACGGCGATCTGGTGATCGCCATCGGTCACGACGAACTCGACCCGCGTGCCGTCACGCTTCAGGCTGCCGGGTTCCACCAGCCCGCCGATGCGGAAGGCGCGACCACTGGGGGCTTCACCCTGGGACACCTGGGTGGGCGTGTAGAAGAAGACGATGTTGCTGTTGAGCGCGTAGAGCAACAGGCCGGCCACCAGCACCAGGGCCGCAAGACCCGAGGCGATCCAGGCAAAGCGCTTCTGGCGGGGCGTCATGAGTTGGCGTCTTCCATGCAGTGGCGTGCATGCCGGCGGCGTCCGGCCAGCAGCACAAGCTCCAGCACCAGAGCCAGGGCGGACAGCCCATAGGCAATCAGGACGTAATGCCAGTGTGTCATGGAGAATAGATATGGCTATCGTAGAGGAAGGATGACGATACCCGTAGCGTGCTGGCCAGCGTTGATCGAGGTCAACGCGGCCGACATTCGGCAGACTGGCTGGCAGGCCATGGGAGATGATCGGATACGTTACGGGAAAATAGTCGTCAAATGGCGCCAGAAACCGGACTGATAATCATTGCGGGTCGTCGGCTCTGGTGCCCACCTGTAGCCTTTCTGGGGCGTGGAAGTCTGAAGGTTTCGATGTCTGGATGGCTCGGCGCCCGGTGAGGGGCGCCTGACACCGTCACGATCTTTCGGGATGCTCCTGCAGCTCATGCACCCACTGCGTGTGTGCCTCGCGCACCAGGATGATGCTGCGCGCCCGGTGCAGGACCACCGCCACGCTGTAGCACCAGGCCGCCAGCGACATCACCAGCATGGCCAGCAGCATCACCGTGGCCATCTTCGAGCCGCTGACCGGGTTGACGCTGGAGCCCTGGTGCAGGGTGTTCCAGAGATTGACCGAGAAATAGATGATGGGGACGTTGATGCTGCCCACCAGCACCAGAATGGAGCCGGCACGGTCGGCGCGGTTGCGGTCCTCGATGGCGTTGGCCAGCGCCAGATAGCCGAAGTACAGGAACAGCAGGATCAGCGTCGAGGTCATCCGGGCGTCCCAGGCCCAGTAGGTGCCCCAGGTGGGCTTGCCCCACAGCGAGCCTGTCCACAGCGCAATGGCGGCCCACAGCGCCCCGGTGGGCGCCAGCGCGGCGATCATCATCGCCGACATCCGGGTGCGGAAGCCCAGGTTCAGGATGGCATAGATCGCCATCACCAGATAGATGAACATGGCCATCCAGGCCGCCGGCACGTGGATGAAGATGATCCGGTAGACCTCTCCCTGCTGGAAGTCGGTGGGAGCTTCCCAGAAGCCCAGCCAGAGACCCACCAGGCACAGCAGGGCGGCACTCACGGCAAACCAGGGGATCAGCCGGCCGGCCAGGGCGTAGAAGCGCTGCGGGGCTGCGTAGGCAAACAGGTTCATGCGGGATATCACTCCAATGAGGTGCGCAGCGCCAGCGCCACCAGGTACGGTCCTCCCCAGGTGGCCAGCACCATGCCGGCCGCCAGCAGCGCCAGGTGCGCGTCCGGCGACAGGCCGGCCGTCACCATGTCCACCGCACCGGCGCCGAAGATCAGCACCGGCACATACAGCGGCAGGCACAGCAGCGCCACCAGGGCGGCGCCGGCCCGTACGCCCAGCGTGAGCGCCGCGCCGATGGCGCCCAGCACCAGCAGGGTGGGGGTGCCCAGCAGCAGCGTCAGCACCAGCAGGCCCGTGCGTGGCAGGTCCACCGACAGGGCTAGCGCCATGACTGGCGTGACGACGATGAGCGGCAGCGCCGAGACCAGCCACACCGCCAGCAGCTTGCCCGCCACCAGGGCGGTGGCCGAGCGACCGCTGGCCAGCATGTGCTCCAGGCTGCCGTCCTGATGGTCGTTGGCGAACAGCATCGGCAAAGCCGTCAATTGTGCCAGCAGCGCCATCACCCAGATGACCCCGGGGCCCAGGCGCGCCAGCCAGTCGGTCTCCGGGCCCACGGCAAAGGGCACCATCAGGCAGGCCAGCACGAAGAAGCCCAGCAGGTTCAGCGTGTCGGCCCGGCGGCGCAGGGCAATGCGCAGATCGCGCTTCAGTGCCCAGGCAAAGGTGGCGGGTGCGGTTTTCATGCGCGATTGCCCCCCAGCCACAGTTCGGCCGGCTGGCGCGCCGCCAGCACCGGCAGGTGGGTGGCGATCAGCGCGCTGCCGCCGCCCTCCAGGTGTTCTTCCAGCAGGGTGTCCAGCAGCGTGCTGCCCTCGGTGTCCAGGGCGGCCGAAGGCTCGTCCAGCAGCCACAGCGACCGGTGCGGCGACAGCAGGAGCCGCGCCAGCGCCAGCCGTTGCCGCTGGCCCTGCGAGAGCCGGCGGGTCTCCACGTTCGGCCGCTTGCCCAGTGCCACCCGTTCCAGAACCTGTCGCAGCTGCGCGCGGCTGGGACGGGTCCCGTCCAGCCCGGCCAGCAGCTCCAGGTTGTCGATGGCTGACAGTTCTCCCTTCAGCCCATGCGCATGGCCCAGCCACAGGGCGTGGGCGCACAGTCGGCCGCTGCCCGGCACAAAACGGTCATCCTGCCATTGAATCTGCCCGGCCTGCACCGGTGTCAGCCCCAGCAGCGCCCGCAGCAGGGTGGACTTGCCGCTGCCGTTGGGGCCGCGCAGCATCAGCGCGTTGCCCGCCGCAACCGAGAAATCCAGCCCGTCGACCAGCACCTGCTGGCCGCGCTCGATGCGGATGCCCGTGACCTGCATCATGGCTGGGCGGGCTTCCCGCCCGGAGAAGGCGCATTGGCCGGTTTTCCGGCATTGGCCTTTGCCCGCACGCCGGCGATGTACTGCTCCACCTGCTCATACTGGGGCGTGCCGGGTTTCAGCTGTTGCAGCAGCGGTTCCCAGTAGGCCAGCGCCTGGGCAGGGCGGTTCTGGCTCAGCTGATAGGCGCCGGCCAGCGCCATGGCCTTCGGGTGATTGGGCTGGCGTGCCAGCGCCTCCTGGATCAGCGCCCAGGGGCGGCCTTCCAGCCGTGAATTGGCCTGCCGGCCGAGTGCGTCAGCCAGGTCGGTGCGGATCTGCGCCGCCAGTGCCGGATCCTCGCTGTCCAGCTTCAGTGCCCGCTCCAGCGCCTCCACCGCCTTGTCGCCTTCGCCCAGCGCCAGGCGTGAGCGGCCCAGCATCAGCCAGCCTTCCACCATCTCCGGTTCGGCCTCCAGCCGGGCTTCCAGCTGGGCCAGCATCCTGTTCACATCCGGCATCTGCGACTTCTCGGCGAAGTCGGGCGCCACGGCCTCGGGCATGCCGGTGGTGCGGTAGAAGGCCAGTGGCAGCGCCACCAGCAGGGTGATGAACACCACGGCCAGCAGCTGGCGCCGGCGGGGGGCATCGGCTGTGGCGGCAGGGGTGTCGGCCGGGGCCAGATCGGCCAGTGCACCGGCGGCGAACTCACGCATCAGTGCCTCGCGCTCGGGCGAGCCTTCGGGCAGGGCCGCCAGCTCCTCGTCGAGTTTCTGGCGGCGTTCACGGATGATGTCCTGATTCAGCCGGGCGGCGTCGGCCGCCGGGGCATCGATGCCGGCGGGGCGCCGGCGCAGCAGGGGCCAGGCCACGAACAGCCCGACGAGAAGGGCTGCCAGGACCAGCAGCCCGAGAAAGAGGGTAGGGGATGACATGCCGACATTGTCTTTGTAAGACCGTGTCTATAACAAGGCCTTTAAACAAAATTACCCATGCACCAAACACAACAAAGAATGATTTGTATCTGGTTTTCTATCAATAGTTAGCATCGAATTGGAATAATCAATCGACGCACAGAGAAACATTATGTATATTGCGTCATATTGTGTCGAGTTTTACTTCTTTGAAGTGTTTTTCGACAAGTGGCTCACGCGAATCGGAGGAATAGATGTCACGGTTACGAATGGGGTTTTTGTGGATGACTTGTATCTCGTCCGTTTGCGTGTTGCTCTTAGGATGTAGTGACGGTCACGGTCGTGCCGACCAAAGCCATGACGATCACGATGGTCATGACTTTAAGAGCTACTCGGTCGGAAACTACTTTCAACCTTGTCCGGGAGGGATCCATGAAAATGGAGATCCGCTTTCAAAGGAAGTTGCTGATCATCTTCAGAGAAGAGATGTTCATATCCCAGAGGAGGCTTTTAATGAAGCATTGGGGAAGGATAGGGTCTTCTATTATGTAGTTGCCTTGCCCAATGATGAGAGCGAAGTTCAGAGCGCTATTGTTGGGTGCAGTCCTGATCTTAGGGAGGTTGTTGCGTGGGCTTGCGAAAAGGACAAAACGTTTGATGGTGCGCTTTGTGAGTTGGAATTTTCAGAGGGAGGAGTTCCAATGAATGATTCTTGTGTACAAACAAATATGGCGGTTTCTGGTTTTGTGACGAAGTGTGTCTTTTAGACTTGGGAGAGGAGGGGCATGGAGTCTAGGAGTTTTCAGTTTGGCTTGATTGGCTTGGCTGCCGTGGCTATTTGTCTTCTGGGATTTATGGCCGTTGGTCGAGTACTTGCTGCTGAGTTGTCGTTCAGTAGGGCGAATTGCGCCAATAATGAGAGTATTACTTGGCAGTATCCTGTGGTAAATGCGAATCGCTGGTGGAGGGTGATTTCAACGCATAGGAGGAGTGCTATTGGTTGGGGGTCTGAAGAGGTTCATTCAGTTGATTCCGGTTGGGGTCTCACGTGGCGTTCGGCTGCAGTGCATTGGGGGGAAGGGGCCTCCGGGATGTATGGGCCTCGTCGTTGGTTTGTTGTTGGGCAGCATTATGAATTTTTTCCAGGGGCAATTGGCATTGCTGGTGCAAGGATGATTGCGTACACAACGGCGACAAATTGTAATGCCGGACAGGTTTTCCCAGATTGGTAAGAGGGGGTATGATGTCAAGGTGGATTGTCGGGGTGTTTGGCGTACTGGTTGCGACCTCGTTGTGGGCTCAGGTGCTTCCTCATGGTTCTGTGTCGGAAGACGATAGGGTTTCCATTGTTGCTGAGGATGAAATTCCGGGTGGAGTTCCTCCTCAGTTTCAGAGGCAGACCAAGAAACAGATTCCGGTAAAGGATGTGGATGGAGTTAGTTTCGTTGGGGATCAGGACTATGGGTTGATTCGTGGATTGGCTGGTATGGTGGCTGCTATTGAACGTGCTAGTAGTCAAGTCAGTACCAAGGGGGCGAAGAAGGCGGTGGCAGATGAGCGGCTTTATGGGCTTGTTTTTGATGCCGAGGATATTAAGTTGACGAGGCCGATGGCTGAAGTGCCAGAAGGGAAGTTGATTGGTGCTACGCCGTCTGGAACCTTCAAAAATGGTCGTTGGACGGGGATAGCGCGTTACTATCGGCTTAATGATGGGGCGTTGGTCGAGCTTACAGAGCAGGATTTGTCAGCTATGCGCGGAATGCTTTATATGGTTCCAGAGTCTATTAACACTGAAATCAATGGCAAACCGGCACAGGCGACAGTTTTCCATGACGCTTCTGGTAGGGGGATCCGACAGGTCATGTGGGTGGATGGTCCGAAGTCGTATCGGCTCCTCGTTTTGCCCCCTGCGCAGGCGGAGCAAGGAGGCGCAATACCCAAGGGGCATCAACCAGACCGGAGCGCAATCGCGCTGGCACGTACGCTCAAGCTGCATAGTGCGAGCTATGAGCGCTGACCTTTGAGGTGATTGAGCCTATCCGGAATTCTGTGTGTGAGGGCATACCATGACGTCTGACAGGAGGACGATGTATGCCAAGCAGAAAGACCACCCAGGCCGCCCGGACCAACACCGCCAAGCTGCCCAGCATCTCCAAGGAGTTGCTGGAGCAGATCGAGAAGCAGGGCTCGATGACGGCCGAGACCATCCTTCAGGCCGTTCACGAGACAGCAAGCGACCTTGAAGGGCTGGGATTCATCGACAAGCGCAAGATGGCCACTTATGATGCCCTGTGCCTGGCGCCTGTACCGACCTATGACGCCCAGCGCATCAAGGCGCTGCGTGAACGCCTGCGTCTGAGCCAGGCGGTGCTGGCTTCCGTGCTCAACACCAGCCTGTCCACGGTACGGAAGTGGGAGGTGGGTGACAAGCATCCCAATGGACCTTCCAGCAAGCTGCTCGACATCATTGAGCGCAAGGGTTTGGAAGGCGTTCTTTGAGTTCCTGGTCAGTGGAGCGAGGCTGTCCGGAAACGACAAATCCCTGTCCGGGAACAGGGATTTGTCGGTACGGCGGTGGGTACGGGCAGTACGTCTGGCGCTCAGGGCGCCGTGTTCATTACCGCTCCCTGAACGCCTCGCGCATCTTCAGGATCGGCTTCAGGATGTAGTCCATCACCGTCTTCTCGCCGGTGCGGATCTCCACCGCGGCTGTCATGCCGGGGATGATCGGCAGGTCCTTGCCGCCCGCGTGCAGCGTCGAGCTGGTGGTGCGCACCAGCACCCGGTAGTAGCGGTCGTTGCCGGCCGAGCGCTGCTCGTCGTCGCGCAGCGTGTCGGGACTGATCAGCTCCACTTCGCCGTGCAGGCCGCCGTAGATGGCGTAGTCATAGGCCGAGATCTTCACCGTGGCCGGCAGGCCGGGCCGCAGGAAGGCCACCTCGTGCGGGCGGATCTTGGCCTCCACCAGCAGCTGGTCCTCCAGCGGAATGATCTCCATGATGTCCTGACCCGGCTGGATCACCCCGCCGCGCGTGTTCATCCGGATATTCTTCACGATGCCATGCACCGGTGCGGTCAGCACTGTGCGCGTCACCTGGTCCTGGCGGGCCGTCAGCGCCTCCTGCACCTGGGCCAGTTCGGCCTCCACGCGGGACAGGTCGTTGGCGGCATCCACCCGGTACTTGTTGATGCGCTCCTGCATGGCGGCCTGCAGGTCGTTGTACTGCCGTTGCAGGCGCAGCAGCTCGGTCTCGGCTACCAGACCCTTGGCCACCATCGGCTTGGTGATGTTGATCTCGCGGCCGATCAGCGCCTGGCTGGCCTTGGACGTGGCGATGGCCTGCTGCAGCGAATCGCGGCGGGCGTTGTAGGTGTCGGTCTCGTTGTCGACCACCTCGGCATCGGCCAGCACGTCCTCCGGGAACTTCAGCGGCGTGCCACGGGCTTCGGCGCGCAAACGGGCTGCCGACGCCTTCAGGCTGATCACCTTGCTCAGACCTTCCTTGTAGGACGAACGTGCCTTGGTCTCGTCAATGCGCAGCAGCGGCTGGCCTTTCTCGACCGTGGCGCCTTCGCGCACCAGCATCTCCGCCAGAATGCCGCCTTCCAGCGACTGGATCACCTGCTCGCGGCTGGAGGCGATGATGCGCGCATCCCCCTTGGTGATCTCTTCCAGCTTGCTGTAGTGGGCCCAGATGGCGGCCGACACCAGTAGCGCCACCATCAGCACCAGCAGCAGGAAGCTGCTCTTCTGGCGATCGTTGACCATCGCCTGCTGCATGTCGCGCATGAAGTCGAAGTCGCTGCCACTGCCCGCATATGCGGGGTGGGCGAAGGTGTCGCGCGGCTGGACGGCATTCGGTGCGGCCACCGCCACGGCCCGCTGGGCAGAAGGGGCCGTGCCGGATGCCCGCGAGGTGCGAGATGCATTCGGGGTGCCGGACGGCACCGGCTGCGACTTGCCGGATTCGGCAGGGGAGGGCACCACGGCGCGCCCCTCATTGGGTTTCTGCTCAGACACGACGAACTCCCTGGATCTTGCCTTCTTTCAGTGCCTGCAGCACCGCTTCCTTCGGCCCATCGGCCACCCGCACGCCTGCGTCCATGATCATCACCCGGTTCACGAAGTCCAGCAGCTGAAGCTTGTGGGTGACGAACACCATCGTCTGCCGCGTGGAAAGTCTGGAAAGCGCCTGCATCACCATCGTCTCGGTGGCCGAGTCCATCGCGCTGGTGGGCTCGTCCAGCAGCATCACCGACGGATTGGCGATGACGGCCCGGGCCAGTGCCACGGCCTGGCGCTGACCGCCCGACAGGCCGTTGCCGCCTTCACCGATCGGCATGTCGTAGCCGCGCGGATGGCGGCTGGCGATCTGGTGCACGCCGAAGGCATCGGCGATGCGCATCATCGAATCGTCGTCGATGTGCGGGTTACCCGCCTTCAGGTTCTCGCGCAGCGTGCCGAAGAAGAGCCGCGTGTCCTGGCCCACGTACAGTACGTGGCGGCGCACGTCGGCCGGTTCGATCTGCTGCAGCTCGATGCCGTCAAGCTTCACCGAGCCTTCTCGCGGCAGGTAGAGGCCGGCCAGCACCTTCAGCAGCGACGACTTGCCGCTGCCGATGCGGCCCAGCACCGCCACCCGTTCGCCTGGGTTCAGCGTCATGCTCAGGTCGCGCACCGAGTCCGGCGACATCGGGTCATAGCGGAAGCTGATGCCTTCGGCCGCCAGTGCGCCCGCGGTGGTGGGCTTGCGCAGGTAGTTGCGTTCCGGATCGCGGTCGGTGGGGGTGTTCATCACCCGGTTCAGCGACGACAGCGCCGTGCGGGCCTGCTGGTAGCGCACCGCCAGCGCCGTGATGCTGGCCGCCGGCGCGATGGTGCGCCCGGCCAGGATCACCGCACCGATCAGCGCACCCATCGTCAGCGTGCCGTCGCCGATCAGGTACACGCCCCACACCACCATCGCCACCGTGCACATCGATTGCAGCAGTGCGGTGAAGTTGTTCACCATCGCCGTGATGCTGCGGCTCTTCATCGAGGTGCGGGCCGTCAGCGCGGCAGCGCGTTCATAGCGGGTCTGCACCTGGCTTTCCATGCGCAGTGCCTTGATGGCCTCGGCGCTTTCCAGCGTCTCCACCAGAATGCCCTGCTTGATCGAACCTTCCCGCAGGTGTTCCTTCACATAGCGCGACAGCGGAATCTGCGCCAGCCCGCCCACGATCACCAGGATGGGAATGCAGGCCAGCGGCACCCAGAACAGCGGTCCGGCGATCATGTGGATCACCCAGACGAACATGAGCACGAAGGGCAGGTCGGTGAGCGTGGCCAGCGTCGCCGACGTGGCAAAGTCACGCACCGACTCGAATTCGCGGATCGTGTTGGCAAAGGCGCCGGCCGACTGCGGCCGGTTCTCCAGCCGCGACATCATCGCCTGCCGGAACAGCATCGAGCCCAGCAGCAGGTCAGCCTTCTTGCCGGCATTGTCGATGAGCCAGCTGCGCAGGTTGCGGGCCAGGTACTCGAACAGCATGGCCACCATCACGCCGCTGGCCAGTGCCCACAGCGTGGTGTAGGCCTGGTTGGAGATCACCCGGTCATACACGTTCATCGTGAAGAAGGTGCCTGCCAGCGCCAGCACGTTGATCAGCAGCGCCGCCACCGCCGCCTGGGCGTAGTAGCCGCGGAAGCGCCAGATCGTGCTCCAGAACCAGTGTCCCTTCGGACGGTCGATCTCGATCGGGCTGCGCTTGTCCTCGGCAATGGCCGGACGGATCAGCAGGCAGGTGCCGATGTACTGCTTCTGCAGGTCGGCGTGCGTCACTTCCAGTTCGATCGCGCCCGGCTCGCAGGGCAGGATCACGGCCTTGCCGTCATTGCGCCAGTCCAGCAGCAGGCAGGCGCGCAGGTCCTGCAGCAGCAATACCACCGGCAGCTGCAGCGGGTTGATCTGGGCGAGGTCCCGATGCTGGATGCGCACCTTGCAGCCATGGGCTTCGGCGATGCGCATCATGCCTGCCGGCTGCAGGGGCCGCTCGTGTGGAATGCCGGTGGCCAGCGCCTCTTCGCTCTTGTGGATGTCAAATCGCGCCAGCATCTGCGACAGCGCCGTCAGCAGCGGATCGGGCTGCGGCTGCGTCATCGTGGCGTTCAGCGGCTGGGCCGGCTGTTCGGGCCGTCCTTCATGGCCCTGGGGGGGCTGTGCTTGTGTGCTCATGTCTTCAGTTCAGTTCCGGCAATGGCGGAATTCCGTTCCTTTGCTGCGCCTGTGTCTGTTCGCTGTCGGTTACCGGCGGAAGCGGCGCGATGCCCAGCCGCGGCAGCAGCTGCCCGGTGGCGCCCAGCAGCCGGTAGCGGGCCTGGGTCAGCTCGGCGTGTTCAGTAGCGGCACCCAACCGTGCGGCGTAGATCTCGTTCTCTGCGTTGAGCAGGTCGATGATGCTGCGCTTGCCGATCTGGAACTGTTCCCAGTAGGCAGCACGCACCTGGCGCGTGCTCTCCACCAGCTCGGCACGCGTGCCCACGCGTCCCACGCGCGACTGGATCTGCGTCCAGTGGCGGGCCACGTCGGTCTGCAGCGCACGGCGCGTGCTGGCCACGGCTTCCTCGGCCGTCAGCACCTGTGCATTGGCCGCCGCCGCCGTGGCAGCGCCCACGCCCCCATCGAAGGGGCTCCAGTCGGTCACCAGACCCAGATCGTAGCCACCGAACCATTTCCGCTTGCCATCGAAATCGCGGGGGCTGGTCACGCGTGCGCGCAGGTTGACGGTCGGCTTGGTCCAGGCATCCGCCACGGCAGCTGCCTTGCGGGCGGCCGTCACCTCGGCGCGACGTGCCAGGATCGACGGATGCATGTTCAGCAGGTCCATCGCGTCCTGCAGGCTGCGGATCGGCTCACCCGGCGGTTCGGCGCTGGTCACGCCCTGGATGGGCTGGCCCACCAGCTGCGCCAGTGCCTCGCGCGCCTCGGCCAGCTGGCCCTCGCGGTCGGCCAGCGTGAGGCGGGCCTGCGCCAGTCGGGAATCGGTCTGCAGCAGGTCGTAGCCACGCCCCTGGTCGATGCGCACGATCTCCTGCACGCGTCGCTGCAGCGCGGCGATGCCGTCCACGTAGTCGTGGGCCAGCTCTGCCAGCTGCTGCTGCTTTGCCACTTCAATATAGGCATCGGCCACGCGCAGTGCGATGTCGTCGCGCGAGGCTTCGGTACTGTAGTTGGCGCTGGACAGACGGGCGCGCTGGCGGTCGGTCTCGTTGTCGGTGCGGCCGCCGTCATAGATCGGCTTGACGGCCTGGGCTCCCAGATCGCCCGAGCGGCGGTCGCGGCCCTGGCCACGCGTGTAGCCCACTGAAGGCTCGGCAATCACGCCGAAGCGGGTGTTCATTGCATTGGCGGCGCCCGTCACCTCGTGGCGGATGGCCTCGGCGTTGCGGCGTGCCCCCAGAACCTGCGGGTGCTGGCCCAGCGCGATGCTCACGGCCTCGCGCAGTGTCTCGGCCTGTGCCGTGGGCTGCAGCAGCAGGGTGCTGCCCAGTGCCAGCGCGAGCGTTGTCAGCCGCGGGCGTGCCAGAGAGCGGGGTGTTTTCTTCATCATGAATCCTTCCGGTTGGCGGGCATTGTCCGCCCGCCACTGGTCTGCCAGCCAGGCAGGGGCTACCTGGCCGTTTTCGTGGCACCAGCGGGCGCTGTTGGTTGCAACACAACAACCTGTCGTGTCTGCGCGCCGGTCATGGCCGATGATCAGCCGCGGCCAACCAGTGGCATCTTGGTGGCCATCAACGTCATGAACTGCACATTGGCCGACAGGGGCAG
>ERZ773010.1345-NODE-1345-length-15549-cov-4.489803_pt1 | contig 15549 bp, 13 predicted proteins | sample MGYA00580842_ERZ773010 | MGnify/ENA primary metagenome ERZ773010 (study PRJEB29015, sample SAMEA2737982) | human oral metagenome | biome: human oral; feature: human-associated habitat; material: dental | place: China | collected 2107 ...
CAATATTTATTTTGTGCAAACAGTATAGTCTGTTATAGTTTTAAGACACACCCTAGAGAGGTATTTAAATACTTGCCTATAGTTTTTATCTATTGGTTGTACATTGATTTGAAAGTATTCGATTAAGTTCTGCGGATATCAATTATCGGTTTAATTTTGATTATAAAAAGCCCGGAACTTTTACCTCCCAAGCTTTTATAATTTTTATTCAAATTTTAAATATCAATGTATACAGCTGTATTTTAAAGATTATGATACATTTTCTGATAAATCACGAATCTTATTATAATGTCCCATAAAGCCTCTGAAACCTGAACCTGATTCATATATTCTGCTGTTATCTGTAATATCAATACTATCCCCATTATAAGTAAACTTTACATAATCTCCATGTTCACCATAGGCAGTATACTGGTTACCGTTTTTATACTTTACAACACCAACAAAGGTTCCTGTATGATATGGAACTGAACTATTTGCTCCCTCAAGTCTTATATAGTCTTCTCCGGTATCGCTATACCAACCCACTTCCATTTCTGCATCTATACCGTTTGAATGGATTTCATAAGTACCATACACCCAATTTTGCCTAAATCTGCTTGTCTGCTTCTTCTGCCCTATAGTCTGGACTCTTCCGCTATCCACCCAGGCACCATTGGCATCTACATAGTAACCGTCAGGACTGTGGGTATTGGTAATCAAATATCCACTTTCATTAAAATAATAACATTCCGATACTCCGTCATTATCTCCGTCTAACCATACCCACTGAGATGTAGGATAGGAACCGTCATCATACCTGTACCACCAACCGTCCTTTGCGGTAAGCCACGCACCGGCAAAGGCGGTTAAGGCAAAAAAGCCGGATAATATAAATGATAATGATAATACTTTGATTATTTTTTTCATATTCTGTTCTCCTTTGGATTTTATTTATATATTTTAAATTATAAATCAATATTTATATATACTTCATATGATTTAATATTAAGTACTTGTTATTGTATGCCAGATTCCATGCTTTCAATCACTTCTTTAGCAGTATCCATTGTCATTTCAATATCAGTATTATTGACTTCGTTAGTATTTTTATCAGACTCTGTTTTCTTTACCAAATTTACTTTACACATCTTATATAATAATCCTACAAGCAAAATAGAATTTTTTGTTGCAAGTTGTTCTTCTTTTGTAAATTCATTCCAATCAACTTTGCCTGACAAGTTTACCACTCTATAAACTTCTGAAAACACTAAATCATATTTCTTCTTTACCACTAGTAATGATTCTTTATACTTACTTGCAGTATTTTTTAACTTATCAAAAAACTCACATGAAAGATTAATAGTTTTTTCAGCCTTTAGCATCTGTTCCTCTGCTTCATCTGCTTTTTCCGACAAACCGCTACCCGTTATATTAAATATTATACCGCCAACCAAGAGACCCACGCCAAGAGTTGCTCCTCCTAAAATAGCACTTCCAAGTGCCATACCCCCTCCTCCGGCAGCTAAAGCACCTCCGCCGAGTGCCGCTAAAGTTGCGTTAGTAGCAGCTGCACCGCTAAGTGTAGCAATGGCTGTACCTGTCGAAGCTGTTCCAAGTGCCATAACAGCTGCAGTTGTTGCACCTGCTGCCGCAAATCCTCCTGCCGTTCCTACAGCCGCCCCACCTAAACCTCCAAGTATTATAGCCGCACCCACTGATACTTTTTCAAGTTCTTCCTTATTGTATTTTGGCAGCTCTACTCCACATTTATTATATCCCTCAAAACTAGGTCTGTTTTGAATTCTTTCAATCGTATCAGAAAAAGATTTAAAACTTTCAAGAATTTCAAGTTCCAGATTTCCCAAGCTATCCATAACTTCATTTGTTTCTTTACTTTCTTTATCAAATCTTGCTACATTCCTTCTATGACGACTGTCAGCAGCTCTCATCTTATCATCTGCTTTCTTCATCTTTGTAGCACCTCCTATAGCGTTTCCTGCCCCTACAATTCCGGCAACCGCCGCTGCCGCTCCTATTATCAATGGTAATGGCATATTTTATTCCTCCGTTTTTCTCATTCTTTTAATTTTTTCACATGCTTCTTTGTTAATACAATAATAATCTTCTTTTGTCATAAAGTTCTTAAACATGAGCTCATAACTTGCATCAATACGGCACAGTAATGGTCTATTTTCATATATAGAACAATCATTTCCTTTAAGATAAATACATACTCCATCACCCCTATCCATAGACGCATAAAGTTTACTTTTATCAAGATTTCTACAGCAACAACCACACCTTCTACAATCAAACATTATTTAAAAACCAGCACCCCATTTCTATTTGACATATGCTTATCAAAATCCCCTTGCCATGGTATATCAAAGCCAAGTTTATCAAAAATTTCAAGCAATGTATCATTTAACTCTTCATTTGTGTCGATACTATTAAAGTTCTCAATACTACGGTTATACATTTCCGTTTCCTTCTTAAAAGCCTCAATATCTATCTGTTCAAGCTCATGTAAATAAACCAATAGAGCTTCGTTTATCCTTTTATACGAATCAATATATCTTTGTACTGAACCGACAATACCCAACCTAATAAATACTTCTTTCAATACTAAAGTAATAAATCTATACCATGCCAATAAATTGAGATGCATAAAGAAATTCAAGAAGTTTGTAGCTCCTCCTGACCTTATATAAGCATCTACACCATCTATAACACACAAAGTTCCATTGCCTATTATTAACATAAGTCTTAAACTTGCATATTTTTGTGTAGGAATACAGTCTTTTAATTCTATACCATATTGAAAGTATCTTCTTAAAGACCATATTAATCTTATAGATAAATCTGTAATTATTACAGGAATTGCCATAGCCAAACTATGCCTAAAATCATAACCTTCTTGAAAGGCTCTCGTAGCTATAGTCGCTAAGTCCTGTTTAGCTTTACCTACATTAAACTCTCCAAATTTACACAATCCTAAAAGCTCATAAAAAGGCATAACTATACCACTACCTCTGCCTTGTCCTCCTCTGCTTCCCGAACTTCCCGCTACATCTGACATAAGATGTCCAATCCAATTTACAACTCCGCAAAATAATTTAGATACGAAATCACTTCCTCTCAGTTCAAACTCTTCTGTAGGTATAGTAATAATCTTGCCATCAGCAATAAATGTTGCAGTAGATGTAAATTGATTTAATACAGAAAAAAATAAACCTATTATGTCCGGAGAGTGAGCCAATGATTTCATGTGGTGATTTTTTGTTGACATATTAAAAATATTATCAACATCAGCAGAATGTCTATGGTCATAATTCACCTTGAACTTTTTTTCCAAAAAACCTATAGCACTGGCAACACTCTCACCCTTATCACTTTTTTGAGTCCAGCCCATAAGTTTTGCAAATCCCTTTACAGTGTTATCAACTTGAGCATCTGTCCACCTTCCAAGTATACTGTTCCCAGGAGCACCTACTAAAAATATATCTATCATACCCCCTATTGCACCACAACCAACAGCAGTTAAATAATCATACTTATCACACTTATCCTCTTTAACTAGCAATACTCTATTTTGCTCTGAGCATTCAATCAACTCTTTACTGTAGTTACTGCTTAGCATTCTACACCTCTCTTATTTGAATAAAATATCCGATATTTCATCATATTACCCATGCAGCATTATTTGAAATAATAATATCATACAGATATGACAAATTTTGTCACTGTATATAAATACATTTATTTTTTCTAATCCAAACTTATAAATATTCTTAAAGATAAAAAGCTTTTAACAATTTGGAAACATAGTTTATAAGACAGAAAAACCCAAGAATTTATATTTCTTGAGTTTATTCTTATAAGTCAATTCTGCACAACAGCCAATTTGTTAGATATGTTAAATTTCAACTATGATCTTAACCTATCTTATATATGATGGAAAAATAAAAATATATAGTAAATATCAATATTTTGCTACACTGTACTCTATACTACATTGAGTCTTTTATTTCTGCCAGAAACCTTACATTAGCCTTTTCATATTCATTAAAAACATTATTTTCTATAGCACTAAATTCATCAGGTGTATATACAGGTACATACCATGATTTGTTATTGAAATAAGCCTGTAAAGCCTTATCATTGAACATTCTGCCATGTCTGGCATATACTTCATTTAATCCTAACCTAATAGTTTCTTTATCCATACCGTACACATCATCTCGTGTCAAATATTCTCTGTCACTTTCCGGAAATATATCTCCATAGTTATCAGCCTTTGCATTTCCCAAATACTCATCTGAATTATACACTTCTTCAGTTTGAGCAACAGTATACGGCTCTTTTACAATAACGGTTGCCGGTACTGTCTGTTGTATAGCTTGCGTAGTCTCTGCTACATATTGTTCGGTAGTTTCTGTCAAACTATTGCTTTTATATGCTATATTCATTCCAAATGCTACACATACAATACACAGAATAACCACTACAAGAACTCCAATAAATATATTAAACTGCCTATTTTGCTGAGTAATTACATTTCCTTGACTATAGCTTTGCGCTGCGACTGATTCCGTATTTTTATTTAAATCTACAGTTGCCTTGGTGGCAACTACATTAGCTTCTTCCTTCTCAGCAACATTTTCGATATTGTTTTTAACAGTTATTGTAGATGCATTAGTTATAGCATTTGCATGAGACTTTTGTATCAATGACACCAATGCCAGTATTGCATTGATTGCTCCCCATAAAGCCCATACATATAAATCCAGATATATAGTACCTGCCATTGTAAGACCTATTAAAGCTGCAATACCGAACAGCACTATTAAGGCAATATCTCCACCTTTTCCTCCATTTCTTGTAGATACCGATACTATTCCTCCGGCAAGTATAAAAATCGCCGCCATAACTCCGGCGGTACCACTTGACTCGCCTGTACTTAAGACTATATTTACAAATCCAGCTGCACAAGACTGAACCATCATCCAAACAAATAATATAATTGATAATATTCCTGAAACCAGTTTCCAAGTTTTCATAACCTCTCCCTATAATATTGCTAAAACTTTTAGGCTACCACACAAGCAAGTATAACTCATATGATAGCCTTATTTAGTTAATGATAATTTGTTGATTTTTTATTTTCTCCCAATATTCATGCTATAGGTCACATCTTTCTTAATCTATGTAATATAGTAATATATATTTTTTTGATACATTGCTATAGTTCGATATCACCGGATATCTGTAAAATATGTTTCATGAATAATTAGGGGGATTTTATAGTTTCTATTCTGCCTTATTATTATCTACTGACTCCATCCCATGTTCCGTCAGCTCCAAGTAAGTAATTGCCTATTTTTGTATTGGTAAGCATTACGCCTGAGTCACTTAAATAGTACCATTTACCGTTCCATACTATCCAACCGGTTCTCATACTTCCCAAAGCATCAGTATTCTGTGCTTCCATAAAGTACCAATTACCGCCAATGTCTATCCAACCTGTAGTCATATAACCGTCAGAATTGAAGTAGTACCACACCGAACCAACCTGTTTCCAAGTACTCTTAGGATAAGAGTTGTCGGAATTCTTCAACCACCAACCTCTTGAGTCCTGTACCCAAGTAAAAGATGTTGATGTATTGGGTGCTTGCTGATTTTGCTTGTTATTTCCTGTACCTTTAGTAGCTGAGCCGCCTCCGCCGGAGCCTGAACCGCCTCCACGAGAGCCCCCACCGCCGGAACCTGAACCGCCCCCACGAGAGCCGCCGCCGCTGGAACCCGAACCGCCTCCACGAGAGCCGCCTCCGCCGCCAGAACTTGAACCGCCTCCGGAACCGCTACCTCCCGAACCTGAACCGCCACCGGAACCGCTACCTCCTGAACCTGAACCGCCTCCGGAACCGCTACTTCCTGAGCCGGAGTTTCCATTATTAGGAGCATTACTCTTAGGTATTGCTTCTTCTCCTGAATCGTCTAATTGGAAGTTTGTATATAGAGCATTAGCATACCTTTCACTTAGTTTTATGTTGGAATTATTAACTATAGTATTTTTACCATTAATACCCATAGAATACTTGTAAAAGGCTCTTAAACCGATTTCTCTGACAGTAGAAGGTATAGTTATATTTCCTATGCTGTCTGTGATACCATTATTGCTGGAGCCGGCAAAAGTTTCTCCACCTATAACTTCAAGTCCCTCAGGTAAATTCATATTTCCGGTATATCTCATATCGGAAAAAGCAGAATTACCTATTTTCTTTAAACCGTTTGGAAGTACTATATTACCCTCTATTGTCGTTCCATGAAAGGCACCTTCAGCTATTTCAGTAACAGTGCTTGGTATAACTAAATCACCTTTTATATGCATATCCTTAAAAGAATATGCACCTATCTTAGTTATGCCCTCACCTATCGTAAGATTTACAGGTTTTTCCATCAGACCTCTACTGGATGTATAATAACCTTCCCTTGCCTTAATAAGTTTATTCCAAGGGCTTTCATTACTTCTAAAATTATAATCCTTCATAGCACCTGTTCCGCTTATATTAAGCGTATACTCTGTTGCACTATTAACATTGCCATAAGTATCGTTAGCAGATAATTGCCAGGTAATATTATCTTCATTATGCACTATGGGATATGAAGTCTCTACAGTAATTTCTTTTCTAAATATCTGACTAAGTTTAGGATTTAACTCATCCCCTATCACACCTAATATATAGCAATAATATGTTGTGCCACCGATCCAATATCCAATCCCGTATCTGTTATCATATACTATTTCCTTTTCTATATAATATCCGGCATCTTCTTCTTGGTATTCATAACCAATGCTTCTTCTTTGAATATTAACCTTATAATCAACCCTAAACTTGCCTGTACTGTCTTTAAACGTCTCTTCCGTTACTACTTCATAAGGATTTGTAGTTCTATACAAATAGTAGTTAGGGCTTGTATCTGTTAGGTCTGTTTCATGTTTTTTATAAGTAGCTTGTAACTCCATATATTCTAAATTGTTAACACTTGGAACAAGTTTTAGATTACCTAAGTTAACATCAACTATTTGAAAATCTTTTATATCTCTCTTATGTACAACTATATTAGCTTGTACCACATTGGTAAAGTTATCATTGTAATGCTCGTAACCGGCATCAACTTCACTCTCTTTATATAATTTTACATTAGACCTATTAGTTATAGTATTTGTTCTACCGGTATACTGTTCTTTCACAAAAGCTTGTGAACCTATTACAACTACTGAACTTGGTATTGTAACATCTCCCAATTTATTAGAGTTATAAAAAGCACTGTCTCCTATTGATTTAAGGGAAGATGGCAATAAAACTGTTTGTAAATTCTCCATATAAGCGAAAGCATTGATTGCTTCTATACCTTCTACTCCCTCACCGATCACTACTCTGCTTATATTATCTTTATAAGTAGACCAAGGAGGAGTTACAAAAAAATCACTATATCCCTGTCCATTTATTGTAAGGGTCATATTATTTCCACTGCCTGATATAGCATAACCTACGTTTTTTCCTATTCTTCCTTCAATCTTTGCAGCTTGAATTATAATATCATAGGTATATATACTACTACCTACTCCATCACGTACGCGTATTTTAGCTTCACCTTCCTTAAGTGCTGTCAATAACAAATCGCCGTTACTATTTCTTTCAACCTTAACAATATCTTCATTTAATGATACGGCATCTCTTACTCCGTATAACATATAATCTAACATATCGATAAGTTTTGCACTATTTCCTACTTCCAAAGCTATTGTTTTGGTTACTCTTGAATTCTTATTTATAAAACTTATAACATACAGCGAAAAATGCTCTGCTGCCACTTCAAGGCTTGCTTCTTTGGCATCAAGTTTTATATCTTCTATTTTCTTAGCCTCGCTGTCCGCATCTTCCATGTGGTATACTGCAAGCTCTTTATTTTCATCCAAAGCACTTAGATCAAGGCTTTCAAAGTTTACCTTTACTTCGCCTTTAGAAGTATCCGGTTGCAGTTCTTGTCCGTCCTTATCAAGTATCTTTATATCAAATACTATGCTCTCATCTAAGTCGGCTTCTTCTTCCTTAAGTTTCTCATCTATAGCAACTTCCACTTTTTCTTTATCCGCTTTCTTAAGCACCTTTTTCACACTTAATCCTGCAGTCTTAGGAAATACTCCTCTATCAGCGTATACACTTACACTTATGCCGTCAATACTTACAGTCTTATCAAAAACCGCTTCCTCATAATCTTCATCTAAAGTAGGAGACTTATTTTCATATACATCATACCTACCTTCATTCTCTTGTCCGACTTGATTTTCAAGGCTGCTTTCTTCTGCCCCTTCTAAAACATTGCCCTCTAAATCATCCTTACCTGCCGAAAGCAACTCAGAGTCCGGAAAATCCTTATCTTCACCGGTATTCTCTGCAGAAGTTGTAAAAACCTCTTGATTTACAATGCTTTCAGACTCGCTTGTTTCTGCATATGCAGGTGAATACGAGAGAGATGAAAACATTAGTACCATTGATAAAGCTATAGCACATTTTTTTCTTAACATATTATCCTCCTATTTTTGTTTTGTGCTTATGACAGTGAATATCTGGTATAACCTTTTTTAAATAACAATTTCATACAAGAGAACAACTGTTTTAGAAATTCATGTTCTCATGCTGATTTGAAATAGATTGCTAATTAGCATGAGTTATACTATCACACCTTTTAATTGCTGATTTATTGTGCTGTGATTTATTAAACATTAATTACATTTTTTACTTTTGAAGTACGAACTTTAACATTTACTTATTATACACTTAATTATTCTTTTAGGCAATAATAATTCTTTTGGAATATAGAGATTTTTTTTAGTTTTTGTAAAATAATTCTAAAAAGTATTCTTATGAGGTGTTTAGTTGAAAGAGCTTAATTATATTGAAATAGGACGAAGAATAAAGAAAGCCCGCATTAATATGGGAATCTCTCAAGAGGCTGCTGCCGAACTTTGCGGCTTATCCCCTTCTTTTTACAGCAATATTGAAAGAGGGGTTAAAATCATGTCTCTTAACACCTTTATTTCAATATGCTCCGCCTTTTCTTTAAGTGCCGATTATTTACTTAAAGACTCCCTGCCAAACTCTGACACCAATATACTTAACATTCTTTCTGAGGCAAAGAAATCAGGAAGAGTGCAGTACGAAAAATACATAAAGGCTATAACAGCTCTTGCTGAAGTTGTAGATCAGCTTTAGCCATTATAGCCCTTATAAGTTTTATTTTGGTATGCTGCCAGCACACTCAATAATATAATTCTCTTACATATAATGCAACAATTCTGTAAATTAGAATATATTCTATATTCTAATCTTTGACAGTTGTAGACTAAAAATGCCTACAAATCCTTACAACAGTTTATTTATAGGTATTTTTATAATAACACTTATTATATTCCGATCTTAATACATATTTACAATAGATACCCCCATAATGATACCTCCTATAATGATATATACAAATATAAGCAATATCTTTCTTATTCCCTTGTCCATGTTAAGTTTATATGCCACTTTATCAAAACTACCTACAAAGTAACCTAAACCCAAAGTCGAACCTAAAAGTCCCAAAATCGAAACAGGATTAAACATCTTTTTAAAAGCAATACTTGTTATTGTAGACATTAAATAAAAAAAGAGCATATATAAATAAGCTGTTGTCGCTAAAGTCATCTTTACCTTATTTCCTGATCTAAAGCCGGGTATACTTCTTATAATCCTTCTTTTAAGTATGCTCTTATTATTGAGCTTATATCCCAACAGATCCAGTATTTCTTCTATCTCGTAACGGTCAGCCGGTTTCATCGAAGTACACCTTTGTATTATATCCATAAGCTTGGGATCACCTTTATAAAGCTTTTCATTAGGCATTTTACCGCTTAACATAACATTCATCAAAACGCCTATCGCATACACATCCGCCTTTCTGTCCGTTTGAATAAAACCGAACTGTTCGGGTGCGGCATAGCCATGAGTTCCCAGAATCCTTGTATCGGTATTTTTATCTTTATCATACATTCTGGCTATTCCAAAGTCTGTAATTTTAACCCTTCCGCTTTTGTCTATAAGTATATTGTTAGCCGACAAATCCCTATGTACTATTCCAATATCATGTATGGTACTTACCCCCTTAGCTATTTGCAAAATTACGCTTTTCATATTTCTTACAGAAAATATTCCGTTTTCAAGCATCTTTTCTTCCAAGGTTTTTGACGGAAAATACTCCATTACCACAAGTATTCCATATTCATCCTTGGTAATGCCGTACACTGTTACTATATTTTCATGTTCTACATTAATAAGCTTTCTGTAAATGGGAAGAAGTGAAGAGTCTATTCTTTTACAAAGTAAGGTATTTCCTTCTTCATTCCTTACTAATTTAATTGCAGTTTTTTCATCTTCTCCTAAAAGCCCTATTTCCTTGTAGTACGCACCGTTAAAAAGCATGCTTCCCCCTCTTATTATAATAATTCATAGTCTTTAGTTTAAACTTTAAACTATTTTTTGTAAATGATATTTAAAAGATTATTGCATTTATTGATATAAATAATATTTTAGTTTATAATTCAGATGTTGTATATAGAATCAAATATTCAAAATTTCACAACCTATGGAAAAAGATATGAAAAAGAAAACCACAACCGAATTACTTAATATACTTGCCAATGAGAAAAATATAAAAAACTATATTAAAGATAATAAAGATGAACTGGAAGCTAAAGCCTTGTATGAGGAACTGGAAAGGCTTTTAGAAAAATATAAATTAACAAAAGCTGAGGTTATCAAGCACTCCAACCTACAATCAGGCTACGGATATCAGATATTTAACGGCACCAAAGAAAACCCTTCCAGAGACAAACTTTTGGCTCTTTGTGTTGCCATGAAGATAAATTTTGATGAAGTACAAAAAGTACTTACTCTGGCAAATTGCGGTATACTGTATCCAAGGCATATCAGAGACAGTATTATAATAAATGCCGTCAATAAAGGTATTGGTTTACAAAAACTAAACCAGCTTTTATGTGATATGGATATGGATATACTGGAATAAAAGGCAGCATTTATTTGCCGGTCTACTGTTATCCTGCTTTATTTTTTATATATTTGATTTGGTTCTTTCGCACAAATTGGCATTCGATTGGCTGACATTGGGAAGATTCTTTGTTTATCAACATTTGTAAAAAGATTTTCTTGTAATTTAGGAAGATAAGTGGAAGATTCTTTGATTTATTGTATAAAGAAAGCAGCAGTCTTTGTTCTTAGCAAGGTACTGCTGCTTTAATTTTTTATATATTTGATGCACTTTACCCTTAGTTCTTTTATCCAATCTTCTAAAGTACCTTACTTAGGAAGTTTTTAAGTCTTTCACTCTTCGGATTTTCAAAGAACTCCCTAGGCGAAGCCTCCTCCACAAATTCGCCGCCGTCAAGGAACACTACCCTGTTGGCAACTTCTCTTGCAAATCCCATCTCATGGGTAACTACTACCATGGTCATATTCTGCTGTGCCAAGTCCTTCATAACTGTAAGTACTTCTCCAACCATCTCAGGATCAAGTGCGGAGGTCGGCTCATCAAAAAGCATTACATCAGGCTGCATACAAAGTGCCCTTACTATGGCTATACGCTGCTGCTGCCCTCCTGAAAGTTCCTGAGGATAAGCTTGGGCTCTGTCCTCCAGTCCCACTTTTTCAAGTAAAGATATGGCATACTCCTTTGCCTCGGGTCTAGGTTTTCCTTGCAGTTGTATCGGAGCTATTATCATATTTTTAAGTACCGTCATGTGTGGAAAGAGGTTGAATTGTTGGAAAACCATTCCCATTTTTTGCCTATGCAGGTCAATGTCTGTCTTTTTGTCGCAAATGTCAACTCCCTCGAAGTATATCTTACCTCCGCTGGGCTCTTCCAGTCTGTTTAAGCATCTTAAAAAGGTTGACTTTCCTGAGCCGGAAGGTCCTACAAGACAAATCACATCACCTTTATACACATTGAGACTTATCTTTTTTAAGACCTCTTTATCTTCAAAATTTTTATATAGATTCTCCACTCTTATAAGCACATTGTCGTCATTAGATGCATTATTTTCGTTATATAAATTTTTTCTATCTTGCACTTCTTCTAAGCCACCTTTCCAATAAATTTATCAGGTAAGTAAGCCCCATTACTATTACCAAATATATTAAAGCCACTGCCAAAAGCGGCATAAAAGCCGAGTAGGTTCTGCTTCTTATAATATCTCCCGCCTTTGTAATGTCCACCAATGCTATATATCCGGCTATGGAAGTCTCTTTTACAAGTACTATAAATTCGTTGCCGAGTGCCGGTAAAATATTCTTAAATGCCTGAGGCATAATGATATTGCCCATGGTTTGATAGTAATTAAATCCAAGACTTCTGCCCGCTTCAAACTGCCCCTTCGGTACGGCATTGATTCCCGCACGAAATATCTCCGCCTGATAAGCCCCTGAATTAATGCCGAATGCAAGTATTGCTACGATGATTTTATTTACATTTCCGCTTGAAAATATTACATAATATATGATCATAAGCTGTACCAAGACCGGAGTTCCTCTTATAACGGTAAGATATACTACCGACAAAGCATTAAGAAACTTTAACTTTCCGGTATTTTGATAAGTACTTCTTATCATAGCAACTATAAAGCCCAAAAAAAGACCCATAAGAACGGCAAAAGCGGTAATCAATAAAGTTACATAAAGACCTCTTTCAAGCTGCTTCCATCTGTCATCTTTTATGAAATTCAGTACAAATTCATCCCTAAAATTCTGCCACCACATAATTTTCCTTTCCTTATTAATAACTTCTGTAATATTTATATATATGATTGGAGCCTTCAGCGTTTTTTCAAATACGAGCCGGAGCATACTCTGCCGACTAATCTTTAAGTACCTTGCCTTACTAATAAATTCCGTATCATTTATATAAGTGATCGGAGCTTTCATCTTTTTTCAGATGTTTCTTTGATTACTATTCAGATAAAAAGTAGCTTAAGATATACAAGGCTACAAGTCAAGCTCTGAATAGCCTTATAAGCAAATACAGAGTTATTTTTATTACATAATTATGGAGCTGCGGCATATTTTAGTGTATGCCGCAACCCCATTTACTTAATAACTATTCAGCCTTAATGTATTTTGCTATAATTTCGTCTATCTTACCCTCTGCCTTAAGTTCCTTAAGTGTTTCGTTAATCTTGGTTTGAAGTTCGGTATTGCCCTTTTTAAGAGCTATTGCATATTCTTCAACTGCAAATGCCTCATCAAGTATCTTAAGCCCGCTTACTTCCTTTTCATAAAACTTTGCAGGTTCATTATCTATAATAACCGCATCTATTTTTCCCTGAGAAAGTGCCTGAACTGCATCCATTCCCTTGTTGTATTGCTCTACCTTGGAATCCTTTACATCTGTTGCCATTATATCTCCGGTAGTTCCAAGCTGAACTCCTATGCTCTTTCCTTCCAAATCTGCCGCTGACTTTATCTCGGAACCTTCTTTTACTATTATAACCTGTGTACCGGTAGCATACGAATCACTGAAATCAACATTTTGCTTACGCTCATCTGTTGCGGTCATACCTGCTATACCTACATCAGCCTTGCCTGATACAACTTCCGCTATTATAGCATCAAAAGCTCCGTCCTTTACCTCAAGCTCCAAGCCCATCTTGTCTGCTATTGCCTTGGCTATTTCTACATCTATGCCCACGATCTCATTGGCATCGTAATACTCGTATGGAGGAAACTCCGCATTGGTTGAAACTATAAGTTTTCCTGCCTCCACAAGTTTAAGCTCACCTGTTGCTGCACTTTCATCGGCTGCCGTAATTTTGTCTGCCGCTACTTCAGAGCCTGCATTTGCTGCCTGAGTTGCAGCCTCATTGCTTGAACCTGAACAAGCTGCCAATAAAAGCATGGAACTTAGTACAATAGCTGATATAATGTTTTTCTTCATAATAATCCTCCTTATAATTATGCATTTATTATGCATAAAAGCTATAATCTTGTTATAATTATACATCTTTACAAAGAAAAATCAAGTATAATTTTTATATTTCCCTGAACAGATCTTAAAACTTCAACCGACTGTATAACATCAATATTGCCGAACTTTTAATAAATGCAATCTGTGTTATAATAGTTTAATACCGGTATAACATACACTAAAATTTTCATAAACAACTTACAGATTCAATAAACAGAGTATTTTACAATTTTAAGTTTTAAGACAGAACACAATCAAACAAAGCTTGTAAATAATTTTAATACCGTTATATAAAGTATTATCATACTCTTATTCAGTTTACAACTTATTGATTCCAATCACCTAAAGTTATTATAAACTGCCTTGTATACTTCCTCTTTTCCCTCTCCTACACAGTCTTTAACATAGTTCCACCAAAAGTGGCCGCCTATATAGTTGTCTGTGTATTTTGGCATTTTATAGTATTTATTGATCTTGCTTATCTTACTCTCATAATCCGCAGTACTTGCAGTATTTCCACACTCCCCTATGCCAATCTTGGCATTTGGAAAGAGTTTTTCAAACTCTGCAAATACCTCCTTCCAATCAGGCTCATAACCCTCATTATCATCCTCATAATAACTGATTAGACTATAGTCTGTATTTTCCATTAGATCCTTAGGTACATACATCCTTATCCACTCGAACATATCTTTGTTATATTCAGGATTTTCATAGTAAAATGTTATCGCAACCTTTGCTTTATCACCATCTACCGCCTCATATGCCACCTTTATTTTTTCTACTATAAATTCACTGTCCTCCCTGATCCAATCAAGTCCATTTACCTCATTTCCTATCTCCCATATATCCACATAGTCTCCCAGGTACTTTTTGGACTCTTCAAATCTTTTCTTATAACTTTCCACATCCTTATATAAATTCATCTCATAAGAGTCAACCGGCTCAGCCATAATATAGGCAACTTTATGTAGCCTTTCAAACAAGTCCGCATACTCCCTCGGCTTGGTATCCGCAGACATCACCACCCTTACTGTAGGCTTTACTCTCAGCTTTTCCAAAGACAGGACTATCTCTTCTAGCCTTATGGACTCATACCAGCTGTCATCTATAGTTAAGCCGTAGATTTGCTCGCTTTTTTTTACACAGCCTGATATGCAAAGTATAATAAATAAGAAAATATATACCGGAGCAGTTTTTAATGATTTCATTTTCATTCTTCCTTTATCTTTTGTCTCATGTTTGGAGAATAGCAATGAACTTTACAATTGCTGCAAAAAGAGCAAAAAATATAAGTAATATAGGCTCCGCCCGATTTTAATACATGCAAGCACTAACTTATATATTAATAATATCATGCTTAGTATAGCCTAACAATATCGGTTTTTTATTTTCCGGTGCTCCACACTTAGGGGTGATTATATTTTTCACCTCGTATCTAAAAAGATGTATTAAATAATTTATTAAAAATATCCTTATCTTCTC
>ERZ773010.1349-NODE-1349-length-15511-cov-18.743724_pt1 | contig 15511 bp, 19 predicted proteins | sample MGYA00580842_ERZ773010 | MGnify/ENA primary metagenome ERZ773010 (study PRJEB29015, sample SAMEA2737982) | human oral metagenome | biome: human oral; feature: human-associated habitat; material: dental | place: China | collected 2107 ...
TAGGTGCTGAGGTCTGCGACGGCCATGGCGAGGAACACCGCCACCATCTTGTTGATTTTCCTGAACAGCAGCCACATCAGATAGCCACACCACGGGCCCGCAATGGCCATGGAGAACACGTTCGCCCCGAGGGTCGTGAGTCCTCCGTGCGCCAGCAGGATCGCCTGGAACAGCAGGACGATGGTGCCGAGGAAGGCCAGGACCGGAGGTTTGAACAGCACGGCTCCAGCTCCCGTCCCGGTCGGGTGCGAGGAGGAACCCGTGACCGAGGGCAGCTTCACCGCCGACAGCGCGAAGGTGAAGGCGCCGGCAGCGGCCAGCAGGAGTTTGGAATCAGGGTCCTTGCGCACCTGTCTCACGACGGCTCTGGCTCCGTGGACCACGAACGGCGCCGAGGCCACGAACCAGGCAGCAGCCTGCAGGGGAGGTAGAAAGCCCTCTGCGATGTGCATGACGAACACATCCCTTCTGCGGAATCTTGCGTTCCGCAACGGGGCGTGGGACGAGTTCCTGACTCACCTGGTTTGGATCACAGTGGCGCGACCGTCCCGGAATTCCACCGGGTTCCTCGTGACTAACCCACGCTTCGGGCATCACCCTACCGGAATGAAGCGCGGTGTCCACACTCTGCCGGAAGCAGTTACCCGGGTCAGGGAGGACCCGATGATCACGAGAGTTTTCATGTCCACGTGATCCGGGTCGAAATCGCCCAGGGTGGTGACGGTGCACGACTCCTCCGCCCGCCCGACGTCGCGGGCCAGCACCACCACTGTCTTCGGGGAACGTTCCTCGAGCAGTACGGCCTTGGCGGCGTGGAGTTGGTCGGGACGGGCCACGGAACGTGGGTTGTAGATGGCCACCGCAACATCTGCCCTGCTCAGGTGCCGCAGCCGGTCCGCGACGACCTCCCAGGGCTTCAACCGATCCGACAGCGACAAACACGCGAAGTCACCGCCGAGTGGGGCTCCTGCCAGTGCGGCAGCCGCCTGGGCCGCGGTGATGCCGGGCACTACCCGGATCTCCACCTCGGCGTAGCACGGATCCTCGGCTGCCTCGAATGTGGCAGCGGCCATGGCGAACACACCCGCATCCCCACCCGAGACGATGGCGACGTCCTGACCCGTCAGAGCCAGGTCCAGCGCTTCCCGTGCCCGCTCCACCTCCACGGTGTTTCCCGAGGGGTGCAGGGTGAGCCCGGGCCTGGCGGGAACGCGTCTGACGTAGGGCGCGTAACCGAAGACGTGCTGCACTCCGCCCAGCACTTCACGGGCCTCGGGGCTGAGCCACTTCTCGGGCCCGGGCCCGAGCCCCACCACCGAAACAGTGGCTCGCCGCGGTCCGGTCACGGGCTGGTCCGGGACGTGTCGCCCCGCGTCATCGGCACGGCGATCCCGTCCTGGCACCACGACGATCGCGAAGTAGGGAACCGTCGCAGGATCGACATCGGCAACCGGCAACGCCCGCTGCTCCTCCCACGTGGCCCGCTCCACATAGATTGCTCGCTCCAGCAGTCCCGCGGAAATCAATGCAGCACGAACCTTTGGAAAGTTACGTCCCAGCTTCATGACCACTGCCGCATCGGTCTGCGCGAGCCGCCAGGCCAGTTCCGGTTCACTCATCGTGCCCGCGAGAATCGTCACCACATCCTCGTGACGGCTGAGCGCAGTGGCCACGGCCGATGTCGCGCCCTGGATGGATGTGACTCCCGGCACAACTCTGCAGTCCATATCCTTCAGCCGATCCAGCAGATACATGTTCGTGGAGAAGAACAGCGGATCTCCCTCGGCCAGAAGCACCACGTCACCGATCTCGAGGAGTTCCCTCAGCCGCACAGCGGAGGCGTCGTAGAAATCGTCCATGGCCCCGTCATAACCCCGAATATGGTCGGTGGTACCGGTAGTCACGGGGTACTCGAAGATATCCACAGGAGTTGTGTCGGCGATGTGTTCCCGTGCGATGCGTAGGGCAATCGAATCCCTCCCCGGCCCGGAGAAACACGCGACCGCACTGGCCTCTCGGATGAGACGGGCGGCCTTCACGGTGAGCAATTCGGGATCGCCGGGACCCACGCCGACAGCCCACAGGATTCCGGTCACAGCTCGGACTCACTCGCCAGAGCATTGATCGCCGAAGCAGCCAGCGCCGATCCTCCACGATGTCCGTGAACCACGAGCCACGGCACCCCGACATCGGAATCCACGAGGGCCTGTTTCGACTCCGCCGATCCGACGAACCCGACGGGTACGCCGATGATCGCCGCGGGACGCGGCCCGCCGTCGGCGATCAGCTCCAGAAGGTGGAACAGCGCAGTCGGGGCGTTTCCGATGGCGACCACCGCGCCCTCCAGGTCATCACCCCACAGCGACACCGCGGCTGCGGAGCGGGTGGTTCCCCACTCATCGGCCAGCACCGCTGCTTGCTGATCGCGCAGAAGACAGCGCACCTCGTTGTCGGCGGGAAGGCGCCTACGGGTAATGCCGGAGTTGATCATGTTCGCATCGACGAAAATCGGTGCTCCTCCCCGCAGGGCCCCGCGTGCTGCGGACACCAGATCGGGATGGAAGACAATGTGTCTGGGCAGGTCGAGGTCACCGGCGGCATGGATCATGCGCACCACCACCTGGGCCTCGTCGGGAGTGAAGGCCGTCAGGTCCGCCCCTTCCCTAACGATACGGAACGATTCCGTGTAGATGGCGGAGCCGTTGGTCTCATACGGGTAACGCCTCACAGGTCGTTTCACCATTGCGCTCACCTACCAACCGCGGTCAGAACGGCCTCGACATTCGCTGGCGCAATGAGCCCCACGTGTTCTCCACCGGGCTCACCGCAGACCCGATCGCAACCGGAGATGTGCACGAGGTGATGGAACGGTGCGGGATGCGCGGTGGCCACCTCCTCCGCAATGGCTCGAGTATCGACCTGTGCGTTGTTGCATGGCTTGCCATAGCAGGCGGTGAGCGTCATCCACACGGATTCGGGGCACGTCATCAGGCCCACAGCCGCCAATTCCTCGAGACGATCCGCCGCTCCTGGGATAACGACTCCGCGCCACGGCGTGAACACGATCCGTCCCTCGCTGCAGTCGGCTGCGACGCGTTGCAGCGCCTCGGCCTGGGGCAGGGTCAGCAACCCCAAGGGAACGCCCACCACGGCTGCTCCCGCATGCGCCCCGTACTTGAGGGGACGTTCTGCCGCGGGGCGCTGGAAGTCGGTTTCCTCCCCAATACCCTCGAGGAGGGCAGCGGGATTGGCCAGTTCACGCACATGCCAGGCAGGTTTGTCCCCGGACTCGGCAGCAGCCAGGAAGCGGTGCGCCAACTCGATCAGCGTCGAAACGGCCTCTGCAGCCGCGATTTCGCGCGCCTCGTCGCAGCCGCCGACGAAGACCACGCCCCGCCCGCCAGGAAGGGCCCGGTAGCCCAGATCGAAGGCTTCACCCAGCACGTCGTCGGAACCGTCGTCGAAGACGAACAGGAAGCGCCCCGGCAGGTTCGGCAGCTCGGGATCGGCGATGATGGCGGCGTCGAGTTCACGCACGACCCCGGAGAGGTCGGCATTGACCGGGGCGATGGAGGTCAGAGGTGAGCACACCACGGTGCGAATGCGTTCATGTGCCGGGGACGGCATGAGCCCGGTGGCGAAAGCGTCACGCACGAAGTCAGCCGGGACCGGTTCGGGCAAGGCGCGCACCTGGAGGTTGTTTCGGCTGGTGATCTGGATTTCCGAGTTTGCGTATCGAGCTGCCAGTTTCGCGACGGCAACGATCTGATCCGCATGGACGAAGCCACCGGGTAGCCGTAGGCGAACCATGTTTCCGTCCACGGTGCGGTAGGGACGGAGGAGGCCGGGGCAACGGTCACGTTCAACGGTTCGGATCATGCCCGCCATTGTGCCCGCCCAGTCCCGGGGTGTCATCTGGGACTACGATGTCCGCGATGTTGACCTTCGAGTACCGCGGCCTGGGGCCCGAACACTTCCGCAGCGACTACCAGGAATCCTGGGACTACCAACGCCGGGTGCACGCCGAGGTCGCGATCGGAAGGCGACCCGGGCACGTAATACTGCTGGAACACGAACCCGTCTACACAGCGGGACGGGCCACACGACCCGAGGAACGTCCCTTCGACGGCACCCCGGTGGTGGACGTGGACCGGGGAGGCAAGATCACCTGGCACGGTCCTGGTCAACTCACCGGCTACCCGATCCTGCCCCTGCCCGCTGGCGTCGGGGTGGTAGATCCGATCCGGCGTTTCGAGGACGCAATCATCGACCTTTTAAACAGCTACGGCCTGGAAGGGCAGCGCGTCACCGGCAGGACCGGGGTGTGGCTACCTGCTTCCAGGAGCCGGCAGGAACGCAAGATCTGCGCCATAGGAATCAGGGTTGCCAGACGGACCACGCTGCACGGTTTCGCCCTCAACGTGCTCCCGAACCAGGAAGCGTTCGGAAACATTGTTCCTTGCGGCATCAGCGATGCCGGAGTGACCTCACTGGCTGAGGAATTGCCGGGGAAATGGAACGTCGCAGCGGTCGCTCACGACCTGGAACCCCATCTCCGCAGGCGCCTGAAGGCCTTCATTCACGACGTGAATTTCTCGGAGACGCCTCCGGGGGTGTGATGGACCACACGGCCAGCGTCTCAGCAGGTATCATCCCCTGAGTGACTGCTGTACATCCGGATGGACGTCGCCTGCTCCGCATCGAGGCCAAGAACGCCGAGACCCCAATCGAACGCAAACCCGGCTGGATCCGCACCACCGCCCGCACAGGCCCGAATTATGAGGATCTGCAGCAGATCGTGCAGACAGCGGATCTGCACACCGTCTGCCGCGAGGCGAACTGTCCTAACATCTTCGAGTGTTGGGAAGATCGAGAATCCACCTTCCTGATCGGCGGTGACCAGTGCACTCGACGCTGCGATTTCTGTCAGATCACATCCGCGAAACCTGAGGGCTATGACCCAGCCGAGCCCATGCGTGTCGCCGCCTCGGTGAAGAAGATGGGGCTGCGTTACGCCACCGTCACCGGTGTCTGCCGTGACGACCTGCCCGACCAGGGCGCTTGGCTGTATGCCGAGACCATCCGCCAGATTCACGCAGTCAATCCCGGGGTCGGGGTGGAGATGCTGGCCCCCGACTTCTCCGCGAAACCGGACCTGGTGGGCCAGGTGCTGGAAACCCGGCCTGAGGTGTTCGCCCACAACGTGGAGACCGTGCCGCGGATCTTCAAACGCATCCGCCCGGCCTTCCGCTACGACCGCTCCCTCGACGTGCTGAGGATGAGCCGGGATGCGGGGCTGGTAACGAAATCGAATCTGATTCTGGGGATGGGTGAGACCCGCGAGGAAATCTCCCAAGCCTTGGTGGATCTGCACGAGGCGGGAACCGAGTTGATCACCATCACCCAGTACCTGCGCCCGAACGCAACGCTGCACCCGATCTCCCGCTGGGTGCCCCCCGAGGAATTCGACGAGCTCGCCGAGGAAGCGAAACAAATCGGTTATTCTGGCGTGCTGTCCGGACCCCTCGTACGCTCGTCCTATCGGGCGGGCAGGCTGTACAGGACTGCCATGGAGGAACGCAAGAAGGCCGCGCGGAAGGCGGGTGTCAAATGATGGCACGCAGCGAAAGGGCCCAGGAACTGGCCCAGCGACAGAAGGAACAGGCACGGAAACAGAAGGAGAAAGCGCGCGCAGAGAAATTGCGCCGCCGGAATTCTGACAATCCCGCCGACTGGGGGCAGATCCGTCAAATCACGGAGTCCTACAAGCTCACGAAACAGCAGGATCCCAAGCTGCCGTGGATCCTGCTCGCTGCTGGCCTCGGACCATTCGCCCTCATCCTGATCCTCGGTTTCGTTCTCCACTCCCCCATCATGTGGGGTGTGTTGGGCCTCGCCGTCGGCCTGCTGGTGGCGCTGCTCGTGTTCACACGGCGAGTCAAACGCGCAGCCTTCACCCGCTACGAGGGGCAGGCGGGCTCCGCCGAACTCGCGCTGAACATGCTCGGCAAGAAGTGGAAGCACACCATAGCGGTAGCGGTCACCCGCAACCGCGACTCCGCGAACGTGGTGCACCGCGCCATCGGTCCCGGTGGTCTCGTGTTGATCGGCGAGGGCAACTCCAAAGGCCTCAAAACCCTGCTCGCATCTGAGAAGAAGAAGCACGAACAGGTCGCCTACGGCGTGGAGGTAGTCACCTTCGTGGTCGGCAGGGGCGGCGGGCAGGTGCCCCTCGACCGCCTGGCCGACGAGATCAAAAAACTCCCGAAGTCCTTGAACACCTCGAAGATCACAGAGGTTGAGGACCGGCTCCGGGCACTCGACGCAATGCGTCCGAAGCTTCCCATGCCGAAGGGCCCCATGCCCACCGGCAAGGGAGGCATGAAGGGAGCCCGGCAGGCAATCCGGGGACGTTGACGCGCCTCGAGAGACGGCTCACCGATCGGCCTGCGAAGGCATCCGTTGAGGCGATCCCCCGGTCTTCACTGGTAGCTTTCCGGACGTGGCAAATCTGGTCAATCTGGAATCCGTCTCGCACGGCTTCGGCACTCGCGTGCTGCTGGACGAGGTGAGCCTCGGGGTCGGGGCGGGTGAGGTGATCGGCGTGGTCGGCCGCAACGGGGATGGGAAGACCACCCTGCTGCGCGTCCTGACGGGCGATCTGGTCCCCGATTCCGGGCGAGTGACGATCTCGAACTCCGCTTCCATCGGGGTGCTGACCCAGCATCAGGCCGGCTCCCCCGGTGAAACGATCCGGCAGGTGGTCCTGGACGGCGCCGCCGATCACGTCTATGCGGCCCGGGCGGATCGGCGGGAGATCGTCGAGGCACTGCTGGCCGGTGTGGACCTGGAACGCCCCGTCGAGACCCTGTCCGGTGGCGAACGGCGGCGGGTTGGGCTGGTCGAGGTGCTGCTCGGCGACCACGACCTGATCGTGTTGGACGAGCCCACCAACCATCTCGACGTGGAGGCGATCGCCTTCCTCGCCGCCCACCTGCGCTCCCGCACCGCGGCGGGGCTCGCAATGCTGGTTGTCAGCCATGACCGCTGGTTCCTGGATGCGGTGTGCACCCGCATCTGGGAGGTTCACGACGGTGTGGTGGATGCCTATGACGGCGGTTACGCGGCGTATGTGCTGGCGCGGGTGGAACGGCAACGACAGGCCGCGGCCACGGAGGCGCGCCGCAGGAACCTGGCGCGCAAGGAACTGGCGTGGTTGCGGCGAGGAGCCCCGGCTCGCACCTCGAAACCGAAGTTCCGCATCGAGGCGGCCGAGGCCCTCATCGGCGACGTGCCCCCGCCACGTGACCGGCTGGCCCTAGAGAAGTTCGCCACCTCACGGCTCGGCAAGGACGTCTTCGACCTGATCAACGTCGACTACGCCGTTGAGAACCGCACACTCTTGGACCGACTCACCTGGTCCATCGGGCCGGGCGACCGCATCGGGCTGGTGGGCGTCAATGGCGCGGGCAAGAGCACCCTGCTGGATCTGCTGGCAGGCCTGAGATCCCCTCAGGGCGGAAAGATCAAGCGCGGCATCACGCTCAGGGTCGGTTACCTGTCGCAGGGTGTCGGGGAACTGGACGACGAGGATCGCGTGCTTCAGTCCGTCACCCGCCTGAAACAGGCGACAAAGTTGGCGACCGGTCGGGAGGCCTCGGCCAGCAACCTTCTCGAGGAGTTCGGTTTCACTGGCGACAAACTGGTCGCCCGCATCGGCGACCTGTCCGGCGGGGAACGCCGCCGCCTCCAGTTTCTCCGACTGCTGCTCGAGGAACCGAATGTCCTGCTCCTCGACGAACCGACCAATGACCTCGACATCGACACCCTCACGGTGATCGAGGACTACCTGGACACCTGGCCGGGCACCTTGATAGTCGTCTCCCACGATCGCTATTTCCTCGAGCGCGTCACCGACGCCTCGTGGGCGCTGCTGGGTGACGGCTCTTGCGTGCTGCTGCCCGGCGGGGTGGAGGAATACCTGGAACGTCGCCGTAGGACGGAGAATTCCTCCCCCACGCCCACTCCCCCGACCGGAGGCAGACCCCGATCCGATGCCGCGCTTGAACGCGCCCGAAAGAAGGAGTTGGCACGCCTGGAGTCACAGCTTTCCAAGGTGGATTCCGAGATCGAGCGCATTCACGATGCCATGACCGCCTCGGCGACTGATTTCGAGAAGCTTGCTGCACTGGACGCGGACCTGCGGGCCGCCCAGGCTCACAAGGACGAACTGGAAGAAGCCTGGCTGCTGGCAGCCGAGTGATTCACATCCTCCTGGGAGATCGGTCGATGTCACGTCCGCCCACCTCACGGAGCAGCAATGATCGGCAACGGTTCGGTTCGCGGAATGGGATCGCTCGCTAGGCGTCCATAGGTCACGACATCGATTCGTTGCCCGTCGATCAGGAATTTCTCCCGTTCGACGCCTTCCTGAACGAATCCTGCAGCGAGCGCAACTCCCCGGGAAGCGGGGTTGTTGACCCGGTGCCCGAGCTCCAGACGATGCAGTCCACCCGACATCAGGGCCCAGTTCGCGACGGCGACCGCCGCGCGGCCCGTCCAGCCACGTCCCCGCGCCGCGGAATGGGTCCAGTACCAGAACCACGCGTTGCGATTCCCAGAATCGACGCTCAGGGCAACGAGCCCGAACAGCAGATCATTGTCCCCCACCATTGCGAACGGCAGATGTACACCATCGGGAGCGAGCAGCCTTGCGACATAGGTCTCCGCCTCCGACATGTCACTGACTTGCCCCTGCCGAGCCATGTCGTCGGCCGATGTGAATGCATCCAGGACGCGGGACGTGTCACTGGCCCTTAGCAGACGAAGCCTCATTCCTCTCCCTGACCCTTCAAGTGATTCCGTATCACATCAGCGCAGCGCCCGGAACCATCGAGCCCGTCACACAATTCCGCCATCCGGTCAGCGGCGTCCCGCATCATTCGATCGGCGAGCAGACGCACGACCAGCTTCGCCCAGTCAGTCCTCGACGCTTTCTTACTGCTCACCAGGCGAACGTTGCCGAATGCAACGCAGCGCATGACATCGTAGCGCTGCTCCAGCTGCAGCAGGATCCCTCTGGAGCAGCTGGTCTGAACCGTTCCCTCCCCACCATGCGTTATCGCGACGTCCACCAGATCTCCCAGACGATGGACCAGAATCCATCCAGTGACGTGCACGTTGCCCGGCAGCGTTTCACGATCCGCGTCCAACAGGTAGACCGCACTCGGGGAGATGATCTCGACGTCCGTACGTGAGGCACTGCGCGACACGTCCAGCACGGGACGCCGATTCGCGGAACTACCCATCGTCACCAGGACAGCCAGACGACCACGTTCCCGGATGTTCCGGAGCTCTTCCGCAACCGGTACCTGCAACTGGGCATAGACCGGCCCCATTGCCACGTAATTTCTTCTCGGGCAGAGCGCACCAGACCGGAATCAACTCGGGCGGGGAGGCCAGCAGGTTGACATTGTCCTCGACGACATGGATCAGCAAGCGTGACACCTCACCCCCGCCCAGCCGACCGAAACCCCCTCGGCATCGGCAACAGCCTCACCACAAGGTTCCGGAAAAACCGGGCGACGCTCTCGCCGATGAGCCGTTGCACCGTCGTTTCTCTGGGCATGAATCCGGTGCGACGCATCTGTGCCATGTGCGGTATCGAGTAGGCGAAAGGCTTGACGTAGAACAACGACGCCTTCTCGGCACGCGCGGATATCAACTGGCTCAACGTGCTGCCGATCACCACTGCATCGGCCTTCTGCTTCTGGTTCAGGGCCCACTCGCTGGCCACCCGTCGCTGGACCATCAGGACCATGAATGGACGGCGGGGACCACGCCCTTGATCGAGATCCATTGCCATGTCAATCTCGGAATCGGTCATTTCAGGGCCCAAAGCCCGGTACTCAAACCCTGCTTTCTCGATCGAGGACGAGAAACGCTGCGAATATCCGCGAAGACGCACGGGCCCCCGGGAAGCCGGCAGCCACATCCATGCAGCGGGTGACCTCAGCGAAATTGAAGGTATCGTGCCCGAACAGCAGGGTCTCACTCAACGCAGCTCACTGTATTCGCCGAAAGGTTGAGGACACTAGTATCGACACACCATCCCGAGGCCAGCCCGCAAATGGCCGATATGCCCTAAAGTGGATCAGGATCAGAAAGGAGGACACACGATGAACCGGTCCACGTTCGGACCCGGTGTTGTCACCGGTTTCCTCCTGACCGTGCGTCTGCACCTGGATCTTCAGCGCACCGCCGCTATGACCTGTCGCTTCTAACGTTCTCGCCCTCGGTCGGTCTCGAGGATTTGAGGCCTTTTCCTTGATTCGCCGCCTTCTCAGGCGACCCCAGAACTTTTCCCGATTCAGGAATGAACATGTCTACACTCATCACCCATGGCTCCGGGTTACTCCTGGGAGCACTGCTGGGTTTCATTCTCCAACGCGGCCGTTTTTGCGTCACCGGCGCCTTCCGTGAGGTCTGGACCTCGGGTCGCACTCGCTGGCTCACCGCATATCTGATCGCCATCGCAGTGTCGTCTATCGGTTTCTTCACCCTGTTGCAGTTCGACCTGGTGAAGGACTCCAACACCCCGCTGACTCCCCTGGCAACCACGATCGGCTCCCTGATCTTCGGAGCTGGAATCATCCTCGCCGGTGGTTGCGCCACCGGAACCTACTATCGCGCCGGGGAAGGGTTGATCGGTTCCTGGCTGGCCCTGATCACCTACGCAGTCTCAGCTGCCATGATGAAAAAGGGTGTCCTGCGCCCCGTCAACGATGGACTTCAGAACGCGAACAACACTGGCTTGACCACCCTGCACGGAGCACTCGATGTGACTCCGTGGCTCTTCGTGTTCGCCTTGACCGGAGGCGTCTCATGGCTCACATGGCGACATCTCCGCGCAGAGCGGAATCTGAAGGTCGCTTCCCTGCCCCCACTGCGAACCGGCCTGGCTCATCTGCTGTTCGAGAAGCCATGGCATCCATTCGTTTCGGCAATACTCATCGGAGCAATCGCAACTTTGGCGTATCCCTTGAGCTACTCGACTGGGCGAGAATCCGGTTTGGGGATCACCACTCCCTCAGCGAACCTTGCCCACGGACTCATCGCTGGAGACCTGTCCGAACTGACCAACTGGGGAACACTGCTGGTGGTGGGCATCATCATCGGTTCCTACATCGCCGCGAAAGCTTCCGGAGAGTTTCGGCTCCGCGTCCCGGATACCAGCACCCTGGTCAAGGCGCTGCTCGGCGGACTGGCTATGGGCATCGGAGCAAGCCTGGCGGGCGGGTGCACCATCGGAGGTTCCCTCGTTGGTTCAGCCGAGCTCAGTCTCAACGGTTTTCTCTCCTTCGCTGGATTCTTCGCCGGGGTCGGGGTAGCCGCGAAGCTGTTCCTCAGGCCACGCCAGAAAACGCTGGCATCTGATGCTTCCTCTCCCGCCGCTGCACCTACAACAATCTGACCACCCACCACAACACAAGGAGAATCATGTCCACCATTCATACGTTGGAGACCGCGGGCGAGGTCTGCCCGTTCCCCTTGGCAGAGGCCAAGATTGCCATCGAGAAAATCCCCAGCGGCGATCAGCTACGGATCAACTTCGACTGCACCCAGGCCACAGAGGCAATTCCGCGTTGGGCTGCCGAAAACGGCTATCCAGTGACGGCCTTCGAACGCGTTGGTGAGGCGGGATGGACCATCACAGTCACCAAACCCTGACCTCACAGGAGCCGGCCCACCTCGCTGTTGGCCGGCTCCTGCATCTCTCAATTCCACATGCGCCTAGCCAGGCTTCCGCATTCCCTGCAGGGAAGTCCGTGATGAGGCTCTCGTCACCAGAAACAGGGGGAATCGCTTGACGCTTCGTGGTGTCGTCCCGAACCGGTGACGCGTCTGCGGTCATGACTCAGTCATCATCTTCGGTCTTCGGGCCCCTTTCAGCATTGACTGATTTCCCGGGATCAAAATATTTGTCACGCAGGTGTGTTCCGATTCCAACTGCCAGTGCGATGGGAATCGGGTCAATCATGATCCGCCACCACGGTAGCGCGAAATCCTGTCTCAGTACCGTTGAGCTCCACAGGTAAAGCCCGATGATCAGCGCTGTGAAGACACTAAGACCTGCCGGACTAACGATGAAACGTCTCATTGCGATCACGTGCAGGCGTTGTCGAAGTCCGGCAGATTCCCGATCTCGTGAAACACACCGCTGCACACGACTCCCGTGATCACGCCGCCGGGGCCGGAAACGACTCCAGCAGCACCTGCGGCACCAACACGGAGGAGGTTCGTTCCGGCCCACCAGGCCCAGAAGGCCACACGCGCTTGCCAGCACCTGCAGCAGGACTCCGCGTCGGATTCGCTCCTGGGCGCGCCGTCAACCAGCGCCACCGAGGGTTGTCCGTCATCCTGGGTGCCGATAACCTCGAAGTGCTTACCGGCGGTGACCTCGACGAACCGCTGCGCCTGGTCGCGGGTCATGACGGATGCGAAGGTCTCAAGCCACTGAGTGGCGACCTCTTCGCTGGGAGCATTCTCGAAGGTCGCCATCAGGGCATCGCTCTTCCGCAGGGTGTTAGCGATATCCGCTATCTGCGCAGAGTCCTTCACCAGCCTGGTGGATACCGAGACAGGCGTAGGCGTGCTGCTGTCAGAGTCCGCATGAGCAGGAAGCGCCACCATCAGGAGCACCAGCACCACTGAGACGAGCCTGAGGAATACGGGGGAATCGACTTCATTTTCAACTTCCGGTCTGCAAGGTTACTAATGGGCTCATCGATTATGAAGCTTCCGGTTCGCACCACACTACGTCGCCATTTCGACGTCGGTCAAGAGACGCCGACAGGGTTCTTCCCACACATCTTTTATTGAATATTTCAGCACCACTAAGCCAGCTCAGTTTCCCCAAAAGACTTAGACGGGAACGACCAGAAGCAATCGCGACCGGGAAACTCATCCACAAGCACGTCATCAACCAACACAATCCTCCCATCAGAGCACAAAGGTAGAGAGTGGCTAAGCCGGGTTGCTCACTACGCAAGCCGGCCGTGTCGAAACCGCAATAACCGCATCCCGGGACTCATATGACCGAGGTCGGTTGAGCGTCACCGCCACCAACCACCGCCATCGGCCCCGGCCCACCGATCCTGCACAGGTCGGCGGATCGCTTCTCGCACCCATCGGCCATCCGGACCGACACATGTATGATTCATCATATGATGAACTCATCAGTTGATGAATCAGCTGTCTCCGCTTCCGACCTCGTCGTCAGGCGCGGTCGCAACGAGATCCTCCACGAGGTCTCCTTCTCGCTGCCTCGCGGCTCCGTCACGGGGTTGCTGGGTCCCTCAGGCTGCGGGAAAACCACCCTGATGCGCACCCTCATGGGGGTACAGCGCATCACCGCGGGCTCGGCAACGTTGCTGGGCCTGCCGGCCGGGCATCCGAGGTTGCGTCACCGGGTGGCCTACACCTCGCAGGCCGTGAGCATCTACACCGATGCTTCCCTGCTGGCCAACACCACGTATTTCGCACGCCTGCTGGGAGCCGGACGCGACTCGGCGCGCCGAGCTATCGAAAGGGCGCAGCTGGACGGCCTGGAGCACCGCCGCATCGATCAGCTGTCCGGGGGTCAGGCGAGCAGGGCTTCCCTGGCCTGCGCACTAGTGGGCGATCCGGATGTGTTGATCCTCGACGAACCAACGGTGGGCCTGGATCCCCTGACCAGGCAGGCCTTGTGGGAATTGTTCCGCGACCTTGCCAGCCGGGGAACCACGCTACTGGTGTCCAGTCACGTCATGGACGAGGCGACCCGCTGCGATTCCGTGTTGTTCATGCGGGACGGAAGATTCCTGGCCCACGAACCCGTGGCAGCTCTCCAGCGCAGAACGGAAACCAGCACCCCGGAGGATGCTTTCATGGCCCTGATCGAGGAGGCGGCGTGATGAGCACCAACGCCGTCGCACGATCGGTACCGTTCGCCACGGTGGCCCGGATCGCCGCGCAGCTGAAGGGCGACCCGCGTGCCATCGCCTTGATCCTCCTGATTCCGCCCCTGCTGTTGACCCTGCTCTACTACGTCTTCTGCGACCTACCGATACCACCCGGGCAATCCCGCGTCTTCGACACGACCGGCCCAATCATGCTGGCTGTGTTGCCGATGTTCATGATGTTCATCGTCACCTCGGTGATCATGCTTCGAGAGCGCGCCTCCGGGACCTTGGAGCGGATCTTCACCACTCCCCTAACACGCTTGAACCTGCTGGTCTCCTACGCCTGCGTGTTCGGCCTACTCGCGGTGCTGCAGAGCAGCATCCTGGTGGTCCTGCTGCTGGGTCCGCTGGGAATCGGGCTGACCGGCCCGGCCTGGGCTCTGCTCCTGCTGTCCTTCCTGGGGGCGGTGATCGGGGTGGCCTTCGGCCTACTGGCCTCGGCCTTCGCCCGGACCGAGTTCCAGGCGGTGCAATTCATGCCGGTCTTCATCACCCCACAGGTTTTTCTCTGTGGCCTGCTCGTCCCAAAGGAACAGCTCCCAGACGTTTTGGAGGCCATCGCGAACTGGTTGCCGATGACGTGGGCGGTCGATGTCGTGCGCGACGTGTTGGCCAATCCGGAACTAGGCTCGGACAGCTGGTGGCGGTTCGCCGCCCTGGCCGGGGTGATCGTCGCCGCCCTGCTCATCGCCGCGGCCTCCATGCCGAGAAAGACGAGGTGATCGCTTGCCCGGGGGTTCGAAGTCGGAACGCACCAAGCTACGCATCCAGCAGGCTGCCGCGAGACTGTTCGCGTCCCGGTCCTTCGAGACGGTCAGCACTCGCGCCATCGCTAAGGAAGCCGGGGTCGACGCCGCTCTGATCCACCACTACTTCGGTTCGAAGGAGGGTCTGTTCCAGGCGGTACTGAACGCCGCCATCCGCCCGGAGCAGCTGGAGGCACTGGTCGTCTCGGAATCGTCCGAGGACTGGGGACGGCAGCTGGTGCGGGCCGCCGACAAGGTCTGGACCTCACCCGCTGCCCCCGCTCTGAAGGCGGTGGTACGGCGGGTCCTGGTGGGCCACGAGGGGATGCTGCGCGAATTCGTTACACGCTCCCTGCTCAACAGATTCCTCTCCCACATCAAAGGTCCCGAAACGGAACGACGTCTCCGGGCCTCCCTGATCGGATCCCAGATGTCAGGACTGGTGATCGCGCGCCACATCGTCGGCATCGAACCGCTGGCAAGCCTTTCCACCGACGAAGTCGCCGACTTGATCGGACCCGTGCTCCAGCACTACATCGCGGGATCACTGCACAAGGACCCGCTGTGAATACTGCCGTCACCCCTGTCACCAGGGATGATTCCTGGCATGGAGCGGTCGTGCCGGCTCTGCATGGTGTAACACCACCGTTACGATGACGGAAGATCTGAGCAATCTGGGGCCCCTAGGGTAGTCCCAGTTCACAACTCAACTGGAGGGTTCATGTTCACAAGCGCCGAGGAGCTCCTGGCCTTCGTCAAGGA
>ERZ773010.1351-NODE-1351-length-15500-cov-5.277566_pt1 | contig 15500 bp, 8 predicted proteins | sample MGYA00580842_ERZ773010 | MGnify/ENA primary metagenome ERZ773010 (study PRJEB29015, sample SAMEA2737982) | human oral metagenome | biome: human oral; feature: human-associated habitat; material: dental | place: China | collected 2107 ...
CCAGGCATGAGCGTCTCTGCCGAAATCACCACTGGCCAGCGCCGCATCATTGAATTCTTCCTCGACCCGCTGATGACTAAGGCGGATGAGAGTTTGAAGGCGAGGTGAAATAACGCAGCGTCATTTGCCGCAGCAACACAGATACAGCTATAAAGGGTATGGTAAACTAATGTAGTTTAAGCTAAAATATTAAGTGTAAGCATAATAACCTAAAGTGGTAAAATAATGGGCAATAATAGCGCTAAAACAATAAAAAAACAGAGTAAATCATCACTCTGGAAAAAACGCCTGCTAAAAGTAGTACTTGTAGTAACAGCCCTAGTAGTGTTGTTTGTGGTGTGTAATGTAGTTAAAATATGGTCGACCAGCCTAAGTATGTCTCACTACCTCCGAAAGAAGTATAATCAGGAGTTTGTAATAGGAACGCCCAGTCTATCCTCTGCTGGTCTTGGATTTGCAGGTACCTGGGGTGCAGACGCCCACCCGGTAAACAACAAAAACCTAACATTCCGAATTATAAAAGCAGAAGACAGAGACAGTTTTTCCGACCAATACACTGCTAAGATCTGGTCACAGCGCGAGACGGCTCGCCTAAACAAAATAGCCCAGCAAAATGCTTCAAATTCAAAGTGGAGAGTTAACGCTTCGGTAGATATCTATCTAGCAGAGCCGTTAGCCGACACCGCGCTGCCAGATAATCCTAAGGTAGAGGAGATTATAAAGCAGGATTATGGGCCAGCATACAATGTTAATTTGTCATATTTCGAACTACAAAATACTTCATATGATGATGTTGTGCGCGACATGGAGCGCATTACTAGCAACGTTACTAATAATGGTATAAAAAATGTCAACTATAACTATTCTGTAGCCAATAGCAAAGGAGTAATTAAAAGATGTAAGACTACTTACGATAAGCCATTTGATCACTCATATAATAATATAAAGGGCTGCTTAAGATAATAGGAGTAAGCAATGGATTCAGATTCAAAAGTAATAAACTATATGAATCTTAGTGCTTTAGTGTATGCACAGTTTAATAACGATACTAAAGGTCACGATATCGGCTATATTATGAAGAATAAACTTTATAATAAAGACTTTAAGTCTGATAAGCCTGAACTCTCTGCTCTCAAAGAAGAATCTAGTCCCCTCCGCTCCTGGAAATATCTTGATTCCATCTCCACCTCCTCCGGCTTCCGCGCCGCTGCTTTTCAGAACCCTGATACGGGTGAAATAGTCTTTAGCTTCAAAGGCACCGACTTTGATCTCTCAAATCCTAAAACATATTTGGATACCGCTAAAGACATCGCCAACGCCGATGCTCAAATAGCTTTCGGTGCTTCTGTAGGTCTGCCTGCTCAATTCGCCGATGCTGAAAAGTTTGTTAATTCGGTACTAGCCTCTCATCCAAATGCTAAGTATAGTTGCACTGGCCACTCTCTCGGTGGTGCGTTAGCCCAGTATATGACATACAAAACAGGTTGCAAGTCCACTACGTTCAATGCTCCGGGTGTAGGCGATTTGATCAAAAGCGCAACCGGACACAGTATAGACTACAATCTCTATAAAGATAAATCTACAAATTATGCTAATGAGAGCGACCTAATAGGAAATGCTTGGAATGATGCTAGGGTAGGTACTAGCAAAACCATACGTTCTAGATTTAATAGTACCATGGTTGAAGATGCTATAGCGATATATAAGATGCAGACGATGCTTACGCTGGGAGGTCCGCTGCTGCCGGTACTTGGTGGCAAATTAACTCTGTCGATCATTATTGAAGGTATAAAGGCTATGGCTAGGGCTGCTAAAAACATGGCGCCTACTGGAAATCATGGGATGGAAGATTTGTTAACAAAGGGCGGAGAACTGATGCCTATTGTAGAACAGCCTGATTACGGAATCTCTTTCATGGGGTATGCAGCGCGCGGTACTAAAATAGCGCTTGAAGGCGGTGCATTTGTGTTTTATGTGTATGGCGGCTTGGTATATCACGGTGCTGATGGTGTGTGTAAGTTCTTTAATACCGCTGGCAATTTGCTTGCAGATGATATTTGGATTAGGTATAGTTTCTTGCGAAATTTGTTTACTGGCGATTTGAAAGGTATTTTCGATTTGTTTAATTCTGCGACAGTCGCGGCGCGCGTAGACCCGCTTGTCCTCGACTTAAATGGCGATGGGTTGGTGACTACGAGTTTGGATCAGTCTGGTGTATATTTTGACCTCGACAGTAATGGTTTTGCCGAGAGGACAGCTTGGGTGGATGCCAATGACGGTTTGCTGGTACTAGACCGTAACGGCGACGGCATGATAACTAACGGACAGGAGTTGTTTGGCGACCAGACGCTGATGGCCAACGGTAGTCGTGCTACTAGCGGCTTTGAAGCTTTAAGCGAATTTGACGATAATAAGGACGGTAAGATTGACGCTAGCGATGTAGTGTATGCCAAACTAAAAGTTTGGCAAGATTTGAATAGAGACGGTATATCGCAAACTGATGAGATAGAATCGTTGGCTGATATTGGCATCAAAGCTATTAATCTCAATTCGACGACTACAGGTGCGGCTGATGCTATGGGCAATATTCAACGCCGTTTGGGTAGTTTTGTGAAAACTGACGGTAGCGACGGTCAAATTGGAGAATATTTGCTGAATAGAGACACCATGAACTCGCGCGATATGTCTGGTGATTCGGTTACAATACCAGAGGATATAGCAACGTTGCCTGATTTGCCGGGTGCAGGTAATGTTTCTTCGTTGCATTTAGCTATGGCAAGAGACGAGAGCGGGCAATTGAAGAGGCTGGTATCAGAGTTCCTAGAAGCTAAAGATGCGAGCACTCGCAATAAATTGTTTACAGATATTATTTACAAATGGGTGGGTGCCGACACGGTAGATCCTAGTAGCCGCGGTAAGCTAATGGATGCTAGACAGCTGGTAGTCTTAGAGAGGTTCATGGGTATGAATTTCATGGGGACCGACGGCGCGAACCCTAATGCCAATGCAGTACCTATGTTGCAAAAGGCCTATTACAAGCTAGTTGATCGGTTATACTCTACAATGGCCAGTAGTACTTATTTGAAAGATATTGTTGGTAAGGTTAATTATAAAGTCGAAGGATCTGATGTCGTAGTTGAGTTCACGGATGTTATGCATGATATTGATAAGGCAATTGATAGCGATGCCGTTGCTGGAAAGCAGCTGTTAGTTGACTTTTTGCGGGTTGTTTACGGAGCTGATTTGGGTAGCGATAAGAATTTCTTGCACTTTCGTGACTATTTTGCTGCAAAATCACCAGAATTTGCGAGAATGGTTTATTCTGTCGACAGAGACGCTATTGTCGGAAGCGAAAAAGCGGAATATCTGTATGGAACGACTGGCAATGACTTCATGTATGGTGATGCTGGCAATGATAGTTTGTACGGTGGTGCTGGCGACGATATCTATATGTTTAATAAAGGTAATGGAGTAGATCGTATCGTAGAGGCCGATGGCACCGATACTATAAAATTTGGCGAAGGTATCAATCCGGAAGATGTAATTGTGAAGCGTATTGTAGTAGACAGCGGTTGTAGCAAATACTATAATCTCGAGCTATCTATCAAGGGCTCTGATGACAAAGTAATTGTTGAAAAGTACTTTGGATACTATGATGGTAACGTATTTAGTTCTGGTTTTAAAGATACGCCGAATCAAAGAATAGAGAAAATCACCTTTGCTGATGGCACTGTTTGGACTCAAGACACAATTCACCAGATGACACATAAACTCGTTGGTACTGATGAAAATGATACAATATTAGCCTTTGACAAGGGCGATGTTGAATATCACGGTCTAGGGGGTGATGATACTCTGAGAGGTGATGAGGGAGACGATTTTCTCTATGGCGATGTTGGCCAAGACTGTCTATATGGCAGTGCTGGCAACGACATGCTTGTTGGGGGTCAAGGTGCAGATGAATTGAGAGGCGGTTCAGGTGATGATACGTATGTATTTAACAAAGGAGATGGGGTCGATTACCTAGTAGAGGACGGCGGTATTGACACAATCCAATTTGGTGAAGGTATTAGAGTTGAGGATGTGTATGTGAAACGTACTGTAATGTATAGAGGTTATAGTCAATATTATAATTTGGAATTATCCTTTAAGGATTCTAGTGATAAAATAACCATTGAGAAATACTTTGGTTATTATGAGGGCAGTTATTTTAGCTCAGGATTTAGGGATACACCAAACCAAATGATAGAGAAAATCACTTTTGCGTATGGTACTGTTTGGACTCAAGACAATATCAATCAGATGACACATAAGCTAGTAGGTACAGACAAAGACGATACCTTTATAGCTTTTGATAAAGGTGCTGTAGAATACTATGGTTTAGACGGTAACGATTATCTTCGCGGAGATGCTGGCAATGATGTAATTTATGGAGGTTCTGGAAAAGATTGTTTGCATGGTGGTGCTGGAGACGACCTCCTTTATGGCGAACAAGACGCTGATGAAATCAGCGGTGACGATGGCAATGATATTCTATATGGCGGTCAAGGTGCGGACAGGCTGAATGGCGGTATGGGTGATGATACTTATATATTCAACAAAGGGGACGGATCAGACTATATTGTAGAAGGTAACGGAGTTGATACTATTAAATTTGGCGAGGGTATTAAACCGGAAGATGTAAGGGTGAAGCGCGTTATAGCGCCTAGTGGCTATAGCCAATACTATAATTTGGAGTTGTCTATTAAGAATTCTAACGATAGTATAACTATTGAAGGGCAGTTCGGATACTATGACGGCAGCTACTTTAGTTCTAATCCAAGATTTAGAGATATGCCAGAGCGAGTAATAGAGAAAATCGTCTTTGCGGATGGTACTGTCTGGACACAAGATAATATATACCAAATGACTCATAAAATTACGGGTACCGACGGAGATGATCATCTAGCCGCTTTTGACAAAGGTGCTGTCGAATATTATGGGTTGGCAGGCAACGATTATCTTCGCGGTGGCGCTGGGGACGATAAGCTATACGGTGATTCTGGTAAAGACGATCTCTGTGGCTTTGATGGCAATGACACTTTAATTGGCGGCCAGGACAACGACCGCCTTGAAGGCGGCGACGGTGATGACGTGTATGTATTCAATAAGGGAGATGGAGAAGATGTCATATCAGAAGTAGGCGGCTTTGATACTATACAATTCGGCGATGATATTAAGCCAGAAGATGTCACTGTCAAAGCGGTGAAGAGAAGTAGCGATATAAACCTCGAAATATCTATAATAGGGACTGAAGATAAAATTACTGTCTATCGCCATTTTGGCGAAACTTGGGGCGGCTTTAAAGAGTCTCCTAATGAGAGAATAGAGAAGATTGCCTTTGCTGACGGTACTGTATGGGATTTAAAAACTATTGACAGTAAATCTCATAATATTACTGGCACTGACGAGGCTGATTTGTTTAGTATTGGTGATGCTAGCCCATTAACCTATCACGGCCTTGATGGTAATGACACTGTCTATGGTAGTATATCTAATGATCTGCTCTATGGTGACGCCGGTAATGATCATATTAATGGCAACGCTGGCGACGATGTGCTCTGTGGTGGCGCTGGTAGCGACGTTATTGACGGCGGTAGCGGCGATGACGTATATGTATTCAACAGGGGTGATGGAATAGATTATATTTCAGATAACTTTGGACTAGCAGACGAAATTCACCTTGGTCATAATTCATACGATGTCGTTTTTGAACGTGTTGGTAGCGATCTTCGTGTTCGTATGCCAAGTACTCTGGATGCTATCACGATTAGCTCTTGGTATAGCAGCGATAATTACAAAATTGAGACTTTCAAGTCGGCTAACGGCAGTGTTATCACGCATACTCAGGTCGATAGTCTCATTCAAGCTATGTCTTCTTTCCAAAAAGACACTGGTATGACTTGGGAGCAAGCTGTAATAAATCAGCCAACGCAGGTGCAGTCTATCATCCAGCAATATTGGACAGCGCCGACTACTTGATTTAGCCGAGAAAAGGCTTGCATAAGCGGCATAAATCTATATAATGAAAACTATATAAGTAAATAAACAATGAATCATTTAGATCATAGCGGAGGTGGGCGTGAATCAAAAACCATTGCAAATCAATTCTGAAATCGGCGTACTCAAGACTGTACTGTTGCATCGGCCGGGCGAGGAGCTAGAGAATCTTACCCCTGATTATCTCAAGGACTTATTGTTCGACGATATTCCGCATCTGAAGGTGGCGCAGCAAGAGCACGACGAGTTTGCTAACGTACTGCGCGACCATGGCGTAGAAGTGCTGTATTTGGACGAATTGGTGACAGAGGCGTTAAACAGTGATAATCTGAAAGCAGAATTTGTCGACGAAATGCTAGCAGCTTCCAAACAAGATTCGCGTCGAGTGACGCAAAGTTTGCGCGATTATCTGTTGTCGATGCCGACCAACAAGATGGTGCGCAAAATTATGGCTGGTGTGCGCAAGGACGAGATTTCGCTGCCGCCAGAGCATCACCAGCAGCTGCACGATATGGTTGAGCAAGACCATTATCCATTTTACCTAGATCCAATGCCGAATTTGTACTTTACACGCGATCCAGCCGCGACTATTGGCAACGGCTTGACGATCAACAAGATGCACTGGCCAGCTCGCCGCCGCGAGTCGCTGTTCATGCGCTATATCATCGACCATCATCCGCGATTTGCTGGCCACGATATTCCAGTTTGGTATAATCGCGACGAGAAGTTCTCGATGGAGGGCGGCGACGAGCTGGTGTTGAACAGCGAAGCCATGGCCATCGGTATCAGCGAGCGCACTACCGCCGAGGCAATCGAGAAAATGGCAACTGAGTTGTTCGCTGATTCTAGCTTCAAGAAAATTATTGCTCTCGAGATCCCGAAGAGCCACGCATTCATGCACCTAGATACAGTCTTCACAATGATCGATTACGACAAGTTCACGATCCACCCGGAGATTCGTGACTTTGAAGGCAAGATGAATCTGTTTATCCTCGAAAAAGTTGAAGGGCAAGCTTATCCGAAGATCACCAAGCAGCATGATCTTGAAAAAGCGTTGTGCGAAGCGCTGCATTTGCCAAAGATTAACCTGATTGAATGCGGCGGCGGCGATGAGATTGCGGCAGCTCGCGAGCAGTGGAATGACGGTTCGAATACTTTGGCGATTGCGCCGGGTGTGGTGGTGACTTACGATCGTAACTATGTCACCAATGCTAAATTGCGCGAGGCTGGCGTCGAAGTTATCGAGGTTAGCGGTTCAGAACTCGGTCGTGGACGCGGCGGCCCGCGCTGTATGAGCATGCCGCTGGTGCGCGAAGACCTGGATAACGAGCAAGTTACTGATAGAGTTACTTCGGCGGAGCGTTCGCTGGCAGCTACCTTGGCAGTACCAATGATTCAAGAGGAGCACGTCCGCAAAGTGGTACCAGTGACTACAGACTCAACTGCTACAACGGTAGCTAAGCTGCCAACCAGTCTGAAGGGTCGCTCTTTCTTGACCTTGAAAGATTTCTCGCCAAGCGATATTCGGCTGATGCTTGATACAGCACACGACCTCAAGCAACAAAAGAAAACGGGCAAAGCACACCGCATTCACGAGGGTAAACAAGTGGCTTTGCTCTTTGAAAAGACATCGACGCGAACTCGCTGCGCTTTTACGGTAGCTGCCAATGATTTAGGTGTGGCGCCAGAATTTCTCGGTAAAGACGATATTCAGCTAGGTAAAAAAGAGTCAGTTGAAGATACCGCTAAGGTACTGGGCCGCATGTTTGATGGCATTGAATTCCGCGGCTTTAAGCATTCTAACGTCGAGGCGTTAGCGAAATATGCTGGCGTACCAGTCTGGAATGGCTTGACGGATACTTTTCATCCGACGCAGATTCTGGCAGACTTCATGACTATTGAGGAGCATGTCGGCAAGCTTAACGGCGCTAAGCTGGTCTTCGTTGGCGACGGACGCAATAATATGGCAAATAGCTTGCTGATTGGTGCGGCTAAAATGGGTGTTGACTTCCGTATTTTGGCGCCGCGACAGCTGCATCCGTCGGGCGATCTAGTTAGCCTAGCACGTTCAATTGCTATGGAAACTGGCGCGAAGATTACCATTACTGATAACCGCGCTGAAGCGCTAGAAGGCGCTGACGCTATCTACACTGATGTCTGGGTATCAATGGGTGAAGAAGACAAGTTTGCCGAGCGAATTGCTCTTCTCAAGCCATACCAGGTCAATGCGCAAATGCTAGCCGAGACGCATAACCCGAACGTCAAATTCTTGCATTGCTTGCCATCATTCCATGACCTTAATACCGAGACTGGCCAGAAGATTCACGATCAATTCGGTCTTGACTCAATGGAGGTCACTGACGAGGTCTTTAGCGGCGAGCACAGCGTTGTCTTTGACGAGGCTGAAAACCGCATGCACACTATCAAGGCTGTGATGGCATTGACGCTATAAATCCGAGTTGAAGGAGGCTCGAACAAAATGGCAATCAAACAATTAGCAAGAAAAAAGGATGGGTTAGGACTCTGGTCGCTGACCGGCTTAGTGGTCGGCAGTATGATCGGCGCAGGTATCTTTAACCTTGTTCAAGGTACGGCTGAGGCGGCTGGTCCGCTGGCGACGATTATTGCGTGGCTGATTACGGGCGTTGGAATGATATTCCTGATTCTCAGCTTCCGCAACCTGACTATCAAAAAGCCGAAGCTTAACGCTGGCGTGTATAGCTACGCTGAGGCTGGCTTTGGCAAGTATGTTGGCTTTAATTCGGCGTGGGGTTACTGGATTTCTGCCTGGATTGGTAATATTGCTTATGCAGTAGCCGTTTTCTCGGCGCTTGGTTATTTCTTTCCAGACTTGTTTGGTAAAGGCCAAAACTGGGCGTCAGTGGTTGGCATGTCGGTACTGCTGTGGAGTGTTCATTTATTAATACTTAAGGGTGTCAAAACGGCAAGCTTCATTAATGCTTTGGTGACGGCGGCGAAATTAATCCCGCTTGCGATCTTTTTGCTAGCGATATTCTTGTCGTTCAAGGTCGGATTGTTTAACCAAGACCTTTGGGGCTTAGCTGGCAACAACTTTGATATGGGCGCTGTGATTGAGCAGGTCAAGAATATGATGCTGGTTACCGTCTGGGTGTTTATCGGCATCGAGGGTGCAGTCGTATTTTCAGGCCACGCCAAGAAGCGCAGCGATATCATCAAGGCAACATTGATTGGTTTCGCTGGCGTGCTTTCGATTTATGTGCTGATGACGGTGCTGGCTTTTGGTGTAGCTACCCAGAAAGATCTGGCTGCACTAGATAGTCCGGCAATGTCGATGCTGTTGGAACGCTTGGTTGGCCCATGGGGCGCTTGGCTGGTTAATATCGGCTTGATGATCGCAGTTTTGGGCGGTTGGCTAGCTTGGACGATGTTTGCTGCCGAACTACCGTATCAGGCAGCTAAGAATAAGACTTTCCCGTCGATATTCGCCAAAGAAAATAAAGTTGGCGCGCCAGTAGTGTCGCTGTTGGTTACTAACATCCTGGTACAGATATTCCTGCTGACAATCCCTGGAACTGAAGGCTCAGCCTATAATATTGGTATTTCGATTGCTACTTCGGCTATCTTGATCCCATATGCCCTGACGGCGTTTTATCAATTGAAAGTTTCTCTGCAAGAGAAGAAAACCGTTAAGTACCGCGCCTTTAATATCTTTGTGGGTGTGATGGCTAGTGTTTACGCAGTATGGCTAGTGTATGCGGCTGGTATGCAATATCTGCTCATAACAGTGTTCTTGTACGCACCAGGTATGTTGGTCTACGTCTTGATGCAGATCAAGAATCGCAAGAAGATTTTCACGCTATACGAACTGCTTTTGGCGGTTGTCGTGATTGCGTTATTTGCCTACGCAGTACAACAACTGCTGGCTGGTGCGCTGGATGATACGTTAGGTATTAAAATTGCCGATTTAATCGGTCAATGATAATAAATAAAATGGGCGCGCCTGAAATACAGCGCGCCCGTTTTACCAAATGAAGGAGAAAAGATGTTTAAGTACGCCATCGTTCGCCGTCCGTCACATAGTTTGATTGATGGTATCAGCCAAACGCCAGAAATGGGCAAGCCAGACTATGATTTAGCATTGCAGCAGCATGATCGCTATGTCGAGATTTTGCGCGAATGCGGTTTGGAAGTGACAGTTCTAGAGGCCAACGAGGATTATCCAGACAGCGTGTTTATCGAGGATAACGCACTGTGTACACCGCGCGGTGTAGCAATTTTGTCGCGTCCCGGCGCTGAAAGCCGTCGTGGCGAGGCTAGTCTGCCGGATTTGCGCGAAGCTTTGGCGCGTTACTATGATGATATTGAACAAGTTGTCGAGCCAGGCACAACTGATCCAGGCGATATCATGATGGTAGGCGACCATTATTACATCGGGTTAAGCGGACGCACCAATCAAGCGGCAGCCGACCAAATCACATCAATTCTCGAGAAGTATGGTATGACCGCCGAAACGGTACCGGTGACGGGAATTTTGCATTTGAAAGACGATGTGGTCTACTTAGATAACAATAATCTGATTGTCGCTAAAGCTTACGAAAATCATCCAGCTTTTGCTAACTTTAATAAGCTGGTCGTTGATGACGATGAATATTATGCTGTGAATAGTTTGTGGATAAATGGCAAGGTAATCGTGCCAGAAGGCTTTCCGAAAACTGAACAGAAAATTCGCGATTGCGGTTACGAAGTGATTCTGATCAATACTAGCGAGTTTGAGAAAATTACCGGCAGCCTAACTTGCATGTCGTTGAGGTTTTAACAACATGCCGGGTAAGATTGTAGTTGCACTTGGCGGCAATGCTTTGCAAAAGCAAGGCGAGGCTTCGGCTCACGCCCAGCAAGACGTCGCCGACGAGACAGCACGCCAGCTAGTTCCGTTGATTTTGGCTGGCTATCAGCTGGTAATCGTTCACGGCAACGGGCCGCAAGTTGGTAATATTGTTTTACACGAAGAAGCGATTAACACACCAGAAGTACCGACTTTCCCGCTCGATACGTGTGTAGCGATGAGTCAGGGGGCGATCGGTTTTTGGTTGCAGCAAGCGTTGATTGACGAATTCTCGCGCCGGCAGATGAAAAGCGTCGCTTCGACAGTTGTTACGCAAGTAGTGGTTGACGCTAACGATCCGGCTTTTAGTAATCCTACGAAGCCAATTGGCGTATTTTATCAGACGGAGACAGAAGCTCGGCAGGCTGCTAACGGTCGTAACTTCACATTCAAAGAAGACGCCGGGCGCGGTTGGCGGCGCGTGGTACCGTCGCCGAAGCCGCAGCGGATCGTCGAAGAATATACGGTCAAAGCGATGATTGATGCTGGCGTGACGGTTATCACGGGTGGCGGTGGCGGTGTGCCGGTTGTTGAAACTGTCAGTGATGGCTTAGAGGGGGTCGAGGCAGTAATTGATAAGGATTTCACAGCGGCAGTAGTGGCTGATGCGATTGATGCCGAAGCACTGGTGATATTAACGGCAGTTGATGGCGCGATGGTTGATTATGGTAAACCGACAGCGCGCACGATCGGACACACCACTCGCCAAGAGATGCAGCGCTACATTGACGAAAATCAGTTCGCGCCGGGCAGTATGTTACCCAAAGTGCAAGCGGCCTTGAAATTTGTCGAAAAGCCGAGTCGCCGGGCGATTATCGCTAGCCTGGGTAGTGCCGAACAAGCCTTGGCCGGGCAGGTTGGCACTATTATCGAGAGCTAGCTAATCTCTATAAGCACAGCAAAATAGCGCGAGTTTTAGCTCGGGCTATTTTTATATTTTGCTAATGCGGTTGACGTTTTTCGCTAACTTTCTTATACTTGGGTCTAGCACTCTACGGTCAAGAGTGCTAAAATAGATTAGAAAAGGAGGATATAATCATGAGTTCACCAATCAAGCCAATGGCGCACTATGTCGTGGCTGTTAAAGAGAAGAAACCGGAAAAAACAGCTAGCGGTATTTTTTTGCCAGAATCAGCGCAAGAAAAATCAGAAGCTGCTAAAGTAGTAGCTGTTGGTTCGGCAGTCAAAGATGTGGCTGACGGCGCACGGGTTGTCTACAAAAACTACGCAGCGACAACTATCAAGCTCGATAAGGAAGAATATTTAATTATCAAAGACGAGGATATCCTCGCTACTGTTGAATAGGAGGTAAGTATGGCAAAGAAAGTTTTTTACGATGAAGATGCGCGTGCTCGCGTATTGGCTGGCGCAAAAATTTTGTATAACGCTGTGAAAACAACGATGGGGCCAAAAGGCCGCAACGTAGTTATCGGCAAAAGTTACGGCGGACCGAGCGTGACGCACGATGGCGTGACGGTTGCGAAAAGTATTGATATCGACGAAGCTGATGACGAGACGCTTGGCTTCAAAGTTGGCGCCGAACTTATCAAACAGGCTGCTAACAAGATGAATGATGTAGCTGGCGACGGCACTACGACAGTGACGGTTTTAACTTATCATATTTTAAACGAAGCTAATAAGCTAATTGCAGCTGGCCACAATCCGATGTTACTACGCAAAGGCTTAGAGCGTGCTGCTAGCGAGATTATCAAGGAGCTCGGCAAACTCGCTGACGACATCCGCGGCGACAAAAAGCGTATCGCTGAGGTAGCAACAATCTCCGCGGGCGATGAGGCGATTGGTAAACTAATCGCTGACGTCATGGAGAAGATCGGCCCGAATGGCGTGGTGACCGTCGAAGAAGGCCGCGGCTTAGAGCTTGAAAGCGAAGTAGTCGAAGGTTTCACGGTACAGCGCGGCTTCGTTAGCCCGTACATGGTGACCGATGCTAAGCGCATGGAAGCAGTTTACGACAAACCAGCAATTGTGGTGACTGACAAGAAAGTCTCTTCAGCGCAAGAATTCGTACCGTTGCTCGAAATGATTGCTCAAACTGGCAAGAAAGATTTGGTGTTGATCGCCGACGATGTTGATGGCGAAGCGCTGAGCTTATTAGTGCTAAACCGGCTTAAAGGTGCTTTCAATACCTTGGCTATCAAAGCTCCGAGCGACAAAGATGTGCTGTATGATATCGCAGCGTTGGTTGGCGCCAAAGTTATCACCGAAGACACTGGCATGACATTTGATAATGTCGGTAGCGACGTAATTGGCTCGGCCCGCAAAGTGATCGCCACCAAGGATCTGACAACTATTGTCGAGGGCGAAGGGTCAAAGGCGGCGGTTAGCGCTCGCATCGATCAAATCGAACTGGAAGTTGATAATGCTACCAGCGACTATACCAAGAAAAACTTACAGAAACGCCATGCAGCTTTGACTGGCGAAGTGGCGGTAATCAAAGTTGGCGGTGCGACCGAGACGGAAATCGAAGAAAAGAAATATCGTGTCGATGACGCTGTGGCAGCCGTCAAGGCAGCACTAGCTGAAGGTATTGTGCCAGGCGGCGGTGTAACGCTAGTGAACCTAGCCTGTGGTTATAAGCATTCGAATAGCAAAGATGCTTCGGTATTAGCAGGCGAAGATTTGTTGATTCATGCACTTGAACAGCCATTCCGAATCTTGCTGAGCAACTCTGGTCTAAATGCTGACGAGTGGCTGCCGCAGGTCAAAAAAGCCAAAGCTGGCCAAGGTATCAATGTCAACCACCCGAATGAATTGCTTGATCTAAAGTCGGCAGGCGTAGTTGACCCAGTACGCGTTACCAAGGAGGCCTTGCAGAATGCTGCCTCAATTGCTGGTACGGCAATGACGATGGGCGCATTGGTTGTTGACTTGCCAGAGAAAGAAACGCCAGGCGCTGCTATGCCAAATATGGGCGGCGGCATGGGCATGTACTAAACCTATTCGTTGTATATCAGACAGCGTAGAGCCCACCGTTATGCGGTGGGCTTTCTTGATAAACTTGACAAAGAGCAATTTATAACCTAGAATATTACACAGTGTGAATTTACCGATTATACACGGTTAATCTCTAGAATTGCGGCAGTAAGGGGGTCTGTGAAACATATCTTACGAATTTTTAGCGGCTACTGGCTGATGTTTATCATCTTGGTCGGTTTTACCTACGCTATGGTCATGGCGAATTTATGGCTGCCTGACAAGATGTCGGAAATTGTCAATAACGGCATCATCAAGCAAGATATGCCAGCGATTTGGCAGAACGGACTAGCGATGATTTTGGTAACGGCGGCGGGCGGACTGTGTTCGATTGTCATCGGGTTTTTGGCATCGCGAATCGCCACTGGTATGGCGCAAAAGTTACGGACAGAATTGTTTGAGCGAGTCGAGAGTTTTGCGCTGGCGGACTTTAACAAATTTTCCACCGCCTCGCTGATCACCCGCTCGACCAACGACATTCAGCAAATTCAGATGACGTCAATCCTGCTGCTGCGCCTGGCATTGATGGCGCCGATCATGGCAATTGGTGGCCTGCAAAAAGCCATCCACAACGCGCCAGATTTGAGCTGGATCATCGCGCTGGCAGTGTCGGTGTTGCTGGTCGTCATTGCCGTACTGTTCGTCACTGCCGTGCCGCGGTTTAAGAAATTGCAAACGCTGGTGGACAAACTGAATCTGGTGACGCGCGAAAACCTGGTCGGCTTGAAAGTCATTCGCGCCTTTCACAATGAAAAGATTGAGCAGAAAAAGTTCCAGCAAGCCAATACCGAGCTAAATAAAATGAACTTATTTGTCAATCGCTTGATGATGCTGCTTGACCCAATCATGACGCTGGTGATGAACTTTTCTAGCGTGGCGATTGTCTGGTTCGGCGCGCATTTGATCAGTAGCGGCAATCTACAAATTGGTAATATGATGGCGTTTTTGGAATACGCCATGCAGGTGATTATTTCTTTCTTGCTGCTGTCGATGGTGTTTATCATGGTGCCGCGGGCGGCCGTGTCGGTAAAGCGGGTGGGCGAGGTGCTCGACACACCGCCGTCAATTATTGACCCGCAGTCGCCGCAGCAATTGCCAAATGACGCTACGGGTAAAATTGAATTTAAAGACGTAACTTTTACTTATCCAGACGCTGATCTGCCAGTGCTCTCTAACATCAATTTCACGGCCGAGCCGGGGCAAACCACAGCGTTCATTGGCAGCACTGGGTCGGGCAAATCAACGTTGATCAATTTGATCCCGCGCTTTTACGATGTGTCGGCCGGGCAGATTTTGCTGGACGGCGTGGATATTCGCCAGCTTAAGTTGGAAGATTTGTACGATCAAATCGGCTACGTGCCGCAAAAAGGCGTGTTGTTTAGCGGGACGATTGCCAGTAATATCAAGTACGGAAATGCCAAAGCCAGCCAAAAATTGGTCGAAAAATCTGCTAAAATCGCGCAAGCCGCCGAGTTCATTAACGAGCTGAAAAACGGCTACAAAAACGAAATCGCCCAGGGCGGCAGCAATGTCTCTGGCGGTCAACGGCAGCGTTTGTCGATTGCCCGGGCGATTGCTGTCGAGCCGAATGTCTACATTT
>ERZ773010.1359-NODE-1359-length-15445-cov-16.045029_pt1 | contig 15445 bp, 13 predicted proteins | sample MGYA00580842_ERZ773010 | MGnify/ENA primary metagenome ERZ773010 (study PRJEB29015, sample SAMEA2737982) | human oral metagenome | biome: human oral; feature: human-associated habitat; material: dental | place: China | collected 2107 ...
GAGAATCCCTGGTTCGCCTTTCAAGGACGCGGGTTCAATTCCCGCCATCTCCACTCCAGGGGAGGTGTCGAACTCTCGCTTTCGGGCGTAGGTTCGCACTTCTCCCGCCCTGTCTCTGCTGGTTAGCGCCTCTTCAAGGTTCTCGAACTCTACGGGCGCTGCGCTGTCGTGGTAGTACGAGGCGATGACGATCTGGTCTTGGGGCACAGGCGTACCGATGGTCGCCTTAGCGAATCGCTTGTAGTAAAGCGCCGATGCTTGTTTCGTCCTCGTACAGCGTCGCCTTCACGTGCTCAGTTTGGATCGCCTGGTCAAGTTCATGCTTCTGCGCCTCCAACGTGTTTATGGCATCAGCAGCGCTCGCGTTAAAATGCCCTGCGAGATCGCCTTGACGAAGTTGGCGAGCTTGGTCTCCATGTCCGACCGTCGGGCTTCGAGAGCCTTAAGGATCTCATCTCCGTGCCCGCGGGTCTGCTTGTAGTGGTCGGCGAGGTTCACCGCGAGCGAGGTCAGCAGCTCGGGCTCAGCGAGGAAGGACTCGACGATCTCCACAATGCGCAGCTCGATCGCATCCTTGCGGACGGTCTTCGCAGAGCACTTCTTCTTGCGCTGGTTCAAGCAGTAGTAATGCCTGTACGTCCTGCCCGTTTTCGACGTGCCCGAGACGCTTTCCATCGGTCCGCCGCACGCGAGGCAGCAGGATCGCTCAGTCAGCCAGTAGTCGGGAGCATCTTCGCCTTGGGCTGCGAGTTCAGCCTTGGTCTTTGCCCCACGCCGCTTGTTGATCGCGAACTTCCGCTGGACCTCCTCGAAAACCTCGTCGTCCACTAGGCGAGGCATCCCGTCCTCGATGACGTGGGCGACGAGGCGGTCGCGACGGCGTCGACCAGGATAGCTGATGGCCTCGCTAGGGAAAAGGGCCCCGGGATCGACGCGCTCAACCTCAATCTCGGTGATTCCGTCGTTGCTGCGGTAACTGCGGGATAGTAGAGCCCGGTCCGGCAACAAACTGGCGGATCTGCTGACAGAACTGAACGGCGGACACGGTCGTTTGGAGACAACGATCAGGCTCTCGAACCCTGTCGTGACGTCAATTCACACTGCATAAGCGGCTCGCGGTCAAGGTGAGGCTGGAGCTGGTGGCGGTCACCGCGGCACTGCTGGTCACCTATCACTGGCTGGTCCGCCCGACCACCCTCGGCCGCTGGCTCAACGGCCACGGCCGCTGAAGTGTGCGTAGGGTACCCACGACAAGGGATCCACCACGTACTGAGGCTCTAGGCGCAGCGCATCGACCGCGCCAGCCACAGCCCGCGCCACGACCAGTGCAAATTCCCCATCCATCGGTTCTGCTGCGACGGCCGCGTACAGGCGCGTTACGAAAGGCACGACCGAGGAGTCTCGCACCGGCAAAGTGGCTGCTACGACCTCCGCGAAGCCGGCCTGCTGCGCCGCCCCGGCCGCATGCAGGGCCTCGTTGGGAGCCTCGAAGTCACCCGACGCGGACTCGCAGGCGAGGAGCACCGCCAGTCGAGCCGCGTCCGCGCGACTCGCTGCCAGGTCGCGGAGCGCGAAACGGCCGTCGGCCAGGTCGATCCCGGCCTCGAACGAGTCGCCCGGGTCGAGCCGACCGTGCGCGCTGACGTGGAGCAGCGTGCATTCCGGCAACGCGGCGCGGAAGGCGGCGACAGTGGCGTCGTCGTCGAAGAGGCGGGTCATGCGTGCACCCGGCAGCGCCTCGTCGACTGCTCGACGCTCAGCCTCCAGGGACCTGAGCCGGCCATCCACGTCGACCGACACGTGGAGCACGGCGTCCAGGGCCCTACCCCTCCCGCCGGGCCGCGGGCCAACCGGGCGGACCGTCGGCAGGTACGAGAAGACCACCCGGTCCTGCACGCTGGGCCACCTCGACGGGTTCTTGCGTCGGCGATCCGCCTGCGGCCTCGTGCGCGGGTGGACCCCGGCGGCGTGGACGGGCAGGAGGGCGAACTCCCCGACTGGCGACCACCACACGTGTGGTCGCTCTCCCGCGGTCGCGATCCGGTCCAGGATGGGGGCCGCCACGCTTCCCCAGAGCCACTCCAGGCAATCGAAGATCGCGTGTGACGCAGAGCGAAAGGCGCCCGCGCCATCGGCCATCTCGGTGCGAAGCTTGTCGCCCCACTCGCGCAGCAGGTCCTTCGAGGCTTCTGGGAGGGGGATCAGCAGCGGTTCGTCAACCCCCTGTAGGACCAACGCCAGCGACTCCTCGTCCCCCGGGACGAGCAGGACGACCGGGCTTTCGGCCCCGAGGCGCCGGTACGCCTCGGGGTCGGGCACCGGCTGGCTGAGAGCCGCCGCCCCTTCGTGCGCCCGCAGCCGGAGCTGCTCGTCCGGGCGCGCGCTCGGACGCCGCCCGTCGGCCTGTGTGTCCCGAATGAAGCCGGACAACGAGGCCCACCGTTCGTCCCCGCTCTCCGCCGCCAGCGAACGAGCCTGGAGGCCCTGCCGCCACAGGACCGACCGGACATGGTCGGCCCAGGCGAAGGCCTCGAGACGTCGCTGTCCAGCTGCGTGCGCGACGGCGCGGTCCAGCACTTCCCGCATGTCGGTCAGCAGCTCGCGGCGCTCCCTGAGGGTCAGTCCGATCCACGCCACCTGCGTGGTCAGGGAAACGGCTCGGCCGAACGCCGAAAACGCCTCCTCGCGATCCCCCAGCGCCTCCGCGTCGCGGGCCCAGCGGGCGGACTGGCCGAACTTATCCGCCGGGGTGATCTTCTCAAGCAGAGCAGCGCGCCGCTGAATCTTGAGCGCCTCTGGGGACGGGGGCGCGCCCGGTGCCAGGTGCTCGCGCCAGCGCAGGGACTGGGCGAGGTTCGACAGGGCGGGCAGGAGGCGAGCATCGCTGGATCCTGCGGCCTCAACTGCCTCCCGACCGGTCTTCACCGCGCGCCTCGCGTCCTCGAGCGCTAAGGCGCGGTTCCCGCTCTCCTCGAGCATCACCGATCGCTGCCGGTACGCGTCGGACAGGTTCGAGATTCGGTGGGCGCGAGCCTGGTGTGACGTCGGCAGGAGGTCGATGGAGCGCCCCAGATACAGCAGGGCCTGATCCATGTCATCCATCGACCCCGCGTCCCGGGCGCGCGCGGCCAACGCGATCCCGAGGTTCGTCGCATATCCGGAGGCCTCGACCGGCCGGTTCGCTGCCCCCTCCAGCGCCTCGCCGAACCGCTCGATCGCGGCGACCAGATCCACCAGGTCACCGTCGCGCTCGTATCGCTCGGACAGTGCGTTGGCCAGGTTGTTCACGTGGCTGGCGTGGGTCAGTTCGTCAATCGTCGAGGCCTCTGCAGCCCGTTGGGCGAGGTCGACGGCCTCGTCGAGATCCTGCGAGTTCTCGGTATCCCGGTACCGACCCCGCAGTGCGAGTGCCAGGTCGTTCATCGGTTCGGTGACGCGGCTCCCCACGGGTTCACGCAGGTCCAGCGCCTTGCGGTACAGCTCAATGGCGCGATCGATGCGGCTCCTGTCCAGCAGTGCGAGTGCCAGGTCGTTCATCCGTTCGGTGACGCGGCTCGCTACGGGTTCAGGCAGGTCCAGCGCCTTGCGGTACAGCTCAATGGCGCGATCGAGGTGATTCCTGTTGGCGCGCTCATCGAAGTCGTCCGACAGGAGCACGGCGAGGTTGGTCAGGCGCGCGGCTCGCTCGGGGTGCTGCTCCGGCGTCAGGGCCAGGGCCTCCTCGGCGCGGCCGCGCGCCTCGTCCAAGTCGCCCAGGGAGCCGGTCGCGAGGTAGCGGTCGCGCTGGGCGTTGCCCACGGCGGTGAGAGTCGCCGCGCGATACAGGTCGGGGGCCGAGAACACCTTCAGCGCCTCGGCGCCCTGTGCGAGGGCTTCGTCGAGCAGCGCGGGGTCGGGATGCCGTTCGTTCGCATCCCGACACGCCGACACCAGGTTGACCATGGCCACGCCCTGGTCCCGCGACCCCTCGGGTGCGATCTCGATGGCCGTCCGGTACAGGTCGAGGGCCTCGCGGAGCAGGCCCAGATCCGCGTCGCTCCTGACGGCCTCGAAGATCGCCGAGGCCGTGTTCGTGAGGACGAGCGGACGATCCGAGTCGCCGTCGGGGATCCGTCGCAGCGCCGCGCGGCCCAGGCGGACTGCCTCGTCGATGGGCGCTGGGTCCCCGCTCTCGCGCGAGAGGCGCCGGAGCAGGGCGACGAGGTTGGCCGTGTAGCCGGTGTGGTCGCGGTGGTCGGTTCCGAGAAGGTCGAGCCCAACTCGCGTGTGCTCAATGGCCTCCTCAAGGAGGCCCTCGTTGGCTGCGATGTCGTGCAGGCTCTCCAGGGCCGCGGCGAGGTTGAAGTGGGCGATGGCCGCGTCCTCCGGGTCCGCGGCCTCCGCTGCAGCCCGGCGACCCCAGGCCACGACGCGTCGGAGCTCCTCCTCCGACGCACCGGCACGGCTGAGGGTAAGCGCGAGGTTGCCCTCGATCCCGCGTTTGGCGTCCTCGTCCAGCTGTCCGGACGCAAGGGCCGCCTCCCAGAGGCTCACAGCGCGCTCGCACACCGGTTCGGGCACGTCTGCGGCGGTGCCCTCCATCAGCCCCACGGCGAGGTTGGACTGGCACTTGGCGATGAGCTCCGAGTCCGTTCCATCCGCCTCCGCCCTTTCGAGGGCGGTCTCAAGTAACTCCACGAAACGGGCGAGGTCCCCCGGATCGTGATGCTCAGTGAACCGGTCCCACAGTATGAGGGCCACGTCGTGCAGGTGGGCGGCCGACGATCGACCCTGCCGTTCCACGACCGACATGCCGCGCTGGATCGCCTTGTTCAGGTCGTCGAGGTCGCCCTCATCCAGGAATCGCTGGTGCAGTGCATCCGCCACGTGCCAGTGGAGGTCGATCCAGTCCGGATCGTCGTCGGGCAGGCCATCCACAGCCGCCATCACCTCGTCCAACGAGGGATCCTCGTCCGTCGACAGCTCGTCTTTCACGAAGCTAGTATGTCAATACCTTCCCTGGCACGGCCTATTTCGCGAGGAGGACCAGTGGGGCTGTTCGACTCTTTCCGTCGCCGCTCAGACGCATCCGAGGAGCTCCCGTACCGCGAATCGGCCTCGGTCGAGCTCGACAGACGGGCCGCCGCCCTCGTCAGGGACTCGGTCATGCGCGTCACTCAACGCACCACCCCCGACGCATCCTCCCTCACCATCCTGGGGCCGTGTCCGCGCTGCGGACACGTGTTCAGCCAGACCCAGCCGCTCGACCTCTCGGCTCTGGCACTCCGCCGCGCCGACACCAAGCCTGTCGAGACCACCCTGTGGGCCGATTTCCTCTGCGAATGCAGGGTCGCCCACCCGGGCGCTCTCTCGGGTGAGCTCGGATGCGGGGCAAGCTTCGCGCTCGTCGTCCCCAAGCCAGAGACCTGAGATGGGCCTGCCGGTTCCGCCCGAAGAGCGCAGGCGCCCCTCCCACGTAGACTTGCGGGCGATCCAGGAGCTGCAGCGAACGGTGCTCGAGCAGACCCTGGCTGACGCCCGCGTCTGGCGCAACGGTTACACCCTTCTCCTAACGGGGACCGGTGCTGTCCTGACATTGGCCGCCTCTCGTCTCGGGGACGCCTCTTGGAAGTGGCGTCTGGCCTTGACGTTCGCCCTGGGTGGGGGGATTCTGTTGCTGACCGTGGCGTTGTGGCTCGTTCTCACCGCAGAGGGCGGGAAGCATGGGCCCCCGCGCGGGCTCAGTCTTGATTCGATTCTGACGACGCACGGCTCCGTCGAGGCGTACCGCGTGGATCAGGCCGCTCAAGCTCAAGAACGCATCCGAAGCTCCCAACGCTGGGCCCGGTGGGGCGCTTTGGCCGTCTTCGTAGGCCTCATGCTGACGCTGTGGGTCCCCTCTTAACGACCCCGCCGTCACAGTTCGCGACGTCGGAAGACGGCGACGGCTAGGGTCACGCCGGCGGCGACGCATGCGAGCCCCGTCCGCGCCGGCCACCGCTGCTCGACGGTCTCGCCCGCAGCGAGGTGGGACATGAGCCCGGTCAGGCCTGCCCGGGCTGTAACGCTCGGTCGGCTCCCGCAGTGTGAGCAGGAGCATCACGACCATGGCGGCCAAGCTCACGCCGGAGGCCGCCAGGGGGCTGCCGAGGCTGACGGATCCGACGAGGGCGAGTACCAGCCACGCGGACGTCGTCGCCACCAACGGAGCCACGGGGTTGTCGGGGAACAGCAGCCGGCTCACCGCGAGTTCGATGACCCCCGCGCCCAGTGTCGTCACGACAAGGAAGCCCGCCTGGATGCCGAACATCGCCGCGACATAGGTCGCGCGCGAGGCTGGCTTGGTGAGAATCAGCATCTGGGTGTCCTGCCGAGCCTCCCCGCTGACCATCCCGCCCATCGCGAGGACGACGGCGATGCTCGTCTGCCACGCGGGCGACAGAACCGACCACTCAAGACGCATCACTGGCTCCTACCGATTGGCGGCGTGCTCGACCGCCGAGACGGTGTCCTTGACTGGAGTGGGTTGGTTCTTTCGGACGGTGTGTGTTTGGTGGTTTTGGGGTTATTTGGGCCTCGGGGGCTGCGGCCTATGTAGCCTTCATTGGCTTAGATGACGTTGGACTGGTTGCTGACGAGGCCCATGCAGTTTTATATTCACCGGCTCGTTTCGTTAGCGTCCTCTTCGGTGCCTAATTCTATCTGAAGCGGGCCGCCTAGTTCGTTTATTAAAGGCGTGCCCTCGTTGCGACCGGCTATTCTGTAAATGAGTCTCATGCTCAGCTTTCGCGACCCGATCTGCCTGTGCTTCATCGGTGAGACCGAAACAAACGTAGGCCGACGAAGCCTTCGGCCTCGGTGGAAACCTTGTCAAAGAGAAATACCGAGGAGGTCTCTGCTCTCAAGCCCCTGCTCGCGGGCGAGGGTGACTCCGTGTTTACTGTGGTTCCCTCGGCGCAAGAACAGAAGCAGTTGCGTGGCGCTCGGTAGAAAATCGTCGAGCGAATGCTTAGCCAACTTGAGTCGAAACTCCACGGCATCGCTGAGCCGACAAAATTTACGGCACGGCTCGACAAATTGAACGCCACGATCGACAGGCGCAGTGCAATGATCGGGAATCTTACGGAATAGTGCGGTCAACCTCTTGTGGAGAACAACGAATTTCAATCGGCGGATGTCGCCCAGTGTTCGGAGTGGCCAGGCGCGACGGTGATCCGTCAACGGTTCACGCTCTTGTGGAAGCAATACGAGAAGGATCTGGCGCGCTTTGAAATAAATGCAGAGGCTGGGAACCTGCTCGGGTACTTTCGGAGCGGGACTTGTGTCCTTTGCGGTGCAGATCCGTCCGGTCAGCATCTCAATCTGGATTGTGGCAGAACTGCGAGCAAGTTGGTCTCTCCGTCGACTCCAAAGCTCAGAAGACCAAGGGGCTTCTGGGCGACCTTCGAGTGACTATGGAGAGCCTGGACGCGCGAATCGAGGCCCTTCGAAAGTCGATCAAGGCTATGCGCCGAGGCACCGTGTCTTTGCAGCAGCGTATCGAGAAGCTCGATACGAGGAAGAACACAGAAAAGGGGAACCTCTGTGAACTCCTTGCCAAGCGCAGCGAGATCGAGAAACGCCTCGCTTTCTATGAGCAAGTCAGGACCTTCGAAGACATGATTCGATGGATCGCTGACGAAACTGAATCGGAGGTGGTGGCAGCGGTTGCAGGGCTGAGCCTCACAGTGGTGCGGGAACTCTCAGCTAAGAGCTGTCATCCCGGCGGATTCATTCTTAGACAGGACTGGCTGACTAAGCACCACCAATCCTGACGGCCAGATCCACCGCCCCTCTACTCCACCATCGCCACGAGCAGGAGATGGTCTCGTGTGGGCAAGAGGTTGACACGTGTGCCCTGAGCTCCACCGAGTCATGTCATGAGGTGCCTCGACCACGGCCGGGGGCACCATTTTGCTCCTCTACTGATGCCACAATTCCCGTCCCGTCGCGTCGCGAATGGTCGCGTTCGGGGAACACGACAGATCAATCTCCACGTCAAGGGATGTGGAGCCGTCCGCGGCGGAACTGCGATAGACGATCCGCTGGTTCTCCAGGTGAAGGGTTTCGGTCCTGGCGTTGACCAACCATGGATGTCGTCGGCGCAGTCCTATCAGCTCTTGGTGAGCTCGCAGCACCGGACGGCCCCAGGGAGCGAGTTCGGCAGGAGAGTCGGGGAGAGCAGGGCGGATTGCGTCGTCCCCGCCAAGACGATCCTCCTTGATGCCGACGAAGGCCTGTTCGTCGCCGTAATAGATGGACGGTATTCCCGCGACGGTCATGAGGACCGCCAGCGCGGTGACCGCCCCGTCGGTTCCCACTCTGCTGGCGATACGGGTGACATCGTGGTTGCCGATGAAAGTATTCGGGATGAAGGAATCGAGAAACTGGTTGTGGCGGCTCAGGGCATGGTCCAGTTCGAACAAGTTGCGGTCGTTGATGCTGGACCAGATGGCCTTCCACAATTCGTACTGGGTCACGGAGTCGATGCCGGACTCGGCAACGAACGCGCAGTAGTCGCCGTGCAGCACCTCCCCGAGCAACCAGGCATCGGGATGGCGGGGTCGTACTCTTTCCACCACCCTGGACCAGAACCCAGGAGGGACGGAATAGGCGGCGTCGAGACGCCACCCGTCGATGCCGCGGTCCAGCCAGTGGTCCATCACCCGGACCACCAGATCCACGGCCTCCTGGCTGGAATGGTTCAGGCGGACGAGGGAGGAATGTCCCTCGAAGACCTGGGGCCTCGGGCCGCCGGGGTGCTGCCAGTCGATGTCGAACAGCTTCCCGGCCGGTGATCCAGGCCCCTGTGTGAGGGCGTGCCTCACATCAGGATGTTCCGAGCCGACATGACTGAAGACGCCATCCAGGAGAATGCGAAGCCCCCGCTCCCGGCATTGTGAGACGAGCTCGGCAAAGTCTGCCTCGTCCCCCAGACGGGGATCGATGCGGAACAGGTCGAGCGAATCGTAACCGTGGGACTGTGATGCGAAGATGGGACCGAGCAGTAGACCGGAACATCCCAGCTCGACGGCGTAATCGAGCCAGCCGAGTAGACGTCTCAGCCTTGGGCCCGGTGCAGTGTCGGGCTCCCGAATCGGGGCTCCGCACAGCCCGAGCGGATAAATGTGCCACCAGATCGCGTGTTCAACCCAGCTCATGTGTAGATCGTAACGAGCCTGCGAGAATGGGGATATGGAACTGGGCGAACCAGCGGCAGGGCAACTCCTGATCTCAACTGAGCCGGGGCGAGGAGGCTACTTCGATCGCAGCGTTGTGCTGTTGTTGGAACACAACGAAGAAGGCAGCCTCGGGGTTTGTCTCCACAGGGTGGGGAGAATTCCCATGGTTGACTCCCTGGAACATTTCAGTGATTTGCTCACACCGCCTGCGAAACTCTTCGAAGGCGGGCCCGTTTCCAAGCAAACAGCGCTCGGCCTGGCCCAAGTCCGCAGTCCATGGGAGGAACCACCTGGATGGCGACGCTTGTTCGGGGACGTGGGGGTGTTGGACCTGGAAACCCCGATTGAGCTGGTGCGGGACACGTACATCCACATCCGCATATATGTGGGGCTGGCAGGCTGGAGTGCGGGGCAGCTCGTAGGTGAACTTCTGCGAGGTTCCTGGTTCAGGAGCCAAGCCGTGGCCGAAGAGGTCTTCGGCACCCCGAAAGAGCTGTGGCGTCGAGTGCTTCGCCGGATCGGTGGTGGGCCAGGGCTCTGGTCGACCTGGACCGGGCATCCCGAATGGAACTGAGTGACTTCACCAGTACAGTTTTCTGAAGTGGTCGTCCGTTCCACGTACCATGGGGACCAGTTCGGGAAAGGAGACAGGTGTTGGGCGAAAACCGGAATCGTGCCCTGATCCTGATCGTGGATGATGATCCTGCTTTGTCCGAGATGCTTCAGATCGTGCTACGGCAGGAAGGGTTTGACACAGTCCACTGCGCTACGGGAACGGGAGCGCTCCCGGCGATGCGTGAATGTCGACCAGATCTGGTGCTGCTTGACCTAATGCTTCCGGGACGTGATGGGGTCAGCGTCTGTCGGGACATGCGGGCCGAGTCAGGGGTGCCAATTGTGGTGCTCACTGCCAAGTCCGAGACCGATGACGTGGTTGCGGGGCTACAGGCCGGGGCGGATGATTACATTGCCAAGCCTTTCAAAGCCAAAGAGCTCCTGGCCCGAATTCACACTCGGTTGCGTCGTGTCAGCGCAGATCCTGGAGCTGATCAGCTGACCATCGGCGATCTTGTGATTTCCACCACCGCGCACACCGTCAAACGCGGCCCTGTGACGCTTTCGTTGACGCCACTTGAGTTTGATCTACTGCTCGCTCTCGCCAAACGGCCTTCCCAAGTTTTCAGCCGGGAGGCGTTGCTCGATGAGGTGTGGGGGTACCGTAATGCCGCGGACACGCGGTTGGTGAACGTGCATGTGCAACGGCTGCGCTCCAAGGTGGAGAAAGATCCCGAGCATCCGGAGATCATAGTGACCGTGCGAGGGATCGGATACCGGGCCGGTGAGTCGCAGCCTTGGTGAGCGAGGCCATCGCAAGCTGGCGGGGCTTTGGTGGAGTTCGCTACCCCTGCGAATACTATTGACCACTTTCACCGCGTCCTGTGCGGTGCTGGTTTTGGCGGGAGTATTGTTGGTGCAGCAGGCGACAGCGGGGATCGTCGCTACGAAACGAACAGCATCCATCCGTGAGGCGGTCGGGATGCATCATTTCATGCAGGGACAGCTGCAGAATCCTGAGAGGTTGGGGACAGCGACCTACGAGCAGCTCAGCCGGCTGGTAGAGCTTGCAGGAGCGCAGGCCGCCCAATACCTGGTGATTGTCGAAGGGCCTGCATCGGTGTTGTCGTCATCATCGGAAATTGGGCTGGAATCTGTTCCCCAAGAGTTACGCCAACAGGTGAATAATCGGGACGGAATGTACATCGTGGCGACACAAGTCGTCATTTCTGGGGAGGAAGCGGGGCAGCCAGGGATCGTTGTGGGTACCACCTTGATCACATCCGCCGGTGAACGGTTTCCCGTTTACTACGTGTTCCCCATGACGAGTGAAGTGACCACGCTTCGAGACATCCAACGTGCGGTCTACAGCACTGGCGCAGTCCTTCTGCTCGGTCTGACGGCCATTGCCTACCTTGTGACCTCGCAGGTGGTCAGACCCGTCCGCAAGGCCGGGCGCACGGCTCGGCGTCTGGCATCAGGCCAGCTGGATGAACGCATGCCTGTCAGAGGAACTGACGACCTTGCCTCGCTGGCAATCTCGATGAATGAGATGGCCTCGGACCTGCAACAAAGGATCCGGGAACTGGAGACACTCTCAACGGTGCAACGAAGTTTCGTCAGCGATGTCAGCCATGAGCTTCGTACCCCCATGACCACTATCAAAATGGCTTCCGATCTGCTCTACGAGGAGCGAGGAGAACTTTCTCCGAAAGTGCGAAGAACCGTGGAGCTGATGAATACGGAGATCGAGCGGTTCAGCTCGATGCTGGCGGACCTGCTGGAGATATCGCGTTTTGATGCCGGGGTGGCTGCCCTGGAACTGGACGAGGTTGATCTGGGGACGTTGGTTGCATCCGAGGTGCAGGCCCAGGAAACCTTTGCTCATTCTCAGGGGAGTGAGCTGCGATTGCATATGAAGGGCATAGCTTCCGCACAGCTGGATTCCCGTCGTATTCGCCGCATCGTCCGGAATTTGCTGACCAATGCCATAGACCACGGAGAAGGGCGCCCCATTGACGTGACGGTGGCCTCCGATGAGGAAGCTGTTGCAATCACGGTTCGTGACCACGGAATCGGATTCCAGGCTGAGCTCTCCAGTCGTGTGTTCGACCGCTTCTGGCGTGCTGATCCATCGCGAGCTCGAGCTGCGGGTGGGAGCGGGTTGGGACTCGCGATTTCCCGGGAAGACGCCAGACTGCACCGTGGCTGGCTCTCTGCCTGGGGACGGCCAGGCCTAGGTGCTCAGTTTCGTCTTACTCTTCCCCGTAACCCCGATGTGACCCTCAGCAGCTCACCATTGCCGATTATCCCGGTCGATCTGGACTCTCGGAAGGACCTGTGATGAGTTTCCAGAATTCCGTGAACCGGTTGATGATCATCGTCGTGGCGCTGACCATCGGGTCCTGCGCCAGCATTCCAACCTCAGGGCCGGTTACCGAGGTCACGATCTCCGCCAGCGGACAAGGTGTGCAGATCGCTCCGGAACCTCCCCAGAAGGGTATGAGTGCCTCCAGGGTCGTCGAGGGCTATCTCCAAGCGATGGCGGATCCCACCGGGGATTACGAGATTGCTCGCCAGTATCTGTCGGCAACCGCGCGTGGACAGTGGCTCCCACGGCGGGGAACGATCATCTATGACGGCTGGGTGGAAGCAGTCGGGGAAGGTATGGAACTGCGTGGAACCACCCGGGGAACCCTGGATGCGGTAGGGCGTTTCACGGTCTCCAAGGAGTCGCTCACCCATGATTTCGGACTGATCAGTGAAGCAGGGGAGTGGAGGATTTCCAGTCCTCCTGACGGGGTGTTGCTCTCCAGCTATATTTTTGCCCGTTCTTACAGCTCTGTGAGGTCCTATTTCATCGCCCGCTCCGGGCAGAGGGTAGTGCCTGAGCCACTGCACCTGCCGACCTCTGAGATCACCCCGGGCCGCATCGTGGAGGCGCAATTGGCCGGCCCAGGCCCCTTCCTTTCATCCGGTGTGCGCAATGCGATCCCGGAAGGTACCAAGCTTGGTACAGCAGGTACGGTCGTGGATTCCTCGGGCGTCGTGACGGTTGCACTTGAAGGAGTGCCTCAGAGCCTCAGTGAACTGGAGCGACGAGAACTCGGTGCACAGCTTCTGTGGTCGCTCTCATCGATTCCCAAGATCTCAGGGCTGCACCTGACAGTTGACGGAAAAACCTACTCACTGCCGGGACAGAACGACAAACAGGTCCTGGAATTATCCTCTCAACAGGACTACCAGCCGCTCTCAAAGGCAGGGTCGGCTGATCTGTATGGTGTGCACGAGGGCCGGGCAGGGAAACTGAGCGCCGACACCAGTTTCATCCCTCTCAGTGGTGACGGGACGCCGGCGGAGATGACCGCCATCTCTTTGGACGGGGCCTTCACCGCGACCGTGGCCGGATCCCCGGCAACAGTCCGGATCGGCCCCAGCGGTGGTGCCGCCGTCCAGGTGGACACTGGTCTGACCCAAACCGGGTCCGTGCATTTTGCGCAGGGCAGACTGTGGCTGCTTGGGCATGGCTCCTCGGGGGAACAGCAGCTGCTCAGCGTGTCTCCGCAGGGGGAGGTCACCACCATCGACCTTACTGCGTTGTCCGGTGAACTGGTGGGTTTCTCCCTCGATGCATCCGGGACGCGGGCGGCAGTTCTTCTCGGGGTCGGGGAGGCAGCCCGCTTCGGAGTGGTGTCGCTGAGCGAGGACAACCGTGTGACTGACTGGCATGAGGTTCCCTTGACCGCGTCCCAGGGCAGGGAACTCTCTGACGCGGTTGCACTCGACTGGACCGGGGAGGTCAACGTCGCCGTGGTCGCGAGCGCGGGCTCTGGCAGGTCCGTATTCGTGGTCGCAATAGATGGCTCGGAGGTCATTGACCTCGGACCGGTCAGTGTGTCTCCAGTCCAGGTGACTGCACTGCCCAGGCCTGGTGGGGATGCCGTTGCCCTGCGCGCGATCGACGGGACCGTGCTGCTGTATGAACAGCACGGCGCATGGCAACAGGCCAAGACTGCAATGGCATGGATCAGTTATCCAGGATGATCTGTGGAAAGAATCTTGTGAAGCTTGAATTGCGCCCAGAGTGACAGTGTGTGCTTTCCCATTTCAGGATTTCGTTTCCCTGCTACTCGGTACTCGCTGTCTGGTGTGTGGCGCCTCTGCTGTGGCCTGTTGCCCGGCTTGTCGGGAACGAATCATCTGCAAGGAACCGCATCGAGTGCGACGTTGCGGGCTTCCGGTGCCCACCTGGGCAGCGAATCCGTATCGCCCAGAGCTTGCACGGCTCATTCCGGCTTTCAAGGATGATGGTGCCTGGTCTTTGGTAAAGCTGCTCTCATGCCGGTTGGCCATGGCGGTCGTGGCCTGCCGGCCTCCAGCGGGAACAGTTCTGGTTCCGGTGCCGTCCCAACCAGCAGCCGTGCGTCGCAGAGGAATCGACCATACGTGGATGCTGGCGCGACAGGTCTCCCGCGCACTGGGGATCGAGACGGCCAGATTGTTGAGAAGACTGAACGGCGGAGAAGCTCAACGGCTTCAGGGACGTGCCGGACGAGAGAGGCTCTCGGAATCCCGATTCCTGGGGACGGCATGTCGATCACCTGTGATCATCATCGATGATGTTGTGACGACAGGAACCTCGTTGACGGTCTCGTGCGAGGCGATGCGTCACGGTGGAGCCATGGTCATCGCCGCCGCCGTCATCGGCGATGCAAATCTGATCGGAAAATACTGAAAATTGCCTTGCCAGCCACTGGATGGGAGTAACGTAGAGGAATGGAAGACGCCAGCAGGTCCCAGGCTGAGAAGCAGGGAGCTTCTGGCGTCGTAGCTTTCTAGCCAGGAGGAGACATGGACGTCGTCGTCACCGGTCGGCACTGCACCATCAGCCCCGAGCTCAAGGAGCTGGTCCGCGACAGGATCATCACTGTCGAGCGGCTGCGGGACCGGGTGATCCGTGTGGAAGTGGAGTTCTCCGCCGCGGATGGCACCAAGAATCCCTCCGATGCCGTCGAGGTTCAGATCACGCTTCGCAGCAAGGGGCCTGTCGTGCGTGCTGAGGCGAAGGCCAATGACAAGACGCTTGCGTTCGAACAGGCCTTCGATCGGTTGAAGGCGCAACTCCGGAAGGCGGCGGATCGTCGCAAGACCCACAGAGGATTGCGCGCGGCCATCTTCACTGAGGAAGTCGCTTCCGCTCCGGAACCGAAGAAAACCGAGGTGGAGCCGGAAGACGACAACACCTACGAGGTCGCGGGGCTGGTGGTCAATGGTGACGGGCCCCTCGTGGTGCGTGAGAAGGAGTTCGAGACTGTTCCGCTCAGTCTGGCCCAGGCCTTGGACGAGATGGAGTTGGTGGGGCACGACTTCTTCCTTTATCAGGATTCCGCAACGGGGAAACCATCCGTGGTCTATCGGCGAAAGGCCTACAACTACGGTGTCATTCACTTGAACGTGAATGCATGAGACCCTGAAGAGCCCATGGCGGGATGGTGGTTGGGTTTGCTCACAGACATGACTGCTACCCGGAAACGCATGGGTTCTCGGGGAATCATCGTGGCTTCCGGCACGCCACCGTTCATCCGTGGAACCTATGCCGGCAGGTGTCGTTGATGCGACGGGCTGAGCACGAGTGCTTGGCCCGTCGCAGTTTTGTAGGGCCGCGGGGCTGGCTAGGATGGCAGGCGGTG
>ERZ773010.1373-NODE-1373-length-15319-cov-31.451061_pt1 | contig 15319 bp, 12 predicted proteins | sample MGYA00580842_ERZ773010 | MGnify/ENA primary metagenome ERZ773010 (study PRJEB29015, sample SAMEA2737982) | human oral metagenome | biome: human oral; feature: human-associated habitat; material: dental | place: China | collected 2107 ...
CATCCAGGGACTAGACTGCTCTGCACCGATATCGTCCAAAATCAGCACTTGAGCTGTCTTGACCTGGTCAATCTTTTCCTTTACCAAGCCGGAACTGATGGCATTCTTCACATCCAAAACAAAGCTCGGATAATGGAGCAAAGTCGTTGAAACACTGCGTTTTTCTGACAGATCATGCGCTAGAGCAGCCATCATATAGCTTTTTCCGACTCCAAAATCACCGTAGAGATAAACAGCCTTCTGATAATGCGGAAACTCCGCAACAAAGTTGGTCAACAGTTCAAAAGCCTTGTAGCGACCAACATCATCCAAATCCACCTGAGCTAGACTAGCCTCCTTGAGGCTGGCTGGTAGACTGATAAGATTGAGACGGCTTCTAATGGCCTCCTGTCTCTCCTGCTCAATCAACTCAGGCGTCTCTTCATAGGCAACATCCGCATAGCCTTCATTTTTCACCAAGATTGGCTTATAACCCTTGGCAATATAGGTCTCGTCCCCCAGCAAAAAGCGGTTGCGCTCCGTAATATACTGGTTAAACTTGGAGACACTGCGCTGAATCTCAGCTTGGGTCAGCTTTTCCTGCTGGATAAAGGCTACCACATCTGGATCGGCCATAATCTGCTTGACCAGCTCCTGATAGTCAAACTGACGCACCTTGCTCATATGAGGCATATTCTGCCCTATTTTCTCCATTTATTCGCCTCCTCCTTCAAGTTTGGCTAAGAGCCGACGTTTCTGCTCCTCTAGCTCGGCCTGCTTCTCTGCACTAGTTTCGTTTTTATAATCTGGCTGACTCCAGTCAGGTACGTTGCTTTTATGAGTTTTATTATTTCCTTTAAACTCCCCCTGCTTTTGAGATTTTATTTCCTTAGATAAAAACTCCACAGCATCTTCGGCTTGATTTAGTCCTCTATATGAATAATCATTCACTAATGCTTTAAAAAGATTAGCTTTTAGATTACTAGTATCCGTATATCTATTAAAATAATCAAACAGAGCTACATTTATTACTTCATCCAGCAAGCCAAGATTTTTAGCGTATTTTAATACTTCCTTTTCAGACCCAGTTATACCCGAATACTTACTCTCTTTAAATTCAGCTAGCACATCAATCGGGGTTTTAGATTTTGCTACTGAAATTAGAGATTTCTCCGAATCAGAAAATATCACTTTACTCGAATTTTGTGTTCTGCTCTTAAAAAAGTTCTTAATTCTTTTTATAGAAATAACATCATCAACAGCTGTTTCCTTAGCAACTTGATACACATCAAACCAAGATTTTTTATATTTTTCAGAAATGTTATAGAGAGCAATTATACTGTCATCCTTATTCTCGAACCTCAGTAAATCTCTAGCCATCAGTCGTTCAAAATGTTCTATTTCAAAATCATTCTGTGGGCGATTCGTAATAAAGTTTTCTCCTGAATCATCAAAAACATCTGAAAAGTTTTTTGATATTTTTTTCTCATGAATTAAATTTACTTTTTCAAAGTTCGAAACACAGGTTTCACCTATTTTTTTTTCAAGTAACGTTCTATATACATTATGCTTTAAAAAATCTTGAGTAGATAGCGGCGGATATAATACAATCCCAAAAATTTGTTGATTTTGAGAGTCTTTTTGTTCATAAATTTCAATAAGATTCATGGCCGACAACAAATCAAAACTATCTTGTAAAGTATTAAAACCAAAATTTAAATGATTAAGTATTTCAGTAAATTGATGTGGCTTACTGCCGTTATCCCAGATAGTAACAAGAAATTGGTACACAGAAGAAGATCTCATACCTATGATAGGTAAGTAACACCTAATCAAATCACCAATATTCAAATCTACAAAATAATTCTTAATAAAGTAAAACTTATCATTTGGTTTCATTTATTTGTCCTTTTTCTTCTTGGACCCCTTAGTAATCTGCTTGAGCAGGCTTTCTAGCTCTCCCACATCCTTGAAACTCCGGTAAACACTGGCGAAACGAACGTAGGTGATTTCATCCAGCTCTGCCAGTTCATCCATGACTAAGGATCCAATATATTCACTATTGATTTCATTATCGCTCTGACTGCGGACCTTTTGCTCGATTCGGTTGACAATCTCCTCTATTTCGTCACTAGAGACTGGCCGCTTTTGAGCCGAGCGAATAATACCGTTAAAAATCTTATCCCGAGAAAATTGCTCGCGTGTCCCGTCCTTTTTGACAACAACTAGGGTTCTCTCTTCAACGCGCTCGTATGTTGTGAAACGATGCTGACATTCCTCACACTCACGGCGGCGGCGGATTGTATTTCCATCTTCTGCCTGTCTGCTATCAACTACACTTGATTTATTCCCACCACATTTCGGACAACGCATACCATTTCCTCCTAGAATCCTAATACTTCATTATAACACGTTTTCAAGAATAACAAAAGACAGCCGTTTGGGGTGTAATATTTCACCACTTTACCTTAAATATATGTTTATCAAAAAAGAAAAAGCGAGGCAAATCTGTTGCTTTCACAGCTTTGCCTCATCTTTTTTGTTTTTATAATGTCACTTGTACTTCTAAACCAAAGTGGTCACTGACAACAGGTGTTTCTTTGCCGTCAAAAACGACAGCGGAGCGCTCAACGTCCATCCCTTGACTAGTGAAAACATAATCAATCTTTAGAGCATGCTTATTATCATCCCAGCCTGCGATAGTCCCTTCTACTGTCGCCTCACCGCTAGCTTCTTTTGCAGCAGTATGACTATCCTGCAGCTTCAGTGGACTGGCTAAGATTGTCTGGTAGCCTTGCTGGCCGACTGGATTGTTGAAGTCCCCCATCAGGACCAAGGGACTTTCTGCTTTTAGCAACTCTGCTTCAAGCTTAACCCATTCTTCCCGAAAGCCTTTGTCCCACCAAGACAGATGGCAGGAGGCAATTGTCAGCAATTGACCTTCTACCTCAGTCTCGGCTAGCAAGACCTTGCGGGTATGATAATCCGTAGGATCATTAGCCTCTGATACCAGAACTTCTCTAGGAGTCATAGGATTTCTAGATAGGATTGCCACTCCTTCGTTGTAAATATCAAACCCAATATGATTATAGGCCCAAGACCAATGATAGTCCAGTCCTGCCTCAGCCAACTTTTCTACCAGACACAGAGCAAAATTATCTTGATGAATCGCTATCGCTCCTTCAACCGCCTGATAGAAAGGAGCCTGAACAACCTGTTCAGACTCCGTTAATTGATTGACTTCCTGCAGGCAAATGACATCATATTTTTCTTGAAGAATGCGCTCTACCAACTGATTAAGCTTAGTTTCTTGCTCTTCTTCCATCCAACTATGAGTATTTAATGTCAGGAATTTTGCCATGATTTCTCTTTTCTATATTACAATTCAACCTTAGCAACAACTGTCTTAGCAGATGCTTGTCCAAGTTTTTCTACTGTTACAGACTTGATAGCTGTTGCATTTGTGAAGACTACGATTGTTGAAGTTTCACGTCCTGCTTCCTTGATTGCTTCCAAGTCAGCTGTGACTAGAAGATCGCCAGCTGCAACTTTTTGCCCTTCAGAAACATGAACTTCGAATGGTTTACCTTCGAGGCTAACAGTTTCCAAACCAATATGTACCAAGACTTCCAGACCGTTATCTGTCACAAGACCGATAGCATGCTTGCTAGGGAAGACGCTAGTTACTGTACCAGCAACTGGTGAATAAATCTTACCATTTTCAGGCTCAACTGCAAATCCATCACCCATCATTTTTTGTGAGAAGACTGGATCTTTAACATCTGCCAAGTCAATAACTTGACCGTCCGCAACAGTTTCAACTTCCTCAGTCACACCTTTGTAAGAAACTTCGGCAGCAGCTGATTCTACTTTTTGGCTAGGAAGTGTTTCAGGAATCACTTCACCAGAATCCAACAAGTCTTGAATATCAGATTTAAGAACGTCGGCTTTTGGTCCGTAGATAGCTTGAACACCTTGGCCTTTCATAACCAAGCCCATAGCGCCTTCAGCTTTCCACTGTTCTTCTGTTCCAACTTTTTCAGCATCTTTGACAGTCACACGCAGACGAGTCATACATGCATCTACATCTACGATATTAGCACGACCACCCAGAAGGTTGATAACATTTACTGCTTGAGAAGCTTCAGCAACTTTACCACCAGTTGACTCTGATGAAGAAGCTTCATCTGAACCGTCTGCTGTTTCGTAGTTGCCGTTACGTCCTGGAGTTGCATAGTTGAACTTCTTGATCATGAAGTTAGAAATGAGGTACATCACAACACCAAAGAGAATCGTTACCCAGATGAAGTTAATGATATCCATTCCTAAGCCAGCATTGATGGCCATTGGAGTACGGGTCAAGAATTCGATAGAACCGAATGAGTGCACACGAAGGTTAACGATGTCAGCCATTGCAAACGCAGCACCTTGTACAAATGCATAAATGATATACAGCGGTGTTGCAACGAACATGAACATGTACTCTATTGGTTCAGTAACCCCTGTCAAGAAGGTTGCCAAAGCAGTCGCAATCATCATACCTTTGTATTTGTGCTTCTTATCAGTATCCACATTGTGATAGATAGCTGCTGCTACCCCCATAAGGATACCGAAGGAACCAATCATCTGACCAACTTTGAAGCGAGCTGGGTGAACAGTCTCAAGTAAGTGTTGATAAGTAGAAGGATCTGCTGATTTCGTACCAACCAAGTCAGTTACCCAAGCCAACCACAGTGGATCTTGACCAGCTACAGTTGTTCCCGCACCAGAGCCAGTAATAACCTCATAAACACCACCTAGCTCTGTGTAGTTCATTGGAATTGTCAACATGTGGTGCAAACCAAATGGAAGCAAGAGACGTTCCAAAGTACCATAGATGAATGGTGCCAAAACTGGTGCAGTATCTTGTGAGTTAGCAATCCAAATACCAAAACCGTTGATACCTGATTGAACAACTGGCCATACGAATGACAAAACAATTGCTACGATTACTGAGCGCAAGATAACAACGAAAGGTACAAAACGCTTACCATTGAAGAATGACAATGCATCTGGCAATTTACGGAAATTATAGTATTTGTTATAAGCTGTCGCTCCAACAAAACCAGCAATAATTCCGACAAAAACACCCATATTCAGAGCTGGTGACTCCAGAACGCTGATGAAATAATCAGAAACCTTAATTGATGCACCAAACATTGTTTTAACTACAGCAGCCTTATCTGAGAGCATATCGCTGGTAACACCAAACATAACACCAGTGATACGGTTAATCAGGATAAAGGAAAGACCTGCAGCAAAGGCACCGCCAGCGCGTTCTTTTGCCCAACTTCCACCGATAGCCAAAGCAAAGAGGATATGCAGGTTACCAATAACCCCCCAACCAATCTGCTCTAAAACACCACCGGTAGTGACTAAAACACCTAGATTTGGATTAATCATCGGGATAGACTTACCGATACTAATCATCAGTCCTGCTGCCGGCATAACAGCAACGACCACCATCAAAGCTTTACCGAATTTTTGCCAAAATTCAAAGCTAAAAATGTTCTTGAATGAATCTTTCATCATTCAGACCTCCTTATATTTTTTTGCAAACAAGTCCGTTTTGTGAAATCGTTTGCATGTCGATACATCTATTATAGCACGATTTTTTATTTTGTAAAGGCTTTTATAAAAATATTTTCTCTTTTTTTTGCATCCCAAAGGCTAAAATTTCTCTTTACCAGCCGTATTCTTGCTGTATTTTAACGAAAACGATTGCATAAAACAGCCAGAAAGTCCGCATTATTTCTCCTATCAATACTGTAACAAGCGCAAAAAAACTCCGTCTCCTAAGGAGAACAGAGATTTGAATTTTTATTCTTGCATGGCATAACCAACACCGCGAACAGTTTTGATATAGCTTGGCTGCCCTTCCACATCAATTTTACTGCGCAGATAACGAATATAAACATCTACAACGTTTGTCTCTGTTGCACTCTCGTACTTCCAGACACGCTCCAGCAGTTGCTCACGGCTCATGACCTTATTGCTGCCCATCAGGGTCACCAGCAGATCATACTCCCGCCGCGTCAGCGCAATGACTTCCTCACCGCGGTAAACCGTATGATTTTTAATATCCACTCGCAGATTGCGGTAAGAGGTCGGAATTTTCAAGAGGCTGCAGTGCTGGTCGATAAAGTCGCGTCCACGGAAAATGACGGAGACGCGCTCCACTAAATCACTGATAATGAAAGGCTTGACCACGTAGGAAACGGCAAAATGCTGGATTGCCTCCTGCTGCTCCGCAATTTCTTCGCGACTAGCCAGGACGATAATGACAGACGCTGGCTTAATCAAGCTCAGCTGTTTAGCAAAGTCGCTGGCTGTCATATCTTGAAGATTATAGTTGAGCAAGAGCAAGTCATAATCCACATCTTTAGCTAGAGCCAGTCCCTCTTGACCAGTCTCAGCTAAATCTACAAGAAAGCTTTCCTTTTGCAGTTCCAAACTCACAAATCGGGCAAGATTTTTTTCATTTTCTACTAGTAAAATTCGCTTTGCCATAGGCCTATCCTATTTTTCGTCGTACCAAGAATAGTGGTAGGTACCTTCTTTGTCTTTACGGTTGTATGTATGAGCACCAAAGTAATCACGCTGCGCCTGAATCAGATTAGCTGGCAGATTTTCTGCACGGTAGCTATCAAAGTAAGCAATGGCACTGGAGAAGGTTGGCACCGGTACTCCTGCTTGCACAGCCAAGCTGACAACATCACGCACTGCCTGCTGATACTTAGCCGTAATATCCATGAAGTACTCATCCAGGAGCAGGTTGGCTAGGTCAGCATCACGACCGTATGCATCTGTAATCTTCTGCAAGAAACGGGCACGGATAATACAGCCGGCACGCCAGATAGAAGCAATCTCACCAAACGGCAGATTCCAGTTGTTTTCCTTAGAAGCTACACGCAGCTGAGCAAAACCTTGAGCATAAGACATGATTTTTGAGAAGTAAAGAGCCTGGCGGATCTTTTCAATCAGCTCTGCCTTGTCCCCTTCAAAGGTGAAAGCAGCTGGTTTCGGCAACACCTTGCTGGCAGCCACACGCTCATCTTTGTAGGTGGAAATATAACGCGCAAAGACTGACTCTGTAATCAATGGTAGCGGCACACCTAAATCCAGAGAAGATTGACTGGTCCATTTACCAGTCCCTTTATTGCCAGCGGCATCCAGAATGTAGTCAACGATTGGACCATCTTGACCTTCATCGTCCTTGCGTGTCAAGATATCCGCTGTAATCTCAATCAGATAGCTGTCTAGCTCGCCTTTGTTCCACTCTGTGAAGATGTCAGCCATTTCACTAGCTGAAAGGCCCAGCAAGTGCTGCATCAGGTCATAACTTTCAGCGATCAGCTGCATATCTCCGTACTCAATCCCATTGTGGACCATTTTTACGTAGTGACCAGCGCCATCAGGACCGATATAGGTCACACATGGTGCACCGTCTTCAGGAGCTTTAGCAGAGATTTCTTCCAAGACATCCGCTACCAACTCATAAGCTTCTTTTTGACCACCCGGCATGATAGACGGACCTTCCAATGCGCCTTTTTCACCACCGGAAACACCTGTACCGATGAAGTTGATACCAGAGTTAGCCAACTCTTCATTGCGGCGAATAGTATCTTTGTAGAAAGTATTCCCACCGTCAATCAGGATATCACCCTTATCCAAGTGAGGAAGCAGCGCCTGAATAGTCGCATCTGTACCAGGGCCAGCTTGAACCATGAGCATAATCCGACGTGGTTTTTCGATAGAGTTCACAAAAGACTCCACATCATAGCTTGGCACAAAGTTTTTCTCAGGATGAGAAGCAACCACGTCCTCTGTCTTGTTTGCTGAGCGGTTATAGATGGCAACTGTATAGCCACGAGATTCGATATTTAGAGCAAGGTTACGGCCCATAACAGCCATACCAACAACACCAAAATTTGCTTTAGTCATTATGTTCTCCTATAGTTTGTTTGTCTTATTTTATCATTTTTAAGGCTTAAAAGAAAGTATTAAGTCGGAAAGGGATTGTAAGGGTGGATGGATAGAAAAACCAAGTACAGATTAACTGAACTTGGTTGTAGGAGATTTCAGTAAGGTAGAGACTCCCATAATAATCTCCAAATGCCTAGTTGGAAATACCTTTTTGCTGAACATCGTGAATATCACGACCATCCAGATAAGTATTTGGATAGTTTAACAGATAAGCCTGAAGTGTATAATAATGGTCTAAGGGCAAACACCACTCTGAACGCTTTGTCTGTTCAAAACCTAATTCAATTCCCCTAACATCTGAGAAGAAAGTTGCAATGTTATACTTCTCAGGACGGTTTGGACTTGCAGGATTTGGCATGTAGTAACCTGTTTTCTAAAATCACTAATTACTTTAGATGTATATCTAGTTATTTAATAGAAGTAATTACTATATTGATTAATTAAATCTATACAAATATATTTAAGTGGCTCTGAAATCTTGATTAGCTCTCTTAAATTATCATTTGTAATTAAAAAATATGCTGGCCATCTCTCTGCATGAAAAAATTTATTCCGAAGGAAATAAGCATATTTTAAAACAACTAGTCTAACTATATCTACATCATTTTTCTTATGTTCTCGAATTTTCAGTCTAATTTCATTTCTATAATCTTCTATTGAATTTTTAAAACATTGTTTTTTACATTCAATTTTATTTATTAAGACTTTTAAAACTCGTTCATCTTCAAAACTATCAACTAAATCACGAACTCTCTTCTCAGCATTTTTACTAGTATTAATATTATTAGTAATCATCTGTGCAATCCATAAGCGATCAATATCATCAAAAGTAACTCTACTTGCATATTCCAGTACTTTAGGATATAAATCCAAATTTTGAATTATATCTTCTTTTATGTATACTAACCTCTTATGTTCATTTGCTTCTCTACTTTGTTGATTTCGCTCTCTAATTAAAATATTAAAACATTTCCATAAATTTTCAAACTCACTACCATTTTCAGATTGCATTGATAATACTATATGCATAAGAGAATTCATTACTATATCCGAGATTTCTAACTCTCTAAAAAGCCCACTAGTTGATATGTGTTCATACTCTGAAGGAAGTTCCCGTGCAAATAATTGACTTGATACTGGTACTGATTTTGTTTCTGTACTGTTAGAAATAACCTCAATATTCTCAATGCTAAAACTACCATATTTAAAATATAAATATATAAGTACTTTTATTAGAGCCTTGTATTGTGTATTTTTTTGAGTTTCCAATATATTATCAGAATTAATTTTACTTTTTCTCGTACCGCTAATAATAACTTCCTGATTGTTTATCATCACATAATCTAAAAAAGAAGTCTTTTCATTTGAATAGTAACATATTACCTTTGCTTCATTTTCAAAAGTTTTACCACTAATGTTAACATTTATTTTATATTTATATTGTCTAGTCATAATACCACCTTGACGTATTGTATTCATCGAATTACGGTTTCCCGCCGTGTTTCTGTGTTTATTTCACGAGTTTCCTCATCTCATCAATACGCGCTACGGTCGCATCGTACTTGGCTTGGTAGTCGGCTTGTTTGTCGCGTTCTTTTTGGACGATTTCTGGTTTGGCGTTGGCTACGAAGCGCTCGTTAGAGAGTTTCTTACCGACCATATCCAGTTCTTTCTGCCATTTGGCTAGTTCTTTTTCGAGACGAGCCAGTTCTTCCTCGATATTGAGGAGGTCTGCCAGCGGTAGGTAGATTTCTGCTCCTGTGATGATACTAGACATGACCAGCTCTGGCACTGCAAGGTCTGCTGCGATTTCCAAATGCTCAGGATTAGTGAAACGCTTGATGTAGTTGATATTATCCTTGAAGAAGGTTTCCAGCGCGCTATCTGTCGTCTTAATTAAGATGGTAATCGGCTTGCTTGGCGCCACATTGACCTCAGCTCTGCTATTGCGCACCGAACGGATCAGATCCTTGAGGGCTTCCACGCCAGCTGCTGCCTCGGCATTTTCAAACTCTGGACGAACCACTGGATAAGCCGCTGTCACAATGGTACCTTCTGAGATTTGACCAAAGATTTCCTCGGTCACGAAAGGCATGATTGGGTGAAGCAGGCGCAAGATTTGGTCCAGCGTGTAGAGGAGGACAGAGCGAGTGATGACTTTCTCGTCGTCATTATCGCTGTAAAGCACTTCCTTGGTCAGCTCCACATACCAGTCGGCAAATTCATCCCAGATGAAATTGTAGAGGATATGGCCAGCCACACCAAATTCAAACTTGTCGAAGTTCTCAGTCACCTTGCTAATGGTTTCATTGAGGTTGTGGAGAATCCAGCGGTCAGTGACATTGCCTGCCTGACCAGCCGCCACCTGAGCGACATTCTCACGCGCCACATCCAGCGTCAAGCCTTCATTGTTCATGAGGATATAGCGGGAAATGTTCCAAATCTTGTTAATGAAGTTCCAAGAAGCATCCATCTTTTCATAGCTGAAGCGCACGTCTTGGCCAGGGGCAGAGCCGTTTGACAGGAACCAACGCAGGGCATCGGCACCGTATTTGTCAATGACATCCATCGGATCAATCCCGTTACCCAGTGACTTGGACATCTTGCGACCTTCCTCGTCACGGATAAGACCGTGGATAAGGACATTTTGGAAGGGCTGACGGCCAGTGAACTCCAAGGATTGGAAGATCATGCGAGACACCCAGAAGAAGATGATGTCGTAACCTGTTACCAAGGTTGAAGTTGGGAAGTAACGTTTGAAGTCCGCAGAGTCGACATCCGGCCAGCCCATGGTTGAGAATGGCCAAAGGGCTGAGCTGAACCAAGTATCCAAGACATCTTCATCCTGAGTCCATCCGTCGCCTTCTGGAGCTTCTTCGCCGACATACATTTCCCCCTCAGCATTGTACCAAGCAGGGATTTGGTGACCCCACCATAGCTGACGAGAGATTACCCAGTCGTGAACATTTTCCATCCATTGGAGAAAGGTATCGTTGAAACGAGGTGGGTAGAATTCAACCTTGTCTTCTGTGTCTTGGTTGGCAATGGCATTTTTAGCCAATTGGTCCATCTTCACGAACCACTGGGTAGACAGACGCGGCTCAACCATAACGCCAGTCCGCTCTGAGTGACCAACGCTGTGGACACGTTTTTCGATTTTAACAAGGGCACCGATTTCTTCCAGTTTCTTGACAACAGCCTTTCGGGCTTCAAAACGGTCCATACCTGCGAATTCAAAGGCAAGCTCATTCATGGTTCCGTCGTCGTTCATCACGTTAACCTGTGGCAAGTTATGACGTTGACCAACCAAGAAGTCATTTGGATCGTGGGCAGGTGTGATTTTAACGACACCTGTACCAAACTCAGGGTCAGCGTGTTCGTCGGCAACGATTGGGATTAGTTTATTAGCGATTGGCAGGATAACGTTTTTACCGATCAAGTCCTTGTAGCGTGGGTCTTCTGGATTGACTGCAACGGCAACGTCCCCAAACATAGTCTCAGGACGAGTTGTCGCAACTTCAAGGGCGCGTGAGCCATCTTCCAGCATGTAGTTCATGTGGTAGAAAGCACCTTCAACGTCCTTATGGATGACCTCGATATCAGAAAGGGCTGTGCGAGCTGCTGGGTCCCAGTTGATGATAAACTCACCACGATAGATCCAGCCTTTCTTGTAAAGTTCGACAAAAACCTTGCGAACAGCTTTTGACAGACCTTCATCAAGGGTGAAACGCTCACGAGAATAGTCCACAGAGAGGCCCATCTTGCCCCATTGCTCCTTGATGGTTGTCGCGTATTCGTCTTTCCATTCCCAGACCTTAGTCAAGAAAGACTCACGACCGAGGTCATAGCGGGAAATGCCTTGCTCCCGCAAGCGCTCCTCGACCTTAGCCTGCGTGGCAATCCCCGCGTGGTCCATACCTGGCAGCCAAAGCGTATCAAAACCTTGCATACGTTTTTGACGGATGATGATATCCTGCAAGGTCGTATCCCAAGCGTGACCAAGGTGAAGTTTCCCAGTTACGTTTGGTGGTGGAATTACGATCGAATAAGGCTTAGCCTTTTGATCCCCTGACGGCTTGAAAACATCAGCATCAAGCCATTTTTGATAACGACCAGCCTCAACTTCGGCTGGATTGTATTTAGGTGAAAGTTTTTTAGACATGTGTTTGCTCCTTTTATTCTGTTAAATAATAATATTTACCGTCTTTTGATATTATTTTAGTTTCTTTTTCGAGTAAATTCTCAGTTGTATTTTTTATCTCAAGTGAATTATCTAATTGTTTATAAATTTGTGTGATTACAGAATCAGGTATTTCATTATATTTCCAATCATTGACAATCATTCCAGGAATTTCGAATAATAATCCTTCCCAACCTTGTTTAGCATATCTCTTATTATTCAAATCAAGTGCAAATGTTTTGATGCTCTCATCATGCCATCGATTTAGTAGATTTCTAGCATCAGTAGATTGTTCAATATAAATATTATATAAAGAATAACAATGCTCAGAAGAAATAGCCCCCTTGTTTAATAAATAAATTAACCTTCCAATTTCTTCTAAAATCGAGAGCAAGTATTGTTGAAAGCTAATTAATTTATCAACTTCCTCGATACTCTCTTTGTACTTATCAAATTCATTGTTATGACCTTTAGAAACAATATTTTTTATCGTTAAATTGACTTGCTGTAATAATTCAACTGCATCATCCCTATATCGACTTAAATCATCTAGAGAACGATTTCTCAATTCATCATTTTCAATGATTTCAAAATTGAATTTAGAGATTCTTCCAACTTTTCCTATCAAAGCTATGATTCTAGCCTTAAATTCAGTCTGTTGAAAATCATAAATTTTATCTATCCCATCCTTCATTTCAGCCATTTTAGAGTCAATTTGAGCCATATAATATTGCCCTACAACCATAGAGGAAATATTCATTACATCAGCAACTGTATTTGGAAGAGCCTTTATACTATTAACATCCACTGGTACAAGATTGGCTTGACCAGCAAGTTTATTATTTATGGTGTAACCACCACGAAATGCTCCAAGCAATTCTTTAGAATCGTAAAGTTTTGCACCGTTTGGGATAATTACTTGGTAAATATTACCTTCTTTAACTAGGTTTGAAAGTTCCTCAATGGATTTATTTTTAAGCTGGTTATTGAAGTTATTTAAAATTTGAGGTACAAGAGCATTTAGCTTAGCTACAACATTTCCATCTGAAATCTCATGCAGAGGTTTTTCATCAAGATTGACATCTGAAGGCAAAGACTCAATTTTAGGCATTAGAGCTAAAAATTCCTCGTTTATCGGAGATACTTCATAATCAGTATTTGGGATAATTTCATTAGAATAACTAATATCCAACTTTTTCTTTTTATTTTTTTCTTTTTGATAAAAGTAAAAAATTAGAAGTATAAGCAATAAGATAACAAACCATTTCATTTCTCCACCTCCCATTCACTCTTCAGCAAACCATATCTCAAATCATCACAGCGATTGCCTTGGGCATCTTTGCGGTCTCGAATGCGAGCTTCGAGGGTAAAGCCTAATTTTTCAGCGACTCGTTGACTTTGGATATTGTAGCCAAAGCAAGACAATTCTATCTTGTGAAGATTCAATTCTTTAAAAGCCAGATCAATCAAAGCTCGCGCTGCTTCTGGCACATAACCACGTCCCCAATAGTCTGGGTGCAAGGTATAGCCGATTTCCAGCACATCATCTTCATGGCGATGGTTGAAATCAACAGAGCCAACGATTTTATCAGTCCCTTTGACAACAATCCCATAACCTGCTGGGAGATTTTCCTTTTGATTGCGCTCAGTAAGGATATGCTCCAGATAATAAATCTCATCTTCCAAGGTCTTGACGGGCGGAAAGCCTGCTGGGTAGGAGACTTCTGGCCGACTGGCATAGTCAAAGATATCCACTGCATCAGCCACGGTGCGGACTCGTAAGACTAGACGTTCTGTTTCTAATCGATCTGGTAATTGTGCTTGCTCCACCTTCCTGCCTTACTTTCCATAAAAAAGTCCCTGCCATATCCATGACAGGGACGAATCAATATCCGCGGTACCACCCAACTTCGGGCAGATGCCCGCAACTCTCGTCTTTGAAGTAAATACAAAGACACTTTTATTTCAATTTTTCATCTCATCAGCAACCAGCCTTGACACAATTGTGGACTTCTCAGCACCGCCACTTTCTGTAAAATGCTTGACTCAAAACACCTCTGATGAACCTATTCTATCACCTTTCCAGCGAAAAATCAATAATTTCTCTCACCCAAAAGTCCATCTGGCAGGTCGTGGAATCCTTTGCCCGCCTGATAGTTGGCGAATTTCCCCAAAAGAAACTGATAGGCGTCTAAACGACTCTCATAGCGAATAGCCGCTTCCTTAGCCCGCTCGTCCTGGTCTGCTTCGTAGACTGCTCGACTCTCCTTGAGGGCCATCTCGTTAATCATGACCTGGGTCTTGACCCAAGCTTCAAAGTCTTGTAAAAATTCCTGTTCGTAACTCATTTTTCTCACTTTCTAACTGCAAATGTCTAGTCCAAATCTCGGTAAAAATCACTGTCAATGTCACGGAAGGGCTGAATGTCCTGTACATACTCCAGCACCCCCTGAAATTCACCAGATTCATCCCGAACCGCTGCATAGGTCACATGAACAAACTTAGCCCGCGATTCCGACTTGAACCACATCTCAAACTTGTCCCGCTCTCCCTGGCGCAGAGCCTTGAAAATCCGCCGGACCTTATCCAAAAACTTGGGCGGGTGACAGAGCTCGACATTGCGCCCTATCTGGGACGGCGTCCGCTTGAAAATCATCTCATCCGCCGGCACGCTGTCATTATAATACTGGAAAATATCGTCCTTATTGACAAAGGTAATCTCCATGGGCAGATGGTCCAAAATCAGATTGGCCTCCGCCACCGACAGATAGCCATAACCAAAAGGCTGCTGGGACTCCCGATTAAAGGCTTGCTCTTTCTTTTCCTTGGGCTTAAAGGAAATAGTGACCTGACCATCCGGCGTATCAATGACCTGCTGAAACCTGCCATCACTAGCCTGTTCTCTACTGGCTGCCGCTTCGCTTCCTTCATCAGCAGCTTCCCCAGCTTCCTGCTCCGAGAATGAGTACCGCGCAGGAATCCATTTTTCCGTTGGCTTGATAATAGCATAGCCATAAGCATCGCTCTCCTCAGCAATCTTGAGCCAGTCATCCTGAGTAAATGACTCGAGGAGAATCATAAGAAGGATGGACTCTTCCTTGAAAATCATAGCTTCAAACTCAGCAGCAAAAGTCT
>ERZ773010.1376-NODE-1376-length-15307-cov-8.123590_pt1 | contig 15307 bp, 15 predicted proteins | sample MGYA00580842_ERZ773010 | MGnify/ENA primary metagenome ERZ773010 (study PRJEB29015, sample SAMEA2737982) | human oral metagenome | biome: human oral; feature: human-associated habitat; material: dental | place: China | collected 2107 ...
TTTTTTCATTTGGAAGAACATTTCTTACTTCCTTTAAAACAGTTAATCCTCCAACCCCTGAATCAAAAATACCAATAGACATTTTTCATCTGCAATAAGTAAAGCTATTGCATCTCCTTTCATTATTTATAACATTTATAATGTGAAATTGTAAATGTAAATCCATAACGCTTATCTCATTATAAGGGAACCTGTAAATTCGTTGACCCCATCGTCAGCAGAATACTGTCCTACGATTTTTCCTCTGTCCTTACTTGAAATATCACTGTTCAGCTTTACTTTATAGTTCAGCCTTTTATTTCCTGTTTCCCCTGAAACAACAATATCTTCTGTAGGGTACAGATTATATTTTTCATTTCCTATCCTTACAGTCCTGACAATTTCATTTTTATCTATTACTTTTGTCTTTCCGTTTCCCATATCTTTTTTACGGTTATTTGCTGCTTTTCCAGTTAAGCCATCCCATAAATCCTTTAAAATATTTCCATCTTTTCCTTTTTTCGAAGTTTCTGATTTTCCTCCGAAAGCGAAATAATTATTTATTTCTTCAGCTCCAATGGCATTTCTGTTTTTCGCCTTGCTGGAACCTAAAATTACGACAATAACTCTGTCGTTTCCTCTCTGGGCAGTCAAAATTATATTGGAACCGGCAGCTTTATGGTACCCTGTCTTCAGGCCGTCAACACCTCCTACTTTTCCTAAGAGGGCATTTGTGGAATTTAATTTTATTTCTCCGCCATCTATATAATCTCTTGCATTTCTTGAAATATTTAAATATTCTCTGTATTCAACAGCTTTTAATGCCAATGCATATAAATCTTTTGCATTTCCCTGATCCATACATGTACCTGTGTCACCAGGTGGCAAACCGTGAGGAGTACAGAATCTGAGTGAACTTAATCCAAATTGTTTTGCTTTATTGTTCATGGAATTTACAAAGCTTGGAACATTCCCTCCTGAAACATATTCAGCAAGTGCATATGCTGCATTATTTGAAGATCTTATGATAGTTGCCTTTAATAAATCTTCTACTGTGTATTCTTTCCCTGCAATCAGTTTTATACCGTATGGAATTACTGATGCTGTTTCTGAAATAGTAACCCTGTCATTCATTGAAATGGCACCACTTCTTATTTTTTCAAGTGTCAGAATGGATGTCATTACTTTAGTTATTGATGCCAGTGGTCTGACTGTAGTTATATTTTCCTTTTTAATAATATTTCCTTTAGAATCTCCGACCAAAAGTGCCTGATAGTCATAATAGTTTTCACCATCTGCAAATGTGAAAACCGAAATTATAAAAAAACATAACACTAGGAGTGTTTTTTTTATATTTACCTTACCTTTCATTTTCTATTTTCCCTACCTTTAATATATTATATGCTTTAAGAAATATTAACATATTAGTATTAGTTTTTTATTTGTAAAAATTGACTTGATGTGCTCAAATTGAAAAAAAAGATACAGAAAAGTAGTTTCTAATATTAGTTTTGTATACTTATCTTGACCAATAGAAAAAGTGAAAACTTTTTTCTTCATAAACTCCTTTTAAGAAACGGGTATCTTCAGCCCGTTTCTTTTTTTGTCCTTAATCCCTTATAAACCTTGAAAATATTACTCTTAAGGTAAATTACTTCTTTTTTATTTTTCCTTCATTTTTTGAAAAAATCTATAAAAATAACATCAAAATACATTATTTTAAATTACGGTTGCCCTAGCGTACCCCCATAAATTCAATATATTGTATCTATATAACTTCAATATTTTGAAATCATTTTCAATAACATGTGTTAGGAAAAAATTTTCTTCATTCATAAATAACAAAAAAATGACTGTAATTTTCTGTACAGTCAAATTTTAGTTTATTTTTTCAATTTGTCCTATAGCTTCCTTTAAAGTTTCTATGTCGTTCTGTATGTAATGCTTTTCTGTTGTCTTGAAGCTTGTATGTCCCATAAGGTCAGTTATTACACTCTCTGAAGCTCCCAGCTTTGATAATATGGTTGCAAATGTTCTCCTTGTATCGTGGGGCTTATGGCTCATTCCTAATGCTTCCATGACATCATAAAATTTTTCTCTTAAATAGTTTTTTCTTAGAGGTTTGTTCTCTTCCCCCCTCTTTTTTATAACCCAGTTTCTATTATCAATCAGATAATCAGTATTGCTGTCGCTATATCTTTTCTGTATCAGTTCCATTATATCCTTATGAATAGGGATTATTTTATGTTTTCCTTTTTCGGTCTTGTTCCCCCCTCTGATTATTCCATTAATAAAGTCGACATTTTCCTTTTTTATCTTTACTACTTCTTCGATTCTATACCCTGTATGTATCATTATCAATATGACATCAACCCAATCAAAGTTATTCAGATTATCCCATAACTTTTTTATTTCAATATTAGTAAATATACTAGTCTTATTTTCCTTTTCTGTTTCCTTCATAATGTCAATGTTCTTCGCTCTGTTTATGGTTATATATTCCATTTTTATGGCAAAGTTATATAATGCGGTTAAAAATCTTTTTGTCTGCTTCATAGTTCCTATTGAAGCCTTTTTTCCATCAGCCTTATTAAGTGTATCTATTAAATACTGAAGCTGTGGGGTTGTTATATCTTTAAATAAGATGTTATGAAGTTCCTTGCACCTTTTGAATGTATGCCTGTAACCTTTTAATGTTTCTTCTGCTACACGCTCCTTTTTCATTTTGTAAAATACTTCGTAAAGGTCTTTAAATGTCATTATGGATATTTCAAGGTCATAAGGGCTTATAAGATATTCTTCCAATGTCTTATGGGCTTCTTTTAAAGTCGAAAAATAGCCTAAACTTATTCTTTCCCTTTTTCCGTCCTTATATTTAGTCAGCCTGACCCTGTAGGGCTTTCTTAAATTCCCTTTTACTTTTTCAATGCTTCCTTTTCCGTTAGCCCTTTTCATGTTTATCACTTCCATTTTTAACTTGGATATGATAAAATAAATTTGTGAGTGAGAGGGCTTTTTATAAGCCCCTTTTTTATTTTACCATTATATTTTTTATTATCATTTTATACCGCCTTATGAAAAAATATCTCTATTATCTCATTGTCTGACAGTTTTAACGCTTCTTTCAGTTTTATCATTTCTTCATGGTTAAATAAATGTTTTCCATTAATTTTATAATTCATTGATGTTAATCCTATTCCTATCTTTTTAGCCAACTTCTGATATGTAAATCCTTGTTCCCTTATCTTGCCTTTTAATTTGTTCTTATTCATTCGGCTTGTTCCCCTTCCATGTCTTCCAGTAGATATTCCTTTGCCTGTTTTATACACTCCGTTTCAATAGCCCTATATATTTTATCCTGTAACTCCATATTTTCTGTTATCATGTCGGCCAGTGTGCTTTCAAATGCTATGTTCTCGTATTCCTCAGCGTCATAAAATTCATAACTTTTTACTTCCCTCATTGACTTTTTAAGTTCATATATAACTTTTCCTAATATGCTTGTTACCAGTGTGTAATATAAATAATTGTCTTTTGTATCAAATTTTTTGTACTTGTGTATATACTCCTGTGGTTGCCTTACTTGGTCTATTTTTGATATCTCTTTGTAGTTCGGTCTATATTTCCCCTTCTTTTTTCCTTCCATATGTTCCCTTTCCTAGTTCTAACTATTTTCTAATAAGTTGATATTATTTTTCCATTTTTCGCCAATTGTTAATGGTTGCAATCTTTATATAACCTTTGTATTATCAAAGGCTTGAAGCTTTAAATAATTATTTTAAATGGTTGCATTTTTGGTTACTTTTTTGATAATATACCGCCATATGAATATAAACGCTTTTTATTCCTTATGGCTCTGATTATCCCTTTCAGTTCTTCCTGTCCTATTTCCGTATATCTTTTCTTTTGGCTCACTGTTAAATAGCTCATTACCTTGTCTATATCCCGTACACTCTGAATATCCAAAAACAAGTCATGGCTTTTTTTATGCTTATTCCACTGTTTTTTTATCCTTTCCTTGTCCGTATTCAGCTTCATATACTTCCTGTAACCGCCCTTTACTACAAGGATTACATGTAAATGGGGCAAATAGGTTGACTTCTCATTGATATACGTTATCTCTACAGCCTTTATATAGCCCGTTACAGTCCTTTTAAACAGATCTAGCCTCATTAATGATACAAATGCCCTGTTATTGTCCTCTATTTCATGTTTCAACTTGTCCTCTGTCACATTGTTTCCGTCCAGTGTCATTAACAGATAATCTTTTTCCTTGACTGTTTCCAGCTTTTTTCTTATTTTCTTCCTTTCCCTTATCTTCAGCTTGTCACTGCATATGGGACAGTATCGGCTTTTACAGTCAAATTTCCTTTCTATTTCTCCATTTCTCTTCAGTATTTCGTCATTTATACATGTCAATATCCGTTCATACAGCTTTTCAGGTATTTCTCCCTCAATATTTTCTGCTATTTTTATCAATTTTTCAGCGCCAATCTCCATCACCTCAATGTTATTTTTCATTTTTGTTCTTTTTTCAACTCTTTTTATCTCTGATTATTGATTTTACTAGATGTAACTATGTTTTTTACTTCTCCGTGTACCTTCTACTTTTTATCCTAATCCCCTATTTACAGTATATTGACATTGTTCATAAAATGCTAAATTAATGTCTTTTTTTTTCCTCGAAAAATGCGATATTAACACCTATATTGATATATATAGTAGGGAACACGAAAATCTGTACCTTTTTTCATGTCAATATTTTGTAGTCTGAAAATACAATATTTTGATATAAGTTTCTTATGATAGATGTTATTTATTTTTTGTTTCCTAAAAACTAATAACTGTCAAAAATTTCTAATACAGTTTTTAATACTCCAGTTCCGTTCTTATTTGGATATTTTTCGATTATTCCGATTATATTATCAGCGTTTCTTTTATTATTTCCGTCATTATAGTTTCTATGATTCAATATTTTTTCTTTCAGTTCCTTGATCTGTTCCTGTAATTCTGCCAATTTTTTAACCTCTCTTTTTTTAGTTTTTTATCAATGACTGGGCGAATTACCTACCCATTTTTATTGCAACATCAAATTATTATTGTTCTTCTGTTCCAGTATAAAAAGCTTCCGCATTCCCCTATAAACTTCGTCCACTTTATCCTTAACATTCTGATAAATCATTATAAATGGAATTCTTAAAGCTATATTGTTATTTATTTCCATATTTACAACACTTTCAAGCTTATCTAGTATTATAAGCTCGCTTTGTGTCATTTCTTCCCTTCTCGGCTTGTTTTTAGGGTTATATCCCATTACCGAATAAATCAGGTTGGTATAATGCCTGTAATACTTCCACTGATTGCGTGGCTCAACCTTTCCATAGATCATAAGCCCCTTTATACTATCTGTTTCAAGCTTCCTTGTTATCTTACCAAGCAGTCGGGCCTCATTTCTTTTCTGCTCCTGTAGTTGTATTATTGCACTTTCTAACTTGTCTATATATTCAATTACCGCTTGTCTTACGGTCGGGCTTTCCCTTAGTAATACTCTTTTACCCTGTGAAAAAGTCAGTATATATAAATCCTGTTCCCTCCCTCTGCTATCCTTTTGTTTAATGTGGGAAATATTTTCCGCATTAAAATCTTTTTCCAGTTCTTTTCTTATGATTTTTTTCAAGTCATTATGTCCTAACTTTCTTTTCCCTTCTTGCTTCCTGAATATATTTATCTGTTCCAGTAGTTCAAAGCTTGTAATGGTTTCTTTATTTATTAATACTTTCATATCCTTACCACTCCAGTTTTCCTAAAAATCTTTCAGTTTCTTTTCCATAATTAAAAAATGTTTCTTCTAGATCCGATATTATCTCAGTCAGCATATCACTCACTTTATAATCTTTTTCCAGTAGTGAAAATATACGGTCTAATTTCTCTTTATGCTTCTGATTAAAAGCATGTCCGAATGCACTCAATAAGTTTTCTTCTATTGTTTCAACTGTTTCTTTTTGCAATGACGAAATATTTCGTTGTTGTATTTCTTCCAAATAACTCACTCCTTAGTTTGAATTTTCTCTTTAATGTGGGAAATATTTCCCGCATTAGAATCTTTCTTGTATTTTTTTAATAAACGAAATTTTTCGTTCATTAATTTTTTTCTGATTTTTCCAGTTCCAGATATACAAATCTGATTTTTATTATAAAGACCACATACATGACTACCAGTAATATTTTAGTTACTGGATAGTCATATAATGGGCTGTTGTTCAATATTAATGATATTATGAACAGGAACAGATATAACAAGCTCGTCTCATACTTTTTCATTTTCTATCACTCGCTTTCTTCCCACCAGGGTAGATTCTTATATCTACCTTTTCGGGTTTTCCATTGATATAGACCGTTACATTTTTAAGTATTTTTGTCATATTTCCCCCCTTAAAAGTCCCTGATTTCGTTTCTATCTATTCCGTTATCAGTTGCAAACTTCTTATATTCCTCATAACTTTCAAAAAATCTCAAGTGTATGTTTCCTTTGCTGTCCTCAAACTGTAGCCCATATTCTCCAGCATTTCTGTTTGAAGCTCCACTCTTTATAATCCTTGTTATTTTTCCCTCAATCTTAAGGTTTTCTTTTCCCATTGGTTTTCTTCCGTTTACTTTCATTTCTATCCTCTCCTAACTTAAAAATATTTCTACAACTTCACTATCTGTTAAATTTAACATTTCTTTTATAGTTTTTATTTCTTCAGGTAAAAATCTAATATTTCCAACTACTTTTTGATTTATGGTTGTAATAGATTTCTTTAATATCTTTGCTATGTCTTTTTGAGAGTAACTATACAAAGCTAGTTTACTGTTTAAAAGCTGTTTGTTTATCATTTTCATTCCTCCTAATATCTAACCGTAGTTAGTTTTAATTATTTATATCATAACCGACCGTGGTTAGTCAAGTAATTTTTATTTATTTTTTTTATAATTTATGATAAACTGTAAAAAACAATTATAAAAATGGGTGTTTATTTATGGAATTTAAAAATAACTTTGATAAATTATTGAAAAATTTAAGAAAAGAAAAAGGCTTGACACAAAAAGAAGTTGCGAAAGGAAGTTTAATCCCTCTATCAATGATTTCAAAATATGAACAGGGAACAAATAAACCAAATTATGAGAATTTGTATAAATTAATTACTTTCTACAAAGTAGATTTTGATTATTTTATCAATTTAACTACTGAAGTACAAAAAAATGAAATAACAAGTTTTTTAATGTCTAAGGTGCAATATAATTTGAATGAAGAAGAAATTGGAAAAGCAAAAATTTTTTTAAAAAAAATTAGTGAAATTACTACTTTTCATATTTATGATAAAATCGATGATGATAATATCAATGAAAATGAGACTTTTATTATTTTTAAAAACAAAGATTATGATGAATGTTTTAAGATTGATAATAAAAAGCTTCCTCAAATTTCTTTTTTCTTAGAGCAAAATATTACCGAGACGCTTAAAAAATTTTTGTATTTAACGGGTTCTTTAAAAATTTTTGAGCATGAAATGAAAATTAAAGCTAAAGTTATAGACGAAAAATTGACAAATCTTAATAAAAAAACATCAGCCAATGAAGATAATTCGGAATAAATCGACATCCTTATCTGCTACGATAAAAGTTCGTATCAGGTCGATACTTCGGCTGGTTAACTTAATTTGGTTATATCCTGTGGTGTCATTCTGGTGGACGTCATTACTTATTGGTTATTTTGCCCAGCTGAAAAATCAGATCAGTGAAATTTTTCCACCCAGTTTTATTGGGCGTTGCTTTAACCCCCAATAATTTTTGGGCGTTGCTTCATGCTGAAGGTTCGGAATAATATTCCGTGGGTGCCTGATTTGTTCACTCACTAACCATTTGTTAGGGGGGGTAGTTAAAAGCTACACCCTTTTTATATTAGATTTTCTCAAGTTTTCTCAAGTAGTAAAATCTTGAATCATTTTAAATGATTCAGAAAATACATTAACCTAAAACTTCAGGCGAAGCTTTGGCACCCTAACCAAAGGTTAGACCGTTAAAAGCAATATAAAATAAATGTTAGTAAATATTAGTATTTTTTCCTACTTTTTCCCACATTTTCCGACCAGTTAACTTTATATTGGTCGGTTTTCACAGAGAAAGTTTTTATAGACTTTCTTCAGATTAGCCCAGCACAAAAATGTGCTCGGTCGGAATTGTCTAATTTTAGGTTAGAATGCTTAAGGTGGTCGGTATAATTTTATAAATGGGCAATATTTTTTGCTCATTTCATTTTGACAGGTAAGAGAAAAATACCCCCGACCTAATCGGAAAATATTTCCGACCTGAACGTAAATTTTTCGTTCAGAAACAAATATTTTTTGTACCAGCTAAAAAATACCCAAGCCAAAAATGGATTGGGCATAAATAAACTCCAGTCGGCTCATTTTTGTACTAATTTATTTAAAAATAGATTTGCATAAAATACAATATTTTGATATAATGAGATTACCTTAAGGGAGACCCCAAAAGGGTAAAAACTAAGTTTGTAAATAAAAAAGGTGGCAAATTAGGCTGGAATAATCCAGTCTTTTTTGTTATAATATTTTTTGAACGGGTTCACCGCCCGTATTTATAAACTTAGGAGGTGTACTATGCGTATACTGTTTTTTGTTTTGGTAGCTTTCCTACTGATTCAAAGAATCCTGTACTGATTAGTACCCTCATACCCTTAGGGGTGTTTTATAGGCTTTTACCGGGCCTATTTTTTTATTATCCTGAATAAACTATTTTTATCTGTCCACATTTTTGTGTTGGGCTTACATGACGATAAAATTACATCTTATTTCAATTCTGAAGCTCATAATTGCCCCAAATTTTGATTTATTTTCATTTTAGGTATAAAACTTGTCTGATTATCTTAAAATGATTCTAAGGGTATTTAAAAGCGTTTTTTCAATTTATTCACTCGTAATAATATTACTAGTCCGTTTTTTATTTCTGATAGAATTAAAATAATCATTGTAATTACTAGCTTCTGATAATGTTTAATCTGAAAAAACGGAACGGACATGAAATTTAAAAAAATTCATATCCGGATGTTTTCCGGGAATCGCCAGACCCTCAGGCTTCAAAAATTCTCTCAAAGTACCTTTTAAAATTCTATTGTATATTAATAGCTTCAGGTTGTGTATATCAATCATAGGATAATATGCCTGATATACCTACATAATCCTATCTAATTTTAATTTCTTTTCATTCCTGATATGTTTTACTGTCTGCTTTATTCAAATTGATTATAGAGTATTCTATAGGGTATTTTTGATATAGTCGTGATATACCAGCTGAAGCATTTCTTTTTCTCCAGTAGTAGAAAATATCACTAATTAGGGATAATAACCGCTACTGAAAAATTAGGCTTGAATTCTTTTTATATTTCACTTTTTCTGATAATCTGATATAATATTTATACTTCTTTTGTTAAAGTATAATACTTATACTTTTTCAAAACTTCTTTTTTTCATAGAGGACTGCTGAAAAATTAGCAGTCCTTTTTTCAGTTAGGTAGTCCATCAGATGTATACCCTTCTTCATAATGAAGTACCCTCTTTTTATACGTTCTCCCCTGGGGCGAAGGTATAAGCTTAATATCCCAAGGAAAAATTTCCTTCGGCTCATTATAATTCTGATTGATATGAAGCAAGTACAGAAATATAATTTTATTTACTCAAAATACCCATATAGTTCCCCTTAAATTCAATTCATTTTCATTTTAGGTATAAAAGTATAGCTAGATAATTTCACGTTAAAAAAGTGGCACTTAAGAGGGGTATTTTTGATGTTTCAAAATGCACTATGTTTATGTGTGGTTTTGACTAAATAAATATATTTCTTTTTGCTTCAGTCAGACTATGAAAAAGCTTCATAATTGTTATGTTACTCTGCTTTCTACTTATTGTAACGCTGTCACTTTGTCACTGTCATTTTTTGTTGCAACGTTACACTATATTGTTACTTCAATGTTACATTGTAACGCTCCTATAATCTTTTTAGGGTGTCCATCAAAATGACCCCCTTTTATCAATGTTTTTAACTTCTGAATCATAGGCCCGATTTTGATTAAAATTAATGAAAAAAGATATGATTTTTCTATTTTTTTAAGTGCTGATTTTACTGGCTTTTTCTTCGGTTGCCCCAGCGTACCCCTATTGATAAATTTTTGATATTGATTTTATTGGCTTTCAGACAGTTAAGCACTTTCTTCTTCATAAACTCCTTTTAAGAAACGGGTATCTTCAGCCCGTTTCTTTTTTTGCTAGTATTTTAAGATATTCAAGCCTTTGAAGTGATTTTGTGATGTTTCAAAAATTGGAAATAAATCGAATAAATTTGAATAAAATCATGTCTAAATGTATCATAAATGTATCAAAAAATAAATATAAAAACACAGTTTTTACAATGTTCCTAGTAATGTATTGATTTCTTTAAATTTATTAAGATTATTTTTTTCGTTCCATTAAATAGTTTAAAGTTTTTTTACTATAACTGCTCCAAATTTATTTTATTTAAGAATATTTTTAACTTTCAGTTTGTTTTAAGGTTGTTTTGATAGAATGTAGTCATGAAAATTATATTTGAAATCTGGAGGAATGCAAAATGAAAGAAAAATTGAAATTAAATAGAGTAATTTTAGGCGGACTTCTATTAGGAAGTTTAAGTACATTCAGTGTACCGTTAGTAAGAACAGAGCAGGTTTGTCCAATTGGAGGAGAAAGATTTGAAGATTTAGACGTTCCTCAGTGCCCTACAAATAAATTTGTAATGTTTAAGAAGAAATTTACTGCAGAAGAGCTGGAAAAATATGAAAAAATTATTAGCAGTAAAGAATATCGTGAGATACCTGGAAATTCAAATAAATACTATTATCTGGCAAAATTTTATGAACTGCTGGGAGAAGTTTCCGATAAGACTCTAGGAAAAACTTATTTTGATTCATATCATTATTACTCAGAAAATGAGAAAACAAAAATGGAATCTCTACAGCAAGGAATAAGTTATCTGGAAAAAGCTGTTAAAAGGGACAATGAAATAATGTGGGATTTGGCAAAATTATATTCTGAAGCAGAGGAATATATTAAAATGAATAAACTGCTGGAAAAAACAGGGCGAAGAGATTTCGGAAAGACGGCGGAATTTTATTATAATCTTGCAAATCTTGAACTTTATGACGGAAGATATACTATTTTTGAAAAAGAAATAAAAGATGAAAATGTAAAGAAAATGATTGTAACTAAAGCACTTGAATTTTTACAGAAGGAAATAAAAGAAGACAGAAAAATAGGAAAGGAAATTGAGAAACAGCAGTTGCTGCGTCAGGCAAAACTATATCGTGAACTGGATAAAAGCAATGAAATAGATGTTCTTTTTGCTAAAGCCGATAAAAAATTCTGGAAATCAATAAGTCTTTTTTACATGGATGAACCTGAAATGGCTCTGGGAAATGTTTATAATGAAAAGAGGATTTCTACTGTAAAAGATCTTCAACAGGCTTTAGTGTATGCAGATAAGATTCTTTCTGATTTTAAAGGTAATAAGGCTGAAAGAACAGAAATATTGTTAATTAAAGCTGAAGCATATAGAAGACTTGGTGAGTTTTCTGAAGCTGAAAAGCTTTTAAAGGAGATTGATTCAGAAAAAATAGATAAAATGTATGAATTTCAGTTTGAAAATATTAGAAGGCAGGTAAAATCAAAGGATAAAAGGGTTTATCAGTATATTCCGCCACAAATAATGTATTAAAGAGGTTTTTTGGAGTAAAGTCAAAGAAAAGGAAACAGGATTTAAAAATATTATAGAATTAAAAAATTTATAAACAAAAAAGGTTTTAGGCAACTTTGGTCACCTGAAACCTTTTCATTTTATTATTTTTTCTTAGATTTTTTTTCTAAAATTTTATTACGTTCTGCAACAAGTTCATTGTATGATTTAAGTATATTTTCAGGAGTTCCTTCTTCTGACTGGGCATAATAGCTGTCAGTTGAAGCAGAATGAGAAGCTTTTTCCTTTTTCTCCATTTTTCTTACAAATTCGTCAACAGTTCTCTTAAATGCAGAAGCTTTTGTTATAAATGAATCAAAATCTTCCTTTTCAAATCCTTCTTTTTTCAGCTGCTTATTATTTTTCAATGTTTTTCTGAAAACATCCAGAGATTTATTAACTTTTTCCTGAAGAATTTTAAATTCCTTTGCATTTCCATCTGTAAAGTTACTTGCATCAAGATTCTGTCTGCTGATTTCCTTTACAAAATCTTCACTGTTTCTAATAAAGATAAACTGATTATAATAAGTAAATTCCTTATTTTTTACAAAATCCTGCATTTTATTTTCTCTTACATCTCTTGCATTAGCCTGGAAAGCCTCTTCATATTCATGTGCAACAGCATTATATTTTTCAGTCAGTTTTAATATTTGGCTATGCAGTTCCTGTGCTTTTTTGTAATTATCCTTCTGATAAAGTTTTCCTGCATAATAACCATTCATCTGTGTAACAACAGGAAGCATTTCTTCCAGAACTGGTATCATTTCCCCTGCTTTTTTATCAAGTTCTGTAGGTTTTTTAGATTTTGCAACTTCTTTTATTCTGTCAATAAGAGCTTGATTTAACGGAATGTTGACAGTCATTTCCTGTACAGGTTTTTTGAATGTCTCTTCAGTTCCTGTATCTTCAAAGTAATACAGAAGTTCCTTGTCAAGTTCCAGTATTCTGTTGTATATTTTAATATTTTTGTTGTAGCTGTCTGAATTTTGCTGAATAACTTCCTTAGTTTGTGCAGCTTTTTTTCCACCAGTAGGTAAGATTTTATCTATTTCATTTTTCTTGCCGCAGAAAACTATTACGACAAGCATCAATGCCATTAATACTCCTATTTTTTTCATATATTTCGTATCCCTTCATTTATTATTCATTTTCTTTTATTATACCAATTTTTCTAATAAAAATCAATTTTCAGAAGAAATCTTGATTAATATTATATCTTAATTTACCATAAATAACGGCTATTGTCAATAAGAAAAATCTAAGAGAAAATAAAAAAATAAAAAAGGAAATGATAAAAAATGTATTGCACATAAAATCTTGGATACAAGATTGAAGATGAACTATTTTACATAATTAGCTTTCAAAATTTAAAGAAAACAGGTATAATGTTATAGCAAATGAAAAGGATTAACTACTTGTCAGTCCTCATTGGTTAGTTAAATTAATTTGGCCAATTTTTTTGTGTCAGTACATTCTAAAAAGGAGTGTGATTTATGGATAAAAAGGAATCAGTAAACAAAATAAGTTATCTTGTATCAAAGAAAAATCATGACCAAGCTTATGCTATTATTAGAGAATTTGAAAAGAAAAATAATTATGAAATGATTTGTGTATCTGCACAAGGTTTTATTAATGCTTATAATTATAGAGATGCTTTAAAAATTCTTGAAAGTATAAAAAAGGAGTATTCTGAAAATGGAGAATTTTGCATTCGTTATGCAATGGCTTTATATAATTCTAATAGAGAAGATGAAGCTCTTGAATGGTTTAAAAAGGCTAAAGAAAAAGGAATAAAAGAGATTGATGAAACCTCAGGTAGATATTATCCTAAAAGTGTTGATGACTGGATAAAAAGAGCTGGGGCTTGGGCACCTAGAAGAATAGAAAAAAATAAATTTGAAAAAGAGCTAAGAGAAAAAAGAGATAAAAAACCTATGCTAAATGTAAATTTTGATGAAGATGTGCTGAAAGGTTTATGGTATCATGATGAATTTTCTATAAGAGAATATTTAGGAAAACCTGCAACGGATGAAGATTTTGAAAAAGTTGAAAAGGAATTAGGTTATCGTTTACCAGATTCATATAAGGCATTAATGAGAATTCAAAATGGTGGAGAGCTTAGAAAAAATAATTTTGAAGGACCTTTTAAAAGAAATTGGACTGCAGGAATTTTTAATGTTACAGGCGTATACGGTGTAGATTCTTCTAGAAAATACTCACTTTGTGGAGAGTTTGGATCTAAATTTTGGATAGAAGAGTGGAAATATCCTGATATAGGAATTGCTATTTGTGGAACTTCAAGTGGAGGACATGATATGATTTTTCTTGATTACTCAGATTGTGGACCAGAAGGAGAACCTTGTGTAGTTCATATAGATCAAGAAGGTGGTTACGAGATAACATATTTAGCAGATAATTTTAAAGATTTTGTAGACGGACTTTTCCCTAGTTTTGATGATGAGGATGATGATTAAAAGTGATGATTAGTAATAAAACTAAGGGTGTATTTTGGATGTTGATATCCGTATTAGGTTTTACTTTTATGGGTATAGCAATAAAGTATTTACCAAGAATTCCTACTTATGAGAAAGTGTTTTTTAGAAATTCAGTAAGTTTTATACTTTCTGCCTTTATTTTATTTAGACAAAAAGAATCCATAAAAGTAGAAAAAGAAAATATTCCCTTTGTTTTTGGAAGATCATTCTTTGGCTTTATTGGTATGGTAGCGAATTTCTATGCACTGGAGAATTTAACTATGGCAGAAGCCAATATGTTAAATAAACTTTCACCTGTATTTGTAACAATTTGTGCTTGTATATTTTTAAAAGAAAGAGTAGATAAAAAGCAAGTTATCGGAATAATTTTGATGCTTTTAGCAGTTGTGTTTGTAATAAAACCAAATTTTTCACCAGAGATTATTCCAAGTTTAGCAGGACTTTTTTCAGCTGTACTTGCGGGATTTTCTTATACAATAATTAGATATTTGAATGGAAAGGTAAAGTCGGAAATTAATGTATTTTATTTTTCACTTTTATCTGTTGTCTGCACTTTCCCGCTTATGATAATGAATTTTGTAATGCCAACTTTAAGCGAGTTTTTTATTCTTTTAGGAGGAATAGGAATTTCTGCTGCAATAGGACAATTTGGACTTACTTATGCCTATACTTTTGCACCAGCTTCGGAAGTTTCAATTTATAACTATGTTATTATAATAACAAGTATGTTTATGGACTATGTATTATTCAGTACAATTCCAGATTTATTTAGCTTTATAGGTGGATTTATGATCATGACTACAGCGATTTATTTATATATACATAATAAGAAAAAAGATAATTAAAAAAATTGGAGTCAATATAAAAATATGATTTCAGTATTTTACATTTTTTAGTAAGTACTGAAATCATATTTTATTTTTTATAAGTAAAGTAAATTTATTTTTAATAACAAGACAAATCAGAACAATTTTTTATATTTACCAAAAGAAGTTACAACATTTTTAAGATTG
>ERZ773010.1383-NODE-1383-length-15259-cov-5.946258_pt1 | contig 15259 bp, 5 predicted proteins | sample MGYA00580842_ERZ773010 | MGnify/ENA primary metagenome ERZ773010 (study PRJEB29015, sample SAMEA2737982) | human oral metagenome | biome: human oral; feature: human-associated habitat; material: dental | place: China | collected 2107 ...
AAGCGTCATGAGTCAGATCATACGACGAGGCGACTGAGGAGATAGTGCGTTCCTTCTCGATGACCTCTCGCCCCACCTGCTACTTGAACTCCTAGGAGTATCTCGCTGCAGGCATGGCATCCATCCTATCGACCTATGGGAAGAAAGACTCCCAGTCCGAGAAACACCACGCACCCGACCAGCCGATAAAACCTCGCACCTCCGTCACACCTACCATGATTCAACTCCTAATTAACCATCCTCTCCAGGTGACGTGTCGCGCATTCCCTGGAGGAACGTTGTACCTATCAGCCCCAAAAGAAGAAAACCTGTCGCTACCCAAATTGGATAACGCGCGCCAGAAGTAAAACTCTCAGCGAGACTGTCCGCAATTCTATGTCGAACAAAAGAAGGTATTGCAGACAACTCGCCATTCCCATTCCTTACCGCGCCAACAATACCACCACCAGTCGAAGACAAAGAACTCTCCAGCGAGTGTGTCGCGCTTGACGGCAATCCGTATGCGATCGAAATATCACTCAATGAGTTAGATGAAATATGAGAAACAGATGTAGCTAGAACCGTAGCGACAACAGCCGTCCCCAATGCCGTACCAACTTGCCGCACTGTCGACTGAACAGCTGAGCCCTGTCCAGACTTTAAAGGAGGCACATCGACAAGAATCATTCCAGTAAGTTGAGCCGACGCAAGACCGAGTCCGAGCCCATACGCAACAAGGGGTAAAATAACACGCCACAAAGCAGGCTCAGGTTGAAGCGCCACCCCCAAACTAACAGCGCCGATGAATTCAAAAACGAGTCCGAGACGCACAACAAACACAGACGATCTTGCGCCGGCCACGATCGGGGCAACGACACCAGAAAACAAAGCTCCCAATGCCATCGCCGCAAGCACCCAGCCCGCATCAATAGGACTCAAACTCCAGATATTCTGAAGAAATAAAGGAAGAATAAACAACAGTCCAGATTCGCCAACCGAAACAATAAATACAACAAAATTACCCAACGAAAATGAGGTTGATCGAAAGAACGACACATCTACCAAAACCTCAAGCTCCTTGCGACGACGCATTCTTTCAACAACAACAAACATAACCAAGGCAAACAACCCGCCCCCTAGAGCAAGAGGCACTGGCGATACTGGCCAGCTACAGGCCCAGCCGCTTGCGCGAGGTGTCCACCAACCCAACGTACGGCCCTCAATAAGCGCAAATACAGTACCACCGAAACCGAGCGCGGAAAGCAGTAAACCTTGGATGTCAAAACGACCCATAGCTGGCTCTCCAAACGTTTCTGGAACCCAAAGGCGTGCTGCGATCGCCATCATCGCAATAAGAGGTAAATTAATACTAAACACCCAACGCCAAGTAAAATCAGTTGTCAACCATCCTCCCAAAAGCGGACCTATTGCTGCAGCCCCAGCAATACTCGATCCCCAACACGCAAAAGCTACGGTGCGATCACGCCCACGGAATGCAGCGTTAACCGTGGAAAGTGTTGATGGGAGGACTAACGTTGCTCCGAAACCCTGCACGGCACGAGCAACCGCTAACGGTACAGCAAAGTTTGCCACTGCACCTAGAACTGAGCCCACCGCAAATAAGCCAAGACCCAAAAGCAGAGCTACGCGGCGTCCGCAACGATCACCAAAACGTCCCGCCGCGACAAGGAAGGAAGCAAATATTAGAGCATATATTGTCGAAATCCATTCCACTTCATTGAAAGTTAGCGGAACCTCCACCATCATTGTCGGCAAAGAAACGTTAATAACAGTAGCATCTATGACCATCAAACTGACAGCCGCAACGAGAACTCCAAGAGTACGCCACTGCCGCCAATTGTCACCTGACCTGTAGATATCACCTAATCCCACATTCATACGACCTCCTGACGTCAACACCTGTTCGAACGCGTACATTATAATCCATCTTTAGCACTATGCACACAAAAACGACATGCAGGCAAACTATCAGCAACAAACCTGATTAACTCTCCATGCATAAATACAGTTAGAAATATACCCCCAACATCTACAGCATGATAACTTCGAGCAAAATTCTCAGACCAACGAACAACCCTTCGCTAGGTGTAGCGGCTGCCCTACAATACAACAATCAACGCCGTTTACTATCAACGTCTTTAAAAAGTGTAAGTAAGTCTTGGGTCACCCCTCCGGTATACTCCTTCGCGAGTTCGAGAGCAACCCGCTGGGCCCTATCCTTGAAGCGCCTACTCGTAGGTCCTCTTGTCATAGCCAACAATCTCTCTTTAAGCGCCGAAGAATCTAGGCTATGACCACATACTGGGGCTGGCCCGACTCCAAGCTCCGCCAATCGACGACCATGAAACGCTTGGTCGAAAGCAAAATACGTGATAGTAGAAGGTGTACCGCTGAACAAGCCCACCATCGTTGTTCCTGCACCACCATGGTGAACAATGCCGTCAACCTGTGGAAACAACCACCTATGGTCAACTTTACCGATGCGAAGGGCGTACTGAGATACCCAACCGGGACGCGTATGCGCGTGATGAGCAGGTATAATTACGCGAACCTGAGCTTTTTCTGCCGCTAAAACGACTTCTCTATCCAGCCTGCTTGCTAACCTATCGCTGGCTTCTGCGACACTACCAAATCCCACATACACGCATGGAATCTCGCCATCGAGCGCCACCGAAATGTCAGGAATATTCGGATCTACCCCACCTTCGAACTCAATGGGGTATCTAGCCTGGATGACATTAGACATCCAATCTGCAGCAGTTGGAACCAATGTTGGGCTAACAGCGGCTAGAATCTTGTGCCAACCATGCGAAATTTGATTACTCCGTTGTTGTGGAGTGAATTGTATTAGTTTCCTCTCTACCTTGCGTGAAATCGAGCGTGAACTCCTTAGCACCAACAGCCAACTGAAGCGGGCCCTCGCTCGACGCAGCCAACCGGGCGCATTCTTAGGAAGCGCGAACATGCACGACTCAGGTGATGAGGAAGGTATTAGACCCGACAGCACCACGGTAACTACATCTACTCCTAAGTTGCGCTGAAATACCGAAGCGCATTCATAAGTGAGTACTCCGGTCAGCAGGAGATCGCCTTCTCGTACCACCTCGACAAGGGTGCGAGCCAAGTTTTCTCCAATGCTTCTAAGCCACCGAGAAAGCAACCTTAGCTGCGCAAAGGAACCGCGCATTACTCGAAACCTATATACGGCTCTAGCTGCGTCTCGCATGGTTTTCATCGAAAGACCGATCGAGCGATATTGAACTCCAGCATCATCTGCAAGCGATCGGTAGTCATTAAGTCCGACTACTTCAGTTTCGACACCAGCAAGCGAGAATCTGCGGGCGAGTTCAATCATAGGCGCGACATCACCGCGGGATCCAATTGCTATGATTATCACGCGATGCGAATTCATAACTTCAGTCCGACGTCTATCTGTCATCATTTTCACCTCGAGGATCTCGTACCCAAGCAACAACGTACGTCTCTGCCTGAGTGCCCCAGGTTTCGGAAGTAAACAGTACACGAGTGGGTGTGCCGCAGCAGTCAATATAAATCTGTCCTTGCTGTCGTTCACGTTCCCAATCCATAGATATCACTGTGAACTTGCGGGGATTTCCTTGTAAGCCAGTTCCGACCATCTTACTTACCGCCTCTTTAGCACACCAAGCGACTGTCATCGCGAAATCCCATTCGGAGGCACATCGTGCATCAAACTTTTGAAGTACTGACCTTTCAGCTGGCGATAAGGCTAATCGCCAAAGACCGGGATTTCTTGATTGAACCTTTTCGACATCGATTCCGCACGGTTCAGTGGACGCAATGGCAACTCCTACGCAACCTGAATGCGCGAGCGAGACATTCACCGGAATTGGTTTACCGTCAAGAGTCCAACTTGCTATCGGTCGCCCAGTAACCTCACTTCGGATAAGAGAAATCTCCGCCGGGTAGCAACGAAGTGACTGATTTTGCCACATTTCAGCACGAACAGCATCCTTTGCCGCTATTCTAGAAAGCATCCATCCTCGTCTTGCCATAGGTGTCTGCTTAGCATACATTGTCCGTTCATAAGAACCTAACTGGTTGTTGAGAATAAACTCCCGTGTCGTAAGATCTTCGCCTTCGAGTGAGTACGACCACCAACCGTCTGGGTGTGCCATTGCTAACGGGACTCGATCCGGCCACCAAGATGCGAGCTGAATGTCCTCACTATCAAAAAATCTACGGCTATGCCAGCCAGTAATGCGACACCAAGTTTGCTGGCCAATTTCAAGTTCCATGTTCGCTTCGATCAAATCATCTGAAACACTACGTACATTAACAAGACATGTTACCAGCGTGCCGGCATCCGGGGACGGTCCGAAGTACTCGATGCGGTCGATTTTAACCGGCATAATTCTCAAACGGGTTCGATAAAACTCCTGAACCCAGCAGCCGAGAAGCTGGCCGACTGCGTCCAACAAGCTCCCAGGGATTCCATTCCACTTTAGATATCCTCTCGCACCAGACGGCCAGCATCGATCAAACCCAACTAAGGTTTGAAATGATGGCCCATGGAATAGGCGATGACTTTCATAACGCTGCCTAGCGGTCATCGACGGGCGCCAAACGTATCCTAAATCAGCCCCCTTGGATCTGTTACCCAAAGACGGCCACGAGTCGGATACCTGAAAGATCGCAGAAGCAAACTCGTCAAACAATACCTGAAACTTGTCCTTATGATTCCGCACTTCGATGTTGATGTCCGTTCCAGGCGCGCATAGGATCCACTTCGAAAGAGTCAGCGATTCGACAGAGCAGACGAACTTTCCATATTTAGAGACCAGATCATTAACTTCTCTCTCCATGAAGGCAAGCGTCGTTGTTGCGGGTAGAACTGGATAGGAATCCTCTTCAATAGGCCAGCCTGGAGCTTGTCTAAAGAACTGATGATCGCGAACAAACGGAACAGAGTTGAGATCGAAACGAATCCGCCGAGAACGAGCAATAGGGTGAGCTGAAAAATCTACAGAACTTACATCTATATCGGTAGAGTTGTTAATACCGATAGATGACTTGGTCTCAACACCCGACGTCACCTGAACGCCCACACCTATCTCGTTTCGCATCGCCTGAACCCGCTCATCATCCATAACGATCAAAGGGTTGCCCAGGTTTAAGGGGCGGCGCACGGTTCCAGTAGGGTGATTTGGTGATGTAACGTGGACAATACTTGACATTTCGTTCGAGTCTCTGGCTCCGGAGGCCATTCGAAGTCCAGCAGCCCACATCCCACCGGCGACCCACCTTAGTTGAGCAATTGCAGAACGTTCCGGAACCAAAGCGCTCATCGCAATATGGGAGCGCCCGCGCAGCGTTTCGTCGATCATCGATGGAACTGTGCCTTCGCCAAGTTGAACGAAGGCTCGAACTCCGTCAGCCCACATCGCCTCAACAACTGACCGTAGACGTACTTCTTCGACCAACAAACGAACGAGATGAGCAGACGTATCATTTGCAAAAATTCGGGAGCCTGTCGTCGCCGACCAAAGAGGTACATCCGTTCCTAGATGTCCGTGTTGCTCAACTAATGCCTTGATGTAGTCTGCTGCAGGCTTAAGGATTGGGGTATGAAATCCGGACGAGATATTAAGAATGTAGCCAACTATGTCGTGCTGCCGCAGTCTATTAAGAAACCGTCGGAGGTCCGAGACTGTTCCGCATACAAGTGTTTGTGACGGCGAATTTTCGTGCGTTATCCAAACTTCGTCATCACTCAACAATCGTTCAACATGCTCACGTGAAGCGGCGATAGCAGCATAAGGCATTTCTTCCCGAATTCCGAGCGCGCCTGGATCACACAAAGACAAAGCGTTTGCCACATCTTGTTCGCTCAAACGTTCTGTTTCAACAGCGGCTGAAAGCTCGCCGATGCTCACTCCCAATACGTCAAGGTTAACGAATCCGGCCCGACGGTAAGTCGAAGAGAGCATTCGAGCTAGACAAAACGCTCGACGTGCTTTTCCAAGTACATCGTCTGAACAAGACTCCTCAAATACCGTGCTAAGTGCATCACGTGCAGCGACACTGACTAGGTCTTCTATATCGGCGTGTTGCCGACCTTCAAGTCCAGGAAATACTATTGCTGTCCGGCCCGTATCGGGCTCAAGCAATGAAGCTCGGCACACCACCATATCAGTAGTTTGCACTACAGGAGACTGACTTTTCAGTGCATTTCTAGCCAACTCACGTACTTTAGAATCCACGCTCGAAAGACAGGCGCGCACAGGCCACTCATCGCTGAGGTCACGTGGCGAAATACTTTCCAATACAGATGCGGGTTGTGAAAGTAGCTCATCAAGTTCCCTGACAGTGCGTGCTGCAAAACGATACGGTGCCCGTGCAACACGTTGGACCGCTATAACTGCGTTCATTCGGTGCAATACTTTAGAGCATGGAACTTCTTCAACAACCGCATGAGCATTTACTCCTCCAAACCCAAATGCGCTCAATCCTGCACGCCGAACACTATTTGCTGCTTTCCAGGGTAGAGAGGTGGTAGGCAGCTCAAGACGACTGCCTTCAAGCAATTGACTGGGCTCACCGTCAAAAGGCATAATAGGAATAGTCGCGTCGGATACGGCCAAAACTGTCTTAATTAACCCCACGATGCCGGCTGCCGCCATCGTATGTCCCACCAATGCCTTTGCTGCCCCCAAGTATACTGCACCCAGGTGTAAATCATCCCCAAGAACATTTCTAAGCGCGGCAAGCTCCGCCTTGTCTCCAGTCGGGGTTGCCGTACCGTGACCTTCGATATAGCCTAATGCACCAGCACTGTTTACATCGACTCTCGCCTCCTTCCAAGCGTCTCGTATGGCGCATTCCTGAGCTGAATGTGATGGGCTCACGAGGCTTGAACCACGCCCGTCAGAAGAGATGCCAACGCCAGTAATTGCAGCATAGATATTGTCGCCATCCTGTTGAGCATCCTCAAGTCGCTTCACGGCGACCATCCCTGTACCTTCTCCTAAGAGCGTACCGTCGGCGTTCGCGGAGAACGGTCGCACATTACCGGACCGTGACAGCGCACCAAGCTGAGAAAAGAGCCGCCATAAAGTGACGTCGTGACAGTGATGTACGCCGCCGACCAGCACCATATCAACCCGTCCGAGTGCCAGTTCACTCATTGCATGATCAAGCGCAACTAGCGAAGACGCACAGGCGCCGTCAACCAGATATGCAGGGCCCCGCAAATCAAGTCGATTTGCAATTCTCGAGGCTGCCATGTTGGAAATCATTCCAACAGCCATGTCAGAATCGATTCCCCCTACTTGGTCAGCAAACAGTTGCGTCAATTCACTTACACTCGTCGAACTCATCGATGGGAATATTTGGGAAATCAGGCAAGCAAGCTGCCGTGACTCTCGCAGTTCATTCGCAGAACGAATCTGCCCTGGAGCGATATATCCACCTTTTCCTAAAATCACCGCAATTCTATTGGACTGAGGAATCTTACATCGTTGTCTAGCGTCTGACAATGTCATATCGGCAACCGCTAAGGAAAGAAGCTGGTCGGGCTCCATGTTTTCGGCAGCTACGGGCGTGATGCCGAAGTTTGTTGACTCCACTGCCAAGCCCTCGTCAATGAACGCCCCTCTATCTGTGTAGACGACTCCCTGATTGCCGTCAACAGTTAAGAAACTCCTATCCCATCTATCTTTCGGAAGGCTGCGAACAGCTGAAGTCCCAGATACGATGTTAGCCCAGAACTCGTGAGTGTCTCTTGCTCTAGGAAATACGCCACCGATTCCGACAACCGCCATAGGGGCTCGTTTGAAGTACTTCATTACCGACTTCCTTTTTCAAATGCTGAGCGGCGCCCAGTATTCCATCCATCGGGCACCAAGGTAACTGAATGTATTTCCGAATCACCCCAGGCAAGCTCTGTAAGGAACGCTCGCGCTGCATCGTCTGGGGCGAGCGGTGTTAGACCGCGTTGTTTGAAAACTCGACTTAGTTCGGGAGTAACCAGACCAGGGTGAGTCGAATCCCTTGCCCACGGACCCCAATTAATCGTCACAGTGTGCGACTTGGGATGACGTTCAGACCACTTCGATAGTATGCCCTCCATCGCATCATTTGCAATAGAGTATGCGCTCTGCCCAGGATTTCCTGCCGAAGCTGCTACGGAGCCGAATGCGACAACCAATCGAGGAGATCGAGAAAACTCGTCGAAGCAGGACAAGTACGTGTGTAATCCCCCCGCCTTTACGCTTGTAGTTCGATTAACATCTTCAGGATTCACGTCGGCGAAACGCCGATCAATAGTAATTCCGGCCCCGTACATGAGAATATCAATCGTACTGTTATGATCAACTGCTTCTCGAACAAAAGATCGAACCTCTTGGTCTTCTGTAGAATCCACCTGACAATATGAAACGTGGACTCCGCGCTGCTTCAAGGTATTTATCGTATCGAGAACCTCACGTTGAGCCATGAGCAGTTTAGCTGCCTTCTCGATTTCAGCAGGGTTCGATAGTTCAGTCGCAAGTTGAGTAATTACCGATTTTTTATCGTCGCACTTCGCAAACTTCCGTATGTATGATTCTTCCGGTACTGGAGTAGATCCAACGATATACACATTGGGCTGTCTGTCTCCAACGAGCATCTGTAAACATTGAGAAGTGATGCCTCTGCCCCCACCAACAGCGACAACTACACAATCCGGGTCGATTTTTAGAGCATCTCGTTCGGATTCGCCGAATCCACCCGGCCCGGCACCACGCCGAGCTACTCCCGGCCAAGGACGGTCGACAAGAGATATCTCAAACCTCTGTTGAGCTGTATACTGACATACTATCGACCCTGTTTGTCCGCGTAGCTCACATACTACGTTTCGTGCCATCACTGATGTTAATGCGCCTATTGTAACTTCGACAAGCCGAATACTCGTGCTCTCATACTCGAAATTGAGTGTACGTACGAGACCACGTAAACCGCGCGTAGCTCCAGCACGAGCATGTGCGCCTTGCTCTTCGCCAAGACTAACGAGTAGCAACACATCGAGAGGACGAGATAGCATACTCTGCAGAACAGGTACTAAGGCAGGAAACACTGCTTCGCCTTGAGCATCCAGCAACACGATCGCAGTATCACATGCTTCCAGTTCAGATACGTTGCATCCGACTTCAGTAAGCGCGGCGTCTAGCACGTTATAACTACTTTGCATCTCGCCGAATGGGAAAACTGCGACATTTTCAAGCGCCATTGTCTCGCCCCTAAAGCAGATTCTGTTCGCGACTATCCATGACATAACGATGGATTCGCGTGGTTGGTTTGGATTCAGGAGCGTCCTCCGGTCGCTCGCCCACTGCTGACGACTGGTGGAATACAGGATCTGCATCGCTTCCAGGCTGAACTGAGTCAAGCTGTCGTCGGATCCAATGCGAAACGGTACTGACGGATCGAGCGGATGAAAGTTCCTCTAGCGCCTGACTTTCGATGCGGTCTCGTTCCAAACCAAAATCGTCTAGAAGTGCACCAGCAACTTCCATCCTTTTGATCGAATCGATCGAAAGGTCGGTTTCAAGGTCTATGCCTTCGTCGATCATTTCTACAGGATATCCTGTAATTTCTGAGATTACATTCTTCACTCGACTTTCAACATTTTTAGAAGTTGAGTCAGACGAAACCGTAGGGTTCTCCGCAGCAATTAATTCGTCGGACTCGCTGCCTTCCGACATAACTAGTATGTTAGTATCTTCGTCTGCAGAAAGCATTTCGGCAACGGCTGGCCTAGACGGTTGAGGCTCCAATCCTGTTATATCCTCGTGCCGGCGTTCCAGTTCATGATGCCCAGTTGATTCCGGCCAATGCAGCGCTGAAGACTGGTCCAGCACTTCGTTGCGGTCGCGTTCCAATCCACCAATTCGCCGAGATAGTGCAAGTTCAACAATCCTTGCCTGCTCGGACCCGAGCCGGCCCATATTCTCAAGGTATGCATGTATGATGTTGCTTCTAGACTGACCTCCATAGGATCCAATGAACTTGTCGTCAAACTTTACTTCCATCATGTCTTCCCACCATTCTTCTGATACTGTCATGCTGATGTCGGATGTGATCCCGTCATAGGGAAGGCCGTCAGAAATGTTCCGTAGTTCCCTCCTATTGTCCAGACTGCTCCCATCTTGGTACTCTTCAACTTGACTATCAAGTTGGCTATTGCCGAGCGGTACAGGATGATTTCGATGAGATTGAGTTAGGTCAATTTGAGTCTCGTCAGCTGGCCGCATGCTACCCGTTAGAAGATCGCCCCGCGACGACCAGAATCTTCCGTCCCGCAGCGTCACAGAATGATTCCTGGCATTGCCCTTGAGTTCTATAGCTCGGTCATCAAATATCCATCCCAAATCGAGATTAATCCCTTCCACTAACAGTTCAGCAAACATGGAAAGTAGCCCCACTATCCCAGTTCCATGCTTTTCGACACCTGTGCAAAGGACATCATCATCCGTTAGCGTAGACTGCACGAGTTGACTCAGTACTGACTTCGGTCCCAACTCAACAAATACGCTTGCGCCTGCATCACGTACTGCTCGAATCGAGTCGGTAAACCTTACAGGAGAATGAAGGTGACTAGAAATTTCCTTCACAGTATTGCTAAAGTTATATGGCGATGCAGTTCTATTGGCCCAAACAACCGAACCGTTGGATTCACAGGATAGATTCATGTCTTCGAGCAACGTTTGAAGTTTTGCAGCAGCTGGTTTCATAGCCCGGCTATGAAACGCTCCAGCAACATTAAGACGTTTTGCCACAACTCCTCGACCGCGCAGCAGCTCTTTCACTTTCATGACAGATGGCTCGTCACCGGATAAGACAACCTGATGCGGTGAATTGTCGTTTGCAATTGTCACATTCTTCTCGAAAGAGGCTTCCTTGAGCGTTCTACTCACCTCATGAGCATCAGATGCAACTGCCAACATTGCCCCTGGAGCTTCACTAATCACCTCATTCATGACTGTAGCTCTTGCTTCTACGACCTTTAACACTTCTTCGTAGGTTACCGCACCCGCAGCGTATAATGCAGTCAGTTCACCTAAGGAATGCCCGATCCAATGCTGAGGAACTAGACCTGATCGTCGAGCGATGTCCAAACATGCAACAGAACACATAACAAGGGCTGGCTGCGCAACGGTCGTATCTGTAACTACATCCTTTTGAGTAGCTGTAGACTCCGGCGAAAAAGCGCGCCCCGGGTATATTGCGTCGGCCACTCGTGGTCTTGCTTGTAGACGTCGAGCCGCAAATGGTACAGCGCTAAACAGTTCTGCCATCATATTGACACTTTGGCTACCTTGTCCAGGGAAGAGCCCAACAATATGACCGTCGCGATTTTCTTTCCGTTGGCGTAGAAACACTCCTTGTTCTAAACGTCCACGTTTTTCGATTGCGTCAATTTGTTCGCGCAGTCTATCTTTCGATTCTGTAACGATAGCAAATTGAACTTTGTCCGAATCGACACGCCGAGAGTTCCAGCATTGTTGTGCAATGTATCGAATTGAGTCTGCGGGATGCTGGGAACTCATGATAGTCTTAGTTCGAGTTATGGCATCTTCTAATCCGCTACCCCAGCCTATAACAAGTTCCGCTGACCAAAGTCCGTCATTTAACTCTGGCTCGCTCCCCTCATAGCCTGTAATCACTGCGTGGTAGTTGGTTCCTCCAAACCCAAAAGCGCTAATCCCCGCTACCCTGCTGCGCGCCTGAGTCGTCCACGGAACCGTCCTATCTTGGAATAGGATTCTACCGCCCGGATTCCACTCAGGTAGGGGGGTCGACAGAGCCGGCTGAACCGGAAATACACCCATCTCAACACAAAGTGCTGCTTTGATTACTCCCGCCATACCAGCCGCACACTTTGTGTGACCGATCTGCGCTTTTACTGAACCCAATCTAATTTTGCTACGAGTATCACCTTCAAAGATACGTTCGATAGTTGTCACTTCGGCACTGTCGCCAACCGCTGTCCCCGTTCCATGTGCCTCGATCAAACCGACTAGGTTCCGATCGATGTTTCCGACCTTATATGCACGTTCGAAGGCCAAGACCTGCCCATCGACACGTGGCGCCGTCAATCCTAGAGCACGTCCGTCACTACTCGTTCCAATTCCCCTGAGTACAGCATGGATCGGATCGCCATCCCTCTCAGCATCAGCTAAACGCTTAAGTACCAGGCAGCCTGCTCCTTCTCCAAGAACGATGCCATCGGCCGACCGATCGAAGACTCGTGCTTCGCCTGTCGGTGAGAGTGCTCCCAAACTCGAAAACATAACGTAGTCAGAAGCTGCATTATGTAAATCTACTGCACCGGCTAACGCAACATCGCAGCGACCTAGGATAAGTTCGTCGGCGGCGAGATTCAGGGCGGCGATGGAAGAGCCACAGGCTGCATCGACGGTACAGTTAAGGCCGCGGAGATCGAGACGATTTGCTATGCGCCCTGCGCAGACGTTGGCGAGCATACCTGGAAAAGAGTCTGTCGTGACTGCAGGCAGTACTTCATCAAACTCTCTTGGCAACCTTCCCATGTAATGCGGGATAAGAGTTCTAAGCCCAACGCTAGACGCTAGATCGCCGCCGGACTCGACGCCAAATATGACACTAACACGATTCCCATCCTCATGTTCAAAATATCCCCAGTCTTCTAGCGCATCTGATGCAACTTTGAGGGCTAAAATTTGAGTAGGATCGATGGCGGCGAGACTATTTGGCGGAATTCCGAATTGTATCGGGTCGAATTCGATCGGAGGTAGAAAGGCTCCTCGGTCACTTAGACTATGAGAACGGCCGTCAACGTTTTTTCCATCATGTGACGTAAACGTTTCCGTTATCCACCTAGATTTTGGTACCGGCCCAATTTCGCATACTCCTTTGCAGATCAATCGCCAGTAGTCTGAAAGCGAGGGCGCTCCAGGAAATATTCCGGCCATCCCAACGATGGCAAGATCGGACCAATGTGCAATCTCCCGACTATCTTGCGGAGGAATCGAGTGTTTGCGTTTGTAGAGATGCGATAGGTGTCGAACCGCCCCGTCGGTAATCGCTTCGTGTAGTTTGTGTATGGTAGTTTTAGAGCTGTGTAGCGCGGCAACTTCTCCGGCCATAAATAGCCCTTCTGATGACTGGCGATGCTTATCAACCGACACCAGCCCTTTATTTCTTCTCTCCACGCCTTTGGCTGCAATACGCAAACGACCAAGGTTCATTTCTTCAAGCGAAGCCCAAATTTCTCGGTCAGTCTTACCTTCATCCTGAAGTGCAACTTTTGTTTTCTTGCAGAGATCAACAAATTTGGTTTCGAGGCAACGCGTCGTGTGTCCCGGCGCAGTCGTTATGGTCGTCGTTGCCTGAGCCTTGAGAAGCTCTGCTTGATATTGATCGGTAATCGAGCCATATGCGACTGCTTCTTCGGTAAATAGGTAGGCAGTGCCGAGAAGTATGTTTATCCGCAAGTTACAAAATGTCTGCAGCGGACTAGCTGTCTCCATAGCAGCGGCCGCCGACGCTGAGTCATGGATTCCGCCTGCTAAAGTAATTTCGATATCGCCGACGTCGTTTTCACGAAGTATTTTTTCGAGCACTGTAAATTGTTGCTCCCATAGCGCGAAACTGCTTTTCGGACCAATGTGTCCGCCACATTCATTCCCTTCGAAAATGAAGTTGCGGTGACCGTCAGATATCATCTGCCGCAGAAGAATTGGAGAAGGGCAATGAAGCATGACGGTAATTCCTTTGTTTTTCATTCTGCGGGCCTGCTCGACATTACCTCCAGCCAGTATCACGATCTTTGGCCCTCTGTCCTCGATTAGGCTCATATGTGCTTCGATGAGTTTATCGGGCAAGAAACCAAGAAGACCCGCCGCCCACGGTAGATCGCCTAACTCTTCGGATGCATTAGCTAACAATTCTTGAGCATCTGAAGGTTTTATTGACCCCAGTGCGATTGTCGGCAGTCCCCCATCTGCGGCTACTGCCCGGGCAAACTTAGGCTGATCGCTTACCCTAGTCATCGGCCCTTGGATTACTGGATGTTTACTGGGGAGACGATGATCGGTGATCCAGTTTGTAACGTGTAGCGGAGTTGGACCGTCGTTGAAAGTTTTCACAAACTTTCTCACCACGCGTCGAACAGTTTGAAATCGCTTGAGGTAGTCGGTTGCGTGGAATATCGTTTCACTTGCTTCAATAGTACGATTTTCGGCGTTGTTTCTTGAATACGGAGGAGTCACGGTTCTCACGCCGTCAATTCGCTTAGTGCGCACGTTCGACGCAGACTCAATTTGAGATTTGAGCATATCCGTGGTTCCTGCACCAGGCAAGAGGATTACATGTTCATCAAGAACGACCCCATGTGCACCTAATGCCATAACTGCGCGCGTGGTGTATAATCCAATTCCACCTTGCGCCCATATAGTGAGATCTGGTAAAACAGATCGCAGTTTTTGGATGAGTACAAAAGTTGATAGATCTGAGCATCGGCCGGCTGCTTCATTTCCTCGAGCAATTACTCCCACAGCACCCGATGCTGCCGCATTGCGGGCTTCGTCAATGCTAACAATCTCAACGATTCGTTGACCGGGGTATTTTTCGTTGGCTGATAGTCGATTATTTCCTACGGTATCTACAATAATGGGTGGGGCGCCGTTTTTTTTCAAGAGGTTAACTTTGTCACTATCGGGATCGCCAACAATTCTTACGATTACGTCAGGCGAGAGTGTGTGATCTCGCTCTTGCGCAGAAATGTTGACAATCGCAGCCCCTCCAGCACTCTGGATGGACGACAAAAACGATTGTGATGAATTGTTGGGTGCATGCACGAGGACGTGTGGGAGAGTCTGGTCGACCATGTTTCTATTACCTTCGCTTTTCCTGACGACGACAGGTGAATGGCGTCGGTGAGATCTCGGGCGTCATTTTAGCCTCCGACACAGGACGGAAGGATGCTTAGAATAACTGAAGATACCCTACAACCCACCTCTCGGTTATTTTATCACTGTCGCTGTCGCTTGTCAAACATTCGTCCATACTTTTCTGGTATGTGTTGTTGGTATTAAATAACGTTGCCTTTGGAGGGTGCGTCGCCCAATAGTTTCAGGTTGTCGATACAGCTTATGTCTGTGTTGGTTGTTTGCGTCGTCCTATAGGAAGGCATGTCCTTCTGATGTTGACGAAATGCGACGACTCGTCCTGGTGCTCTTAAACCAGACTCATGACGCTC
>ERZ773010.1397-NODE-1397-length-15192-cov-58.541058_pt1 | contig 15192 bp, 23 predicted proteins | sample MGYA00580842_ERZ773010 | MGnify/ENA primary metagenome ERZ773010 (study PRJEB29015, sample SAMEA2737982) | human oral metagenome | biome: human oral; feature: human-associated habitat; material: dental | place: China | collected 2107 ...
TTAAGTCCATGCGACGGATTTCTTCCATCTTACGGAACATCTCTAGCAAAAGATTTTTATCTAAAATTGACATAATCTTGCCTTTCTAACATTGTTCTTTCCTTACCATTTTACCTCTTTTTAAAAATACTGTCAAAGTTTATGGCCTATAAAAATTCACAAAATAGAAAAAAGAAATCCCCGAGGAAACAGGGATTTCTTTTAATTAGAATATTTTTTCACAAAGTATTTTTTCAATTAATTTTCCAAAAATTAGTTGATTTTTTTCATAATTGTTTGCAAACGCCATTGATACAAACAACCAGAAACAACCAAGCTAGCAATCAATCCAATCCAGTAAGCAAATGCCCCTAAGTCAGTTACTTGATCTAGTAGATATCCTAAAGGTATAGCTACTCCCCAATACCCGATTAAGCCAAGATAGAAAGGAACGATAGTGTCCTTATAGCCTCTTAGAATCCCCTGGAGCGGAGCTGCAAAAGTATCAGCTAACTGGAAAAAGAGACTATAGGTTAGAAAAACAGCAGTTTTCTCAATGAACTGAGCGTCATTTCCGTATAGACTAGCTACACGATCTCTAAAAATGTAGAGAAAAGATAGGGTAAGACCTGCAAAAACGAGGGCTGTTACTCTCCCCAAACGAGCATAGATTTTTGCATCCTCAAAACGTTTAGCCCCCACCTCGTAAGACACAACAATGGCCATAGCAGAGGAAATACTCATAGGAAAAGCATACATGAGACTCGAAAAATTCATAGCTGACTGGTGGCTTGCGATAATGAGCGATGAAAACTTAGCCATGATTAACCCCACCACGGAGAAAATAGCCACTTCAGCAAATACGGTTCCCCCGATTGGTAGACCTAACTGAACACCTTCCTTGATTTTATCTATATTGAGTGGAATAGGTTTTTCAAGATGTAACGCTTTTAGTCTTTCCTGTTTGAACAAAACAAGAAGGGAAATTCCCAACAAAACCCAATAAGCTAACGAAGTTCCTAGCCCCGCTCCCGCACCACCAAGCTCAGGAAAACCGAAAGCTCCATAAATCAAAAGATAGTTGAAACCACTATTGAGCGGAAGTAACAAAAGCATGAGGTACATAGATAGCTTAGTCAAGCCTAGAGAATCAAGTAGCGATCGGATAACACTGAAAAGCAACAAGGGAATAATGCCAATAGACAAATACCAAAGATAAGAAACTGCAACTGCTGCCACTTGTTCTTCTAGTCCAATATGGTTTAAAACTGGGGGCGCTAAAAATAGTACCATCCCAAGCAAAACCAAAGACAGTCCAAAAGCCAAATAGATAAATTGGTAAAAGTCAGATGCCACTTCTTCCTTTTTACCTCGTCCTAGATGATGGCCGATGATAGGAACCATAGCCGAAACAATCCCTGTTAAAAAAGTGAAGAAAGGATTCCATAGACTCGTTGCAGTTGAAACACCAGCCAAGTCCATGGTATTGTACTGCCCCGTCATGGTTGTATCGACAAAGGAGGCAGAATAATTGGCAAACTGATAAATCAGGATAGGGAAAAATATCTTAAGAAATAAGACAAACTTATCTTTAAATTGATGGGTTGGATACATGAACGCTCTCTATTCTTATCGTTTATAGAGCAGAGTCCCATCTAGTTTTGGTAGACGATTTGTCCCTTACAGATGCTATATTTGACCTGCCCTTTTAAGGTTTCACCGATAAATGGTGAATTTGCTGATTTCGAAGCGAAATCTGGACCAACTGTACGATCAGCCTTGTCATCAAAGATAGTAATATCTGCCGGACCATTCTCAGCCAAGTAACCCGCTTCAAAGTTATAAAGTCTGGCTGGATTAATAGTCATTTTTTCTAGCAATTCCATCAAGCTCAATTCTCCAGCTTCGACTAAATAAGTCAAACCGAGAGATAGAGAGGTTTCTAAGCCAGTCATACCAGATGGTGCCTTGGTAATATCCTCAACGTTTTTTTCATCTGCATGATGAGGCGCGTGGTCTGTCGCAATTACAGAAATGACTCCCGACTTGAGACCTTCAATAACGGCACGACGATCTGACTCCAAACGAAGTGGCGGATTCATTTTAGCATTGCTACCTTGAGTCAAGAGGAGTGCTTCTGTCTTTGAGAAATGCTGGGGAGCTACTTCTGCTGTGACTTGCGCTCCCAAACTTTGGGCGAACTCCACTATCTTGACACTTTCTTCCTTAGACAAATGCTGGATATGAACATGAGCCTTGGTTGCATAGGCAATCATAACATCACGCGCAATCATCGCGTATTCTGCTACACCTGTCGCACCGCAAATATGGAAATGTTCTTTAGCAATATTTTCGTTAAACCCAAGAATGCCGTTCAAACCTGGATCTTCCTCGTGAAGGCTAATAAAGGTATGAAGCTTTTTGGCTTCCTCCATAGCTTCCTTGACAACTTTACTACTTTCAAGCGGAATACCGTCATCTGAGAAACCAACTGCTCCGGCTTCTAAAAGCGCTTTAAAATCAGTTAGATCTTGTCCATTAAAGTTTTTGGTAATGGTGGCAACCGTTTTGACATTGATCTTTTCCTTGGCAGCAGACTGGAGAACTTCTTGCATGGTCTCTACGTCCGAGATGGTTGGATTGGTATTAGCCATCATGACAACTGTTGTAAAGCCACCTGCAGCGGCTGCTAGGGCACCAGTATGGATGTCTTCTTTGTGGGTTTGACCAGGTTCACGAAAATGAACATGGATATCGACCAGTCCAGGAGCAACCACGAGACCAGTAGCGTCAATCACTTCTGCTCCTTCTTCCTTGATTTCAGTGGCAATTTTTATAATTTTTCCATTTTGGACTAAAACATCACAGACTTGATCCAAACCAGACTTTGGATCCATGACACGACCATTTTTGATTAGTAGCATCTGCTTTCTCCTTTATTCATAAAAATCAACTTGGGTATCCAACAACTTATCGCCATCATACACAAACTTAGCTGAAAAGAAGGGTTTGTCCTCTAAAAGCCACTCAACAAAAGTGTGGTCACCCTCCCAAGTTGGCTTGCTCAAGACTTCATCATAGGGAACCCATTCTAAGGTTCCCTCATTGCAGTTAATCAAGTCACCCTCAAACTCCGTCACCTTAAACACATAGGTGTACCAGTCTAAATCCGGTGTGAACTCAGGGAAAGTGATGACACCTTTTAGAACTGGCTTGGCTTTTAGACCTGTTTCTTCGAGGATTTCACGCGCCGCGCATTCCTGAGGTGTCTCGCCTCGCTCTAGTTTACCACCCACACCAATCCATTTCCCTTCATGGACATCATTTGGCTTTTTATTGCGATGGAGCATGAGCAGTTCTTTTCCGTTATCAATGTAGCAAATCGTCGCTAACTGAGGCATATTCTCTCCTTATCTAAGCCAATCGATTGGCTCTTGTCCTGTTTCTATTAAGAATGCATTAGCCTTGGAAAAAGGCTTGGAACCCCAAAATCCTCTATAAACCGATAACGGACTAGGATGGGCTGATTCGATAATCAAGTGATGAGGATTGGTAACCAAGACCTTCTTCTTGCGTGCATAGGCTCCCCAGAGTATAAAAACAACCGGTCTATCTAGATGATTGACCACCTGAATCACAGCATCAGTAAAAGGTTCCCATATTTGACCAGCATGACCATTGGCCTGTCCAGCAGGAACCGTCAAACAAGCATTAAGAAGTAAGACTCCTTGCTCAGCCCAAGCTGTCAAATCATGAGATTTCTTAACACCGATATCATCTGACAATTCTTTCAATATATTTTGCAAGGATGGCGGAGCTGGAATAGAGTCAGGTACAGAAAAACTCAAGCCCTGAGCTTGGTCTGGTCCGTGATAGGGGTCTTGCCCTAGAATGACCACCTTAACCTCCTCTAGAGGTGTTGTCAATAGAGCCTGAAAAACCTTTTCTTTGGGCGGATAAACAGTCCCCTGAGCATAGACCTGCTCCATAAACTGATTGATTTTCCCAAAATAACCCTCTGGTAATTGCGCCTTAATCAAAGCATGCCAAGACGAGTGTTCCATAGCCGACTCCTTCATTTTTACTGCCTCTATTATAGCAAAAAGTGGCTATCTAAACCACTTTTTACAGTTTATCTAGGAGATCTAGAAGAGCTTGATAAGACTCAACTTCATAAGTCGGCTGGGCTTGCGTCTTATTTTCCAGATGATGGGGATTGTACCAGATAGTGTCAATCCCCGCATTATTGCCACCTTGAATGTCAGCGGTTAGAGAATCTCCAATCATAACCGTCTTTTCTTTATCAAATCCAGCAATCTGTTGATCGATTTTTTCATAGAATAGTGCATCAGGTTTTTGCGTTTGCAACTGTTCAGAGATAAAGACTTGGTTGAAATAGGGAGCCAGACCTGACTGAGCCAAACGTCCCGTCTGAATGGCAGTAATCCCATTTGTCGCAGCGTATAGCTCATAATCTCTCTCAATGAGACTGTCCAAAAGTTCATGAGCACCCGAAAGAGTTTGCCCCTGCTGTGCGAGATAAAATTGGTAACGCTGGGCAAGCAAAGTACCGTCTTTCTCCAGTCCAAAATGAGCAAATAAACGAGAAAAGCGCGTGCTAACCAGTTCTTGTTTACTGATTTTCTTTTGCTCCAAGTCTTTCCAGAGAGCCTTGTTCATGGGAACGTAATAGTCCTTGTAGGCTTGGATATCCGCAACTCCTTCTTCCTTTAGAAGTTGCGTCAAAGCCACATCCTCAGCAGCATCAAAATCAAGAAGAGTGTGGTCAAGGTCGAAGAGTAGAAATTTGTAGGGCAATTTGAGAGATTTCCTTTCTGAAAATTCATTAAGAATATTATAGCATAAATGAAACAGGTAGTTATCATAATCTGAATTGACTTAAAGGACTTATTCACCTTATTTTTATACTTTCTCCACTTTTACATCATTTTCAGATACAATATCCACTAAATATTCTGTCGACATTATGAAATAGTGATGAAGCTTTTTATTAGCTATATTTGCAGAAGTAACCAAGTCACCAAACTCTGTATTCTCGATCTCATAGATATAGTTGGTCATATAAAGCGGCCTGTTCTTTGCTAATCCTTGCTCCCAGTATTTATCTCTTAATTCTAAACTTTCCTGGACTGTTCGGAAAGCCCAAACTTTTGTAAAGGTAAATTTAAATTTTTCTGAATCTTCTAAGTAGGCAATTAAAGTATCCCCATCTATATTTATCTCAATACCATAGTCACCAAAAGGGATGAAGCTCGGCTTAATTTCCGTCCATTTTTCCATATCATTTCTCCAAGTTCTATTTTCTGATAATTGTACTACAGCGGTGTACACATTTAATTAGCAAATTTTCTAGTATTGACTGATATTTAATTTCAAATTTGCAGACACAAGAATCTCCACTACACTATCTTGAGTTATGATTATATAATGCCGTGAATGCAAAGTTCCTGGGTCATAATATGATGTGTATTCCAGTTTCTTCACTAATTGACTATTTTTGACTTCGTAAATGACATTTTGGAAATTATCTTTTTCATATTTTTTAAACATCTCTTTGTCTAGAATTGCAGATAAATACAATTCCCTGCTAAAGACTCGTGCTTCATCATAATAAATACATGATAATTTAAAACGGTTTTGCTCTCCAATCAGCCTAATTTCTTGACCATCTGACAAGTTTGTCAACAAGGCCTTTAACCTATAGTTATCTACAGGAATCAAACCTTTAAAGACTTCTACCCATTCTTCATTTTTAGTTTCCATATCTAATTTCATACTCAACTCCACTATTCCTTTTTATAAAATTAAACATCTACTTTCCATCTATTTCATTTGATACTTCAATAAGCAAATCTTGAACTTCTTCTAAATCAAGATATAAGTTTCTAACCCCTACAAGTAACTGAGAAAATGCTTGTCTATCTAATTGATGATTCTCGCTCAATGACTCAACAATCCAAGAATTTCCCTTCTCTATCCATTCTAAATGAAGAGGTAAATAATCATTTAAAATATCATCTATATTCTCTAAATTAGTAGAAGATATCTTGTTAAAGGTTTGGTTGTCATTTATTAAAGATAGACTTTTACTAATTCTTTTCAATTCTGTTTCTATCGTCACTTTCATCTCTTTTCTTATCTGGTTGCTGCTACTGTCTTCGAGTTCAATTTTTCTTCCAGTATTTGTATCTATAAAATACCTCTGCTCACTTTCGTAAATAAGTGTAAGTTCTGTTCCGATAGGCATGTCGTAAATCAATAATACAGCAGGTTCAATTTCAACAATTGTACTCCAGTCGCATACTGACATATTTTCAGGATTTGATAAGTATTCTTCGGTATCTATTTCAGAAAGAAAGCGCCAGCCATTGTATAGCTCATCTACGGCATCCTTGCGAAATACCCATTTCAATTTTGCTTTATTTTCTAAAATATGATTAGAAACCACTGAGCCACCTAAATGCATTTTTACTTCCTTTCCAAAAACATTCGTTTTAAATACAGGCTCCAGTATACAAGTCCATATCTTACTATAGATTCATCTTGCAATTAAATCTTTCCGAGCTTACTCGGTTTACTCTACCTGCTAGAACTCCGACACCAACACGATTAATAAACTTCAAGCTCATCCCATGCTTCACCCAATGTTTTACCATTGATTAATGCTGCGGATAAGAACTCTGTTTGATTATGGAATACTTGATAGTCTTTCTCAGACACAGTGAAATATATCTCCCCCAAATCTTTCCGTTGACCAATATAGAATTTTTTATCTTGAAAATATATAACAAACTCTTCCCCATAGGATAATAATTCCTTAAAAAACTCATATGTCATATCCTTACCTCCCAATAACTTTTCCTCGTCCAAATCATAAAATCTTCTAGTAAGTAAATCTCCTGTTTTTTTATCAACAATATCTAAGCTAGAATCTGATTGATCTTCAAATAGATCTGGATTATCGGGGAGCGGACATCGTATCAATCCTTTCAATAATAGGTGGTATTGGAATTAGCAACACTCATTTTTATCCAATCTAGTTTAAGATTTCTATCATCATCAAAAATATAAAAGAAAGTTTCCTTCAGTTACTGGTCTCCTCCATACCATATTTTTCTATATATTCTTGTTCCTCCTTATCTTCAGCAACTCTATAGAATGCAAAACCAGTCCACTTATGTTTCATAACTATTTGACGAAATTTATCTGATACATATATCACAGTAAAGTTTTTCGAAGCACGAAAAACATCTACTCCTTGACACTTTAAGGAGTCTATTCTTTCTCCTTTGGGTTCGAAAAAATAAACATCGTATTTCTCATTATAACGGTATTTACTATTTTTCATATCAAATACATCAATTACACAGAGAACATGTAAAACAAAATAATTTGTATTGATGCTTCCAGTAGCCACATCAATTAATTTTACAGGATAAAATTCTAAATTGGGGTATTCTTTTTTTAGTATTTTTACTACATTCTTTCTAAATATAGGCCATGAATCAATATTACCTAAGTAATCACTTTCCTCTGTCATCTCCAATGAATTATAATAGAATTCTACATTTGGCCACGACTCTACTTTCTTTTCAGAATGTATTATTGTATGAAATCTACCTTTAGGATAATTTTCACATTCGATGTCATTGATATTATTACTATCCCCATAAATATAGCGTTTCTTTTTTTCAATAACCTTGTCTACAAGATCCATATCATATTTTAATTGATAAAACATTAATCTAAGCCTTTCCAATAATTCGAGTAAAGCATTTTTTTATCTTGCAAATCTAACCCCATCTCAATAATCATAATCTTTATCTATAACAGTCATTAAGGGACTAAACTCGACTTTTTAATTTTAGAATCTATCTAAACAAACTTGTTCAATAAAAATTACTTGTCCAGAAAGGAACTTCTCTATATTTTTTTGAGTCAGATACAAGTCGCTTATGTCCAAATTCAACCTCAAAATAATCATACAAATCCATCCCATAATAGATAATGTCTAAATCTACAACAGATAAAACGGGCATTTCCTTATTTTCAAATATCGGGAGAAAACGATGCCCGTATAAAGGAATTAGAGGTGGAGCTGATTCTAGCATTTTTCTTATTTTCTTATTTTTATCTTCTACTCTATCAGGCTTTAGTCCCCAGGAAATATCCCAAACTATTTCATCGATACTTTCCAAAATTCCATTATAAGGACTCGCTAATCTTTCTTTTATAGTTGCTATATTTTCAACTGAAAAATCTCTCCAGTTATAAAAACGTTCTGAAACGGGCAGTATATTTTGATAAAATTCCAACCACTGCTGGGGAAATTTTACATTATATATTTTCTCAATTTTTCTTACTTCGTCATCGCTTAAGCCTTGCTCTATCTGGATATTATTCTCAAGCAATAGCTTTTTAATCTTAGCTATTTTCATTTTCAAATCATTTTGCTTCATATCTATTTTCAATACTCTATTTAGAAAATCTTAGGTAGACGTTATTATGCTTTCTACACCTTCAATATTCCTCATAAATAACCTCGATATCTTTATCTGAAATACTGATATCAGACTCTAGTACAAAATTCTTTATATTTTTTATTTCCTTATTCGTTAGAGACTCAGCTTGAAACTCAATAATGAAGTCAACCTTATCTTCATTTCCTGAAATGACAATGATAGCATCTTCAATATATTCTCCCAAAAATATTCGTTTCAAATGCAGATATCCAGTTGCGGGAGTGGAGAAATATTCCTTCCAATTTATAGTCTCTGAATAGTCCATGTCTACATTCCTATAGAAAAAGTGAGAATGGTCTATTTGATGACTAGTATCCAATAATTTCAATAATCCATCTATCACAACTAACTCATTTATAGCTATTCTCAGTTCAATACCTAACATAATCTCATTCCTATATAAATAATTTAAAGATTGGGCTATTAGTCCGTGTCTTACTAGGACTTCATCTCAGATTCTTTATATACTTGCACTTGTTCAAACTTCGATGAAGTGGCATTATTCAATGACATAAACATTAAATTTTTTTTTTCTACCACCAACTATGTATCTCTCAACACCTTCATCCCACCACAAAACAATGTCAGATAAAATCTCTAAAAAACATTTTTAGAAACTTCATCATTGATAAAAAGATATTTTGCATTATTTATAAAAATATTAATGCTATTTGGGATTATATAGTCAGGACGCTCAAGACGATCAGCTAGTGCATCTCAATTACCATCTTGGAGATCATCAATATTAAAACCTTCCTCTAATATCTGTATAGCATCTTTTTCACTCTGTACTGTTTTTCCATCAATACTTAGATAAAAATAACCAGAGAATTTGAACATTAAATATATTTTCTCTAATTTTGTTATTCGTTTATATACATTCACCTTATTTTACCTTATAAATTGTTCTCAATGCTTAGTTATGTAATACAAACCAGTTTCTCGTTCTTTGATTCTTTGGATGATTTATCTATAAAACATCATTATCCTGCCAAAAGAACTGAGCACCCTTTAAATCAAGATGTTCTATCTGAATATCACGACAAACAATTGTCATTTGCAACAAACCAATATCAACCATACACTTCACAAAATCAGGATTCTCCTCATAAATTTGTAAAGAAATTTCTTGACCATGATGATGTAATTCTCCTCTAGCCATGTTTTTAACGGGTTGATCTTTTCTCCAATGAATGTCTAAAGCATCATTGCTATACTCTACTTTTGCGCATACTAAAAACTTAATTTCCCAGTATTTTTCCTTGTTATGATAATCTTCTATGCACAAAGAAACTTCATCTCCAAAATAGGATATCTTTAAATCTAGTATTCTCATTTCCCAATAATCTAGTGCTGCAATCTCTTTTTGTTTGCTTTTTAAATCAAATCGTAACACGACTTCTCTCCTTAATGTTTATATCTCAAATTTATCTATCATTTTTATAGTAATATTATTTTCATGAAAGGTCCAAACTTCTAGCAATCGGCTTTTCAATTTCTGTATAGTTGCATAGTTATTTCCTTGGGAGGTATTTAATAGCGATGTATTTTTGCCCTATGAAAGTATTAGGTTATTAATACTACTCATCTATTCTTTTTAGTAGAAATTCTATAAAATCCTTAGCATAGTATTCTCCATCCCTAAAAACTGGTAACTCATTAGTCAGACCATCCTGATTTTGAAAATAAAACACACCATCTTCACCCTCACAGATAACTAATTGTTCAGAGTTACTAAATCCTTGCTTTCTATTCAGTTCGTTTATGTAAACAATATCACCTCCCACAACCGTATCAAAATCTAATCCATAAATACTGAATATTTCTTCTCCATAAATTTCTCCACCCATATAATTTTTCAGCCACCACTTATATGTTTCAGGAAAAGTAAAGTTTAATCTTTTTTCAGCTTTTATAATCCATTCATCAAAAATCCCCTTTCCAAATGGTGCAAAGTCTACACCCTCGGTAGAAGCAATCTTCTTTTTCAATTCATCAATCATTTTTCACCTCATTTAATTAATAAAATCTTTAGCCCTATTTTCCCAATAATTTCCTCTCCATGACTTAAATCCACTGAGATTAATCCCTTTTCTGTTTTGCTCATTTTCATAACTTTATAACTTCTATTTGTACTGAGCAATTCTATTTTACTGTCAATTCCATCTATTCTGAAGTAACTACTGTAAAATAAAAATGCTTTCCATTACTATCTATATACTGGTTGATATAATCTTTTGATACAGAAATTGACTGGAGTAAGTCGCTATCATTATTTTTAGGAGAGTAATACCAGCTATCATAGGTCAACTCAAGTCCCCCATCTCCTTCTACATAGACATCGCCACCAAGAATCATAAACTTTTTCAACTCTATCCAGTCTATATAGGCCAACATATCTTGATATGTATATGCATAACTTGCAACACCCAATTCTGCTAACGATTGACCTCTATTTTCAAAATTAAATTTACCTAGTGCCATATGATTGAACTCCTATTTTTTCATTTTTAAAAAGATAAGAAAAACATTCAATTTCATATTTTTCATCTGCCACGATAACCTCTACTTCTCCAATTTCCTTATTAGGAGTCAATCCTAACAAATCTGTCAGAGATTTTAAATGGAGAACAGGAATTGATTGAGCATTCTGTTATAAGATAAACTTTTTGAATAATGCTGGAATTCCACCTTCCTGTGTAAATAAAGTCTTTACAGCAAAATCATTGTCGCAAAAGACGACTTCTTGGAAGTCATTATCAATTCTCCACTCAATTTCCGTATAAGAAATATTATCATTTTCTACATTAATAATTTCAAACCAATCTATTTTCACTCCATAAAAAATAATATCTTCTAATATCTGAGTTGAATATCCTTTATTTTTAATAAAAAATGAAAATAAAGTCGAAATGATAGCATCTTCTTCCGCTATTGATAGTAGTAATTCTCTTAAATCCTCAATAGTCATTCTTATCTACCTCAAATTAATAGAATTCGAGCTCCCAAAAGGTACTGTCATCTATTTCTAACCTTACTGACAAATCTTCCGTATCCGTTTCTATAGCATCAAAGGCAACAGGAGTTGCAGAGGAAACTAATATTAAGTTATTTATATCCTCTATTTCCTTTGAAAATTTTAAAAGTTCGTCCCAACTCATTTGATAGCCGTATTTTGAATTTAAGACTAGATCTTCAAATTCTGACATAGTCAGATTGCTCGGTGCTTTTCCTATAGCATCAAATTCAAAAATATACCAATTAGTATTATTAGATGGGATATTGGAAAGAATCTCAAAAAAAGAAATCTTTTTATTATATTTTGACATATTCCCACTTATTTTCATGGTATTTTCAACTCACTTTCTTCTAGTCTTTTGTGATACAATCAATTTCCAACTCATTCATCAAGGATATCTTGCATATATTTTATCAAAATTGCTTGGATATATGGCTTTACTCATCTCTATTTTTAGCAGGCACTTGATGTTTGCTGAGATGATATCCTATTTTATTAGCACCAAAAGAAGTTCTGTTCTCTGACTAAAACTTTGGAGACTTGAATTGCTTGACACACAATCTTAATTAACATACTTGATAAAGTAATTGTAGCTTGTATCATATTATTTTTCTCTTCGATAAGTCTAATGTCATGTACAGTGTGAGACATGAGATTTTCAAAAGGAATATCTTTCATATTGAAATCCCTTGTGCCAGTCTCACTTTCCCAACATGTCCAACCAGCATCCGTCTCATAGTCAACCTTAAAGCAACGGTAGAAAACTATCTCCCAACAATACTGATCCGATTTGCCATTTTCAATCTCGATATAGAGTTTACATTCGTCCCCGAAGAATGAAGCTCTAAAGTCTAATGCGTAGGAATCCCAGTACTTCGTACTGTCAATCTGTTCCTGTATTTTTAAAATATTCATTTCCTCTCTCCTTTATTTTATGAAAAGGCATAGGTTCTAGTAGCAGATTCATTATTTTTGTTTTTCATCCGATACATTTTTTATTTCATACAACGCTATTATATCTACTATCAGTTCAGTTACTCTATTCAGAAAAACTTAGTGGCACAATCTCTACATCCCCAAGATTGTAAACCGAGTAGCGTTGGCTACCGTTTTTGAACCAGCGTTCTAGAACAACATCATAAAGCATGAAGTGGGATTTTTCTTTAATCCAAGCTTCATCAATCCCATAAGGCTTTAAATACTCTAGTACTTCGTTTGGATTTGTTATCTGAAAATTTGGTAAGCCTTTAGTCGAGCTAAAACTATAGGAATTTTTTAAATGTAGCTCTAAATCAGATTCTTTTCCACTCTTCACTTCTATATTATAACCAATTAACCCGTAAGCTAATGATTGATCAGATTCTGAAATTTCAATAGTTTGTTTGAGCATCTTATCTCTATAATCATAGTCAATAAAAAGATATCTGCCATTAGGTAACGATCGTCTATACTCAATTAGAAATGTTTCTTCAATACCTACATACACTAATATAGTTTCACTCTCAGATAAGCCTGATTCAAGACTCATACCAACTATAATATCCTTATCGCGATATGATTCACCTCCGTCAACTGCTTTACTAAAATCAGCGAGTCCTGATAATACTCCACTATGGGTTTCTGCATAGTTCATCTCTAGAAAGACATTACTTAAAGATTCATACACTCCTTTATAATAATTCTTTTGATAGACATGATATAGGCCAAACAAAGTTAGAAAAACTAATACCGTTGCGACTACTACTTTTAAAAATTTTTTCATTGACTTTTTTCCTTACTTAAATCTTGGATAAACTGATAAACAACATTGTTCTTCTCTTTTAACATCTCCATTGCTTGGGTATCATTCTATTCAGAAAAACTTAGTGATACAATCTCTACATCCCCAAGATTGTCAACCGAGTAGCGTTGGCTACCATTTTTGAACCAGCGTTCTAGAACGACATCATAGAGCATAAAGTGGGATTTTTCTTTAATCCAAGCTTCATCAATTCCATGAGGTTTTAAATACTCTAACACTTCGTTGGGATTTGTTAGGTAAAAATTAGGTATCGAATCCCCTGTTTTCGACTGACGTGATAATTCTTTATATGCCTCCAAATCTAGTTTTCCCTCATCCTTATGGAGTATATTATAACTAGCTAAGTCATACGCTACCGACCATTTAGAATCTGAGATTTCGACTGATTGGTTAAGTTTCTTATCATTGTAGTCATATTTTATATAAAGATATCTCCCATCAGATAATAGTTGCTGGTATTCAATAATAAAAGTTTCTTCAAAACCTACAATCACTTTTAAACTTTCATTTTCAGACAAGCCTGTATCAAGTCCTATGGGAATTATCCAGTCTGGATCTCTAAACGACTGACTTCCGTCAACAGCTTTACTAAAATCAGCAAGTCCATGTAAAACACCACTATTTATCTCTGCATAGTTCATCTCTAGAAAGACATTACTTAAAGATTCATACACTCCTTTATAATAATTCTTTTGATAGACGCGATATAGACCAAACAAAGTTAGAAAAACTAATATAGTTAGGACTAGAATTTTTAAAAATTTTTTCATCTAAATTCTTACATATAACCTTTCTGCTATATTTGAAATCAAATTTATGATACACTCCCCTACCCCAACTTCTTCGCTATTCTGCTTTTTTTTTAGTTTTCCATTGGTAATTCGTTTCCATAAAACAAGCGGGTTCAAACTATAAGATAGGCGTAGGAGGTAATAATTGATCCATTCGATAAGGGCAAAAAGCTGTATCAATGTGGCTAAGATAGCCACTTGGAAACTCTGTGTATTCCAGACAATAAAAGGAAAGCCTGAAATAAGTAAAACAAGGTCTAGTATTCTGAAACAACCATATAGTTTGGGGACACTACCGCTTCCGAACTGAGGTTTCGACAGTCTTCTAATCAAAATTGCCCAATAGATTGAACCTTGAAGCAAAATAAATGTCAGTAAAGACAAAGGATAGAGAATGGTTACTAGACTATTCACATCACCAAGCCGATTTTTCAAAAGGAAAAAACACAACCAAAAGGATAGGACGGCTGCAAGCTCTCCCAAACAAAGGGACACCAACTCTTTTTTAACTTTCTCTTTTTGTATGTTCATCATCTCACCCATCTATCTATCAACCTATATCAGAAAAAAGCCATTCGAGGCATTTTCTAGTCAAGATTTCTCAGAATCAAGACATTCTAAGCATCGAACAGCTCTATTACTTTAATATCATTGTAATTCTAAACTTAGAATTACATTAAAATAAATGTTTTAGGTCTATTCTAAGTCTACGATAACCTTAAATTTTAATTTTTGAAGGATTCTAAAGCTAGAATTGTTCAAAAATCACGAGAATGGAGCTATTCGAAGCTTAGAAGAACCTTTGGTGAATTTCAATAGCACTTCAACTAGCTATTCTTACAATTTCGCTGATGAGCTTTGAGTTTTTTCAGAGCCCAATCATAGTGACTGGAAGTGGCACTCACAAAGTAGGAACCTAAACTTGTCCCTCCTGTCCACTTATAGACACCTTTTGTGAACAATTCGTCATTGCTGAAGCCTTCCATCAACTCTAAAACCTCTTCATGCGATTGATTGAGGAGTTTGGTCGCTTCTTCTAAGGACGTTCTCTGGTGCTTC
>ERZ773010.1398-NODE-1398-length-15184-cov-2.990019_pt1 | contig 15184 bp, 16 predicted proteins | sample MGYA00580842_ERZ773010 | MGnify/ENA primary metagenome ERZ773010 (study PRJEB29015, sample SAMEA2737982) | human oral metagenome | biome: human oral; feature: human-associated habitat; material: dental | place: China | collected 2107 ...
GAAATAGAACTGAAGGTGGATCAGAGAAGACGAGAATTCTTTAAACTGATTCGAGAAAAACTATTTTTATTAGATGACATTTATGTAATATACTCAGTAAAAACGAACGAACCTTATTTGTTTGCAAATGCATCATTAGATGGAAATAAGGGGATGACTGTTTCAAAATCATGGGTTTATCTGATTCCAAGCTCATACATGCATTACCGTAAAGATTTTTATAAGAAAAATGAGAGATTTGATTTTAAACGGATTGAAAACGGACCTGAAAAAGAGGGGATTCGTAATTTTCTAAGAGATTTATTTATATATGATGGAGTAGAATCGATTCAATATTTCACAGAAGATACGTTTATTTTTGCAAAAGAATTAATGGACCTTCCGAATTATGAAGGGGTAGATGAAGCAGAAATCCCTGTAACGAATCCAGATTTAATGAAGTTTTTGCATCTATCAAGTCAATCGGACGGAAAAGAAGATAAAGAACAAAAGAATATCGGTAACGCATATTTTTATATATTTGCCAGATTTACAAAGACCGCAAAATTTATTGCGCCAATGCGACTTCATGGGTATGAACAACTTCTGGAAGATAACCCGCAAACGGACACAGAACCTAATATTCCTTTTAATTTAGCAATACAACAAGGGAAAACAAAAGAGAAGGCCGTTCAAGTGTATACGGACTGGAAGAGACTCCGTAAACACTTTGGTGAAGAGTATAAAGGGTTAGTTGTAACGCTTGATGAATTGATAAAAGATTATGATGTTGTTATTAATCCTGGAGAATACACGATAGCTGTATTGATGACAGAAGAATTCTTTAATGAAGTAGATTAAATAGTTATAAGAAAAGCTGAAGTGCACCCAAAAAGATAGACAGAAAATCTAATCTTTTTGGGTGCACTTCATTAGTCGGTGGATATTTATTGTCTCTACATTCGTGAAAAGAGCTATGTTATAATTGAAGTATCAGCGATTAGCAAATGGGAGGAATATGAATGGGATTATTCGATTTTTTATTTGGAAAGAAGAAACAGGATCCGAGTTTTACTCTTGGTGTTGTTAATTTTTTTAAGGGAGATGATAATCCTTCAGACTTAATGGTAGTGGGCTTTGTGAAGGGGTCCATCAAAGTAGGGGATGAAATTGTGGTAACGAACATGAGTTGTGTAACGGAAACTCCTGTGAAAACAACCGTTTTATCACTTGAAGTTCGTGAAGGTAAGGTACAAGAAGCTTCAGACACAATGGTGATGGCTATCGTTCAAGATGGGACTAAGCTTGGTATTTATAAAGGGACAGTGTTGCATTCAGAAAATGCTCCGGATGCTCAACGATATAATGCTTATATTGTTGCGCTTGGAGTCGCTTTTGTGGATGAACAAGAGGGCAAACTTACTAAAGAGGATTGTGAAAAATTAGCGGCTTCAGATATTTCGGAGATTTGGCAATTATATTATAGAGTGCATGCTGAAGAGGCTAAACGATTTGAAGCCAAACAGGTACTATTAAAGTATAAAAGACGAGAATTCTATAAACTGATTCGAGAAAAACTATTTTTATTAGATGATGTTTATGTTGTGTATTCAGTAGAAACAGATGAACCTTATCTGTTTTCTCATGCATCAAAAGATGAGAAAGGCTCACTTTTTGTTTCAATGCCAATGGCTCAACTGATTCCAAGTTCGTATATCCATAATCTTAAAGAGATGTTTGGAAAAAATGAGAATTTTGATTTCAAACGAATTGATAATGGACCTGATAAGGAAGGGATTCGTAATTTCATAAGGGACTTATTCATCTATGATGGAATACGTGGAATTCAATATTGTGGTGAAAAAACAACGATTCTTGCGGAACAACTAGTGGATTTTCCGCGGTATAAAGGGATGGATGAAATAGAAATACCTGTAACGAATCCGAATCTGATCCAGTGGTTATATTTGGCACGTCAATTGGGTAAACTGAATACGAAAGATAAAAAAACACTAAGCCAAATCTATTTATATGAGTATTATAAAGCTTTAAAAACAGCAAAATTGCTTGCGCCAATGAGGCTTCATGGATATGACCAACTTCTTGAAGAGAACCCGCAAACGGACGTAGAACCCAATATTCCTTTTGATTTAGCAATGCAACCAGGACAAACGAAAGAGTTGACACTCCGAGTGTATACGGACTGGAAGAGACTTCGTAAGCACTATGGAGAAGATTGTAAAGCATTAATTGTGACGATTGATGAACAATTAGCGTTTCATGATGTCGTTATTAATCCGGGAGACCATCCGATGGCAGCTTCTACGATTACGGAAGAATGGTATAATGAAGTGGAGAGGAAAATGAGAAAAGCAACTTCTTGAGTTGCTTTTTCTTTGTTTATAACACTGTTAACGTGCATAGCAGAAGGATTTTTTGATGAAAATTGAAGATAACTAGGGGAGAGCTAAAAATTTTTTCAAAAACGTTAGAATTTCTTAACTTTTCAGTTGATTTTTTCTGAGAAAAGCGCTATTATACAAATAATCTTTTGCTCTGTAATTCATTTTGCACGGCAAGAGATGTTCGACTAACGTTAACTTTCGCAGTGTTTACACCGAAGGCTAGCGTTTTTTTTTACTCAAAATTTAGACACTTTGTGATAAAAGAGAAGTATAGTACAATAGATAGGAACAAAGAGAGGAGGTTTTTGATGGATACAGCAGTCTTAAAACAGAAAATTATCGCTAAAAGTAAAGAGCTTGGCATCGACAAGATTGGTTTTGCTTCTGCCGAGCCGTTTACGCACTTAGAAGAGAGCATGCGCCGTTCTAAAGAACTCGGCCATACGACAGGATTTGAGCATCCAGTGCTAGAAGAGCGTATTTATCCTGAGAAAATCTTCGACACTCCAAAAACCATTATTTCCATTGCACTAGCATATCCGACACTTCCAAAGAATAAGCCGGAACGTGTGAAGGGAGAGCGTCGCGGGGCCTTTGCACGGGCTTCGTGGGGGGAGGATTATCACTTTATTCTTTCAAGACGCATGGAAGCACTGATTAACTACATCAAAGAAGAAGTTCAAGACGAAGATTCTAGGTTTAAGCCGATGGTTGACACGGGTGAATTAATCGATGTGCGGGTGGCTGAGCGTGCGGGAATTGGCTTTGTCGGTAAAAATGGACTTCTCATTACGAAGGAATTTGGCTCGTATGTCTACTTAGGGGAGCTGATTACGAATATTGAGTTTCCAACCGATGAAATGGTGGATTACGGGTGCGGTGATTGTACGCGTTGTGTGGATTTCTGTCCAACAGGGGCGCTACTGGGCGACGGGCGTATGAATGCTATGCGCTGCCTGTCCTATCAGACGCAGACGAAAGGCTTCATGCCGCAAGAATTTCGTAAAAAAATCGGGCATGTGATTTACGGCTGTGATATTTGTCAGCAAGTGTGTCCGTATAATAAGGGAAAAGATTTCCACCTGCACCCAGAGATGGAACCGTCTGTTGAAGAGACGCATCCACTCTTAAAGCCGCTTGTGACAATTTCGAATAAAGAATTTAAGGAACGTTTTGGACAAATGGCGGGGTCATGGCGTGGAAAGAAACCGTTGCAGCGAAATGCGATTATCGCCTTAGCGAATTACCGCGATAAATCAGCAGTTCCACTCTTACTTCGCGTTATGAAAGAAGATATGCGTCCCGTAATGAAGGGGACTGCCGCTTGGGCGGTGGCAGAAATCGTGAACGAGTCCAATCAAGAGATGATTGATTATTTTAACGAGCAAAAAGCAGCCGCGACGAAGAAACTCGAATCACTCGAAAATCCGTCGAAGGAAGATATCGAGTTAATCGAAGAATTAGAAAAAGCAATTGTAGTCTTACAAGAAAAATGTAGAGAAGAGGCAAACAAATGACGGTGAATCATATCGTATTATTTGAACCACAAATACCGGCCAATACAGGAAATATTGCAAGAACCTGTGCGGCGACGAATTCGCCACTGCACCTAATTGAACCGCTTGGATTCTCAACGGATGATAAGCATTTAAAGCGTGCAGGGCTCGATTATTGGCATGATGTCAATATTACGTATCACAAATCGCTAGAAGCATTCCTCGACTATTTAGGCGAACGTCCATTATATTTAATTACAAAATTCGCTAACCGTACTTATGATGAGGTGGATTTAGCCCGCGATGAGGAGCAATTTTTCATGTTCGGAAAAGAAACAACCGGTCTACCTGAAGAGTTTATGCGCGAAAACGAAGAGAAATGCTTGCGTCTTCCGATGAACGATACGCATGTAAGGTCATTGAATTTATCAAATACGGCAGCGATTGTTGTGTACGAAGCGCTTCGTCAACAACGTTTTGCAGGGCTTGAACTCGTGCACATGTATGACCATGATAAATTAAAGTAGGTGAGTCAATGGACCAGTCCTTATATTTATGTATTGTTTACGCCATTTGTGCCATTGCCTTTGTGATTTTAGCGGTGGTTTCAAAACCACTGTATGCAATCTGTGCTGTATTATTTGCCATTTCGTCAGTGGTGCAAGGTGTTCGCTATTTTAAAAAGAAGTAAAATTGCAAAATGATGCTAGTTATGATACAGTGGATGACAGTTAAATAGCAAAATTGATGAAAAAGAGAGTAGTTTTTAACCGAATGTATTAGCGAGTTGGAAGGGTGAAAGCCAACCATTCATTAAAAATGAACCGCACTTTTGAAATGATTATTTGAAATGTAGGATAATCCGGATTCGCCGTTACCGAGTAAAGTGGCTCAATTTGAGCAAGCAGAGTGGTACCACGGGAATTCTCGTCTCTATATGACTGTCGTCGTATAGGGATTTTTTTGTGTAAATGGATATCCGAGTATAAAAAAACAAAGAAAAGGAGAACAAAGATGAATTATAAGAAAATTGTTGCAGAACAAATCGCAAAAACAGTCGGCGAGCATTTAAGCGTTGACGAAATCGTATCAATGATTGAAGTTCCTAAATATGCGAACCAAGGGGACCTCGCTTTCCCTGCATTTACACTTGCGAAAGTATTACGTAAAGCACCACAAGCTATCGCGACAGAAATCGTGGAAGCTGTAAGCGATAAGCACATCGAACGCGCAGAGGCAATGGGACCATACGCGAACTTCTTCTTAGAACGTAGCGCTTTTGCCGATGAAGTCTTAAAAGAAGTCTTAGAACTTGGAGAACATTACGGTGACTGGGATTACGGTCAAGGTCGTAAAGTGGTTATCGATATGTCTTCACCTAATATCGCGAAACCAATGTCAATGGGACATTTACGTTCAACGGTTATTGGGAACGCGATTGCGAACCTTGAGAAAAAAGTGGGCTATGAACCCATTCGTATCAACCACTTAGGAGACTGGGGGACACAATTCGGGAAACTCATCGAAGCGTACAAATTATGGGGTAGCGAAGAGCTTGTAAAAGCTGATCCAATCGCAGAACTCATTAAATTATACGTTCGTTTCCACGAAGAAGCAGAACTAGACCCAACACTAGATGACAAAGGCCGTGCATGGTTCAAGAAACTAGAAGATGGAGATGCTGAAGCCGTTCGTTTATGGGAATGGTTCAGAAGTGAATCCTTGAAAGAATTCAACCGCGTGTATGACTTACTCGGTGTGACTTTTGATTCATACAATGGTGAAGCGTTCTATAATGACAAAATGGACGTTGTGGTCGACATGCTTGAAGACGCAAACTTACTAAAAGTGGATAATGGCGCTACAATCGTAGATCTTGAAAAATATGATTTACCACCAGCATTAATTAAAAAATCAGACGGTGCAACACTTTACATGACACGTGACTTAGCAGCTGCAAACTACCGTAAGAATACCTATGATTTTGCAAAATGTATTTACGTGGTAGGGATGGAACAATCAAACCACTTCAAACAATTAAAAGCAGTCTTAAAAGAATTAAACTTACCTTGGTCTGAAAATATCGTGCATATTCCATTCGGACTAATCACATTGAACGGTAAGAAATTATCGACTCGTAAAGGAAAAATCATCCTTCTTGAAGGCGTGTTAAAAGAAGCGACAGAACTCGCGTTGAAACAAATCGAAGCAAAAAATCCATCGCTTGAAAATAAAGAAGCTGTGGCACACGCTGTTGGGGTGGGCGCGGTAATTTTCCACGACTTGAAGAACGACCGTACAAACAACTTCGACTTCGCGCTTGAAGAAGTCGTGCAATTCGAAGGTGAAACAGGGCCATACGTACAATATACACATGCTCGTGCAATGAGTATTTTACGTAAAGCCAACCATACTGTCGATACAAAAGAGGCGTTCTCATTAACAGACGATGATGCGTGGGAAGTATTGAAACTCATCGAAAACTATCCAAACGTAGTCCGCTTTGCTGAAGAAAAATGCGAACCATCAGCCATTGCAAAATTCGTTATCAATTTAGCACAAGCGTTCAATAAATATTACGCACATACAAAAGTACTTGTTGAAGATGAAGCCTTCAACAGCCGTATCGCTTTAGTACAAACAACAGCAAGCCTTCTAAAACAAGGCCTAGCGCTTCTTGGCGTGGCTGCTCCAGATGAAATGTAGTCATTGACATCAAGTAGCATAAGCCGTATACTAAATGCACATATATAAGCAATGAACAAGCGCAGTAGTGGTTGTCCACGGGAGAAAGAAGAGAATTGTCGGTCGGTGCAAGACAATCCCCCACATCCGCGAAGTACACTTGGGAGCAATCCGTCAGGACGTCTCATCCGCGATAAGGATGCTCGAGTGGATGATGCCTCGCATCGTCAACAAGGGTGGTAACACGGTGAAAATCGTCCCTAATAGTCTTTTTGGCTATTAGGGATTTTTTATTTACAAGAAAGAAGGGAAGAAACAAGATGAACATTATCGATGATTTAGAATGGCGCGGCGCCATCAACCAAACGACAGATGAAGAAGGCTTACGTGCCTTAACAAGCGAAAAGGCTGTATCGCTTTACTGTGGGGTAGACCCAACTGGAGACAGCATGCACATTGGACACTTAATTCCGTTTATGATTCTTCGTCGTTTCCAATTAGCAGGACATAAACCAGTCATCTTGATTGGTGGAGCAACAGGTTCAATCGGAGATCCAAGTGGTCGTACAAGCGAACGTGTGCTTCAATCAATGGAACAAGTTCAACACAATGTCGAAAAACTGACAGCGCAAATGAAGAAATTATTCTTCACAACGGATGAAGACCAAGCAACATTACGCCTTGTAAACAACTACGATTGGACAAAAGATTTATCATTATTAGACTTCTTACGTGACTACGGGAAGCATTTCAACTTGAACACAATGCTTGCAAAAGACGTTGTCGCAAGCCGTCTAGAAGTGGGAATTTCATTTACTGAATTCTCATACCAAATCCTACAATCAATGGACTTCTTGCATTTATTCAAGACAGAAGATGTGCAAGTTCAAATCGGTGGTGCGGACCAATGGGGGAACATCACTTCAGGGCTTGAATTAATCCGTAAAGTAGAAGGAGCAGAGTCTCGTGCGTACGGTTTAACAATTCCGTTGATGTTAAAATCAGACGGTACAAAATTCGGAAAATCAGCAGGTGGTGCGGTATGGCTCGACCCTGAGAAGACAACACCATACGAATTTTACCAGTTCTGGTTAAACCAAGATGACCGCGACGTGATTAAATACATCAAGTACTTCACATTCTTAGACCGCGAAGAAATCGAAGCGCTCGAAGAAAAAGTGGCGACAGAACCACATAAACGTGAAGCACAAATCCGCCTTGCTGAAGAAGTCACTCGCTTCGTTCACGGCGAAAAAGCCCTAGAAGACGCGAAGAAAATTACAAACGCGCTCTTCACAGGAAACGTACAACAATTAACAGCCGACGAAATCGAACAAGGCTTCAAAAACATGCCAACATTTGAAAGTTCAAAAGAATCTCAAAATCTAGCGACATGGCTTGTTGACCTTGGCATCGAACCTTCAAGAAGACAATCACGCGAAGACATTCAAAACGGCGCGATTTCTATCAACGGTGAAAAAGTAACCGACCTCGAATTCGAATGGACGAAAGAACAATCCTTCGAAGAACGCTTCGTCATCGTCCGCCGCGGCAAGAAAAAATACTTCTTAGTGGTGTTGAAATAAAAGATAAGTGCAAGTACGGATGATTCCTGCGAACCCTTACGGGAGTAAGACAAAAGCTAAAAATGGACTCACAGTGTGAGTCCATTTTCTTTTAGTGGTTTCAAATCCTTCGCACTGTGAAGGATTTCCGCAAGGCTGATTAGGCATAAGCAAATCACAAGTGATGAAGCTTATGCCAATCAGCTACTGCGTATAACTCTTTAAGCTTCTCTTATTTTATGCGCCCACGTTACTATGATGATAAAATCCGCAGTATTCTTCGGAATCATCCTTTGGGTGCATCGTGTCAAAAACTACTAAGAAAATTTTTGCTTTGTGAGCTGACAATAACGAGCAGTTCACAAAGTTAGAAATAAAAAAATGTTTTAAATAGATTTTCAAACCTGTTATAAACGCCTACACAATCATATTTTAAAAGCAAATGTAAAAAACACAATATGACATATACGTTATATTGCAAAATAACTTTTTGGTCAAAAGCCCGAATTTGTTGGCTCGAAAACTCACGACTTAGTGTGCGCATTCCGAATGCAAAAGCTTTGCACTTTTCCATTTAAAACAGCACCCGCTCAAACCATAGAAGCTCAATTTGCTGTATGACAAGATCTTTTCAATGCAATAATCTTGATGGAGAAACTAGAATTTGTTTTGGATTTCGGAAAGTGTATGGCTTCAATAGTGACAGTAACGTGTTTCGTATTAAAACGAATAAGAGGGCGTAGGATTGTTAATCCGTACGCCCTCTTTGAGGCTTTTAAGGTGAGAGACTTCGGCTCGAACCGGTACAACGTTACCGTCACTATGATGATAGCCATAAGGCTTTTCCGAAATCCAATTATTTACTTTTTAAACTTTTTCCACCGTAACCGCATTGAAAATGGTATCGAAGTTTTCCATGTTTATAAAGCCTGTCTGAGCTTCCATGGCATTGAGCGTACCTGCAGTCACTGCAGTTTTCAAAATGGATTCAATGCTTTCGCCTTTTGCAATCGCATGCGCTAACCCAGCAATCGTTGAGTCTCCAGAGCCAACAGGATTCACGGCGTTGACTTTGGGAATGCTGACTTGATAAAAGACACCTTCATGTTTTGCAAGTGCGCCTTTTGATCCAAGCGAAACAACCACCCAATCCACCCCGTCAAATAACGGCGAATTCAATTGCTCCTTCAATTCTTCAACCGTTGTCGCTTCAGGAACCCCTAATAACCCAGCGAGTTCTTCTTGGTTTGGCTTAATTAAGGCTGGCTTGGTAGAAGCTTCAAGCGCAATCTTTAATGTTTTCCCAGAAGTATCTAAAAGTACAGGGGCTCCGACTGTAGCAGCTTTTTCAATAATTGTTGCGTATAAGTCATCGTCCATTCCACTAGGTAAGCTGCCAGAAATCGTGATGAGATCGACCTCTTTTAATAAGGTTTCAAAATGAGCGAGGAACCCCGCTTGTTCCTCTGGTGTAATGGTAGGGCCAGCCTCTAAGATTTCCGTTTGAAGTCCTTCATGTAGGATGGCAATACAATTACGAGTTTCCGATTGGATAGGGTAGAAGTTGTTTTCTAAGGCAACCTCATCCAATTTTTCTTTAATAAAAGCACCGATGTGACCACCGAGTAACCCCGTCGCCAACACCGGCGAACCAAGTTGCTTTAAGACACGACTCACGTTGAGGCCTTTTCCCCCTGGTGTTTTACTAACCTTTTGAGTACGATTCACCGTATCCATCTTTAATGTTTCGACCGTATACCCAATATCTACCGCCGGATTTATTGTTAATGTTAATATCATAAAATAGCTCCCTTCTATTTTCGATTGGATACGTTAAATATACCATATTTCACCCATTTTGAGAGCCAAAGTTTGGTTTATTACAAAACTTTTTGAAGATATAAATACCGATTTTAAAGGAATTACATATTTTCATTGAATCATTCTATAAAAAAACACAAATTAATCTGTAATATTTTATAAATTTCTCCTTTTTTTGTATCAAAAAGGTCAGCTAATCGTTTTATGTTACAGCTTTGTTACAAGGTATTGTCAATTCAAAGAAAATCAACATCAGTCTAAAGTCCTATGGTATTATAGTACCAAGTTAAGTTTTATTTAAGCCAAATCGGCTACTTCGAAATATATAATTGATTTTTTATTGGAACTATTGGAGGGACTCACTTGAAGAAACGTTTATTAACAGTATTAGTAACAGGAACAGTATTAACATTAGGAGCTTTAGCACCAAATGTTAGTGCGCAAGACTTTGACTCACAAATCAACTCAGTTAATTCAACAATTGCAAATATCAATGATAAAAAAGCTGCAGTTAATGCAACAATTGATTCATTAGTATCTGAATTATCAGGAGTACAAACTAAGATTGATGCTACTCAAGCTCAAAAAGCTGAAGCTCAAGCAGCAATAGACTCATTAAAATCAGAAATTTCTAAATTAGAAAAAGTAATTGCTGAACGTAACGAACGTTTAGAAGAACAAGCTCGTGCAGTACAAACAAACGGAGCTCGTTCATATGTTGACTTCTTATTAAATGCAGAAAACTTATCAGATATCGTTAACCGTATCGGTGTTGTTATGGATTTAATCGGTGCTAACCGTGATTTAATGCAACAACAAGCAGAAGATAAGAAACAAGTAGAAGCTAAAGAAGAGCAACAACAAGCTAAATTAGCGGAACAACAAAAAGCTGAGGAAGAATTACAAGGCTTACAAACAAAATTAAATGAAACTTTTGACAAAAATAAAGTTTTATTAGCAAACTTATCTCAAGAAGAATTAGCTGAAATCTCAAAACGTGATGGATTAGTAGCAGAAAAAGAAGCTTTCCAAAAACGTTTAGCTGAAGAAAAAGCAAAAGCAGAAGCTGAAGCAGCACGTATTGCAGAAGCATCTCGTCAAGCTTTAGCAGCAGAAGCAGCAAAAGCAGCTGAAACAGTTGCAGCAGCAACTTCAACTCCAGCTCCTGCAGCTTCAAATACTCAAGCTCAAACAGCAACAGCTCCAGCAGCACAAGCAACAGCGGCTCCTGCAGCAGCAAAACAATCTTCTAGCTATACTTATACAGCTGGTGGAGGATTCCCAGCGGTTGACCCAAGTTACCGTGCAGCTTTAAACGGTGGATACTTCGGACAATGTACTTACTATGTATTCAACCGTATGGCACAAGTTGGTACACCAATCGGACACAGCATGATGGGTAACGCGGCTGAATGGCCAGCATATGCTCGTAGCTATGGATACTCAGTATCTAACTCACCATCAGCTGGTTCAGCAATCGTATTCCAACAAGGTTTAGCGGGTGCTGACCCAACTTACGGACACGTTGCATTCGTAGAAGCAGTTAATGCAGATGGTTCATTATACATCTCTGAAATGAACGTACAAGGATTAAACGTAATCTCTTACCGTACAATTTCAGCAAGCGTTGCAGCTCGCGCAACTTACATCCGTTTCTAATAAGAAATAAAATAACCGTCTCCTGAAAAAGGAGGCGGTTTTTGTTTGCACAATTTGGCCCAACACACTTCAAGTATAATTTGACATCCTACACTAGATTTTCTATGATAACAATAAGTCGCAATAAAGGAGTGTAAAATGAAGAAAATAATTAAATTATCGATTGTATTATTAGGAGCATTTTTTGTTTTATTAGGATGCCGGTCTGAAAGTAAAGCGGAATTTGCCTTAGAAGTTTCTATTTCTAAGCAAAAAGTAACATACATGTACGACAAGGAAAAAGATTCGGTTTCCTCACTAACTTTTAACATCAGCTATGATATTTCTAAGAACAAGGAGTACGAAGAAAAGGCACGTAGACAACGTGAGAAAATCGTAAAAGAAATGGATGGGATTGAGGGAATTAAAGTCACTCAATCGGATAGTGAAAAGGAAATCGCATTTACGGTTGATGTTGACCTTAAGAAGTTCAAATATGATGATGAAGAGAGTCGTTCGAAAGCACCAGCACTCTATAGCAGTGTTCATTCAGCTTTGGTGAAGAAAAATGATCGTTACAGTTTCGAAGAATCCAAAAAAAAGATTTTAGAAGAAGGATTTAAAGAAGTAAAATAGAATTCTAAAAAATTGGATGTCAGTGATTGGCATCCAATTTTTTTAGTTGAGAATCGTTTTTAAAACTTTTATAAGCAGGGAGATTGCGCAATGATACAGGAAGTGCTACAATCAACCTATAAAATAACATTTTCGGGGCAAGGTGAAATTCCTGACCGGTGGTATAGTCCACGAGCCGCTTGGCATGATCTGGTGTGATTCCAGAACCGATAGTATAGTCTAGATGTGAGAAAATGGCACTATTTCAACGAGTCTATTTGACGAGCAGTATTGGAAGGTCCATTTCAATACTGCTTTTTTTATTGGAATTGGATGAAAAGTGCAATTTCCTTCGCCCTAAGAAGGAGGATGTACGATGAGTACAGATGTAAAAAAGTCGACAGGAGCAGCGACTAAAAAAATTGTTCTAGTAGGTGTTTTTGGTGCCATCAGTACCGTTTTAATGTTTCTATCTTTTAACGTGCCGTTTATTCCAACCTTTGTGAAGTTGGACTTTTCAGACTTACCGGTATTGTTGGGGGGCTATATTTTAGGTCCAGTTTATGGAAGTTTTATCGCCATTATCAAGATCTTATTGAATTTCGTCTATAATGGGTCGATGACATATGGAATTGGGGAAACGGTGAACTTAATAGGAAGTTTAAGTTTTATGTTACCAGCAGTCATTTTGTATCAACGAAATCGCAATTTTAAAACGGCGATTATCAGTTTAATCGTTGGGACGATTGCCGCTACAGTTGTCTTATTAACAGCAAATTATTTTGTGATGTTTCCTTTATATGCGACTGCTATGAATTTTCCAATGGAAAAAATTGTCGCTGCAGCTCATGCACTAAACCCTTATGTAACAGACTTAGCTTCATTAATGACGTTTGCATTATTGCCATTTAATATCATTAAATTTGGGCTAAATAGTATTCTTGCATTATTCCTTTATAAACGTCTTGCAAAAGCATTAAAACTTGAACATTAGTGAAGAGCCAGGGATTGCACCTGGCTTTTTTATTTTGGGGAAAATTTTCCTATATAATATAGAAGAAAAGTGATATCGGATTCCAAAGGGTATGCTTAGTTTCAATAGCAATCTGATCTAAAATGAGGTAGGATAGATAAGAATGAGGTGAAACAATGAAAGGAAAAACATGGACCCGGTTGCAACAGTTCATCGTTGCAATCAGCGCTATTCTCATGGGAATGAGCGGTTATTTAACCATTACACAAGGAACATTATTTGGACTAGCAGCACCGACCGTTTCCATTCTGTCCATCTTCTTTAGCAGCCTTCTGCTTTGGCTATTTGTCGCAACGGACTGGCCGAGTGTTCTCTGCAACGTGATGTTAGGCATCGGGATGCTTCCCGGAGTCAATTACTCTCAAATTTTTACTTTGTCGTTTGGGAATACAACCTTTGTTTTTTTACTATTTACATTTTTAATAACTTACGCTTTGGAACAAACGCCCGCACTTAGACGTTTTGTCGCGCGTGCACTCGGCAGCTCCTTTGCAGGGAAGTCTCCTTGGCATTTTATCGGGGCCTTTTACGCCAGCGTACTTGCAATTAGTCTCTTTATTTCGCCGACGATTCTCTTTATGATTGTCTTCCCGATTTACGAGGAAATCATGGCAGTTCTAGGATTTAAAAAAGGAGATAGAGAAGCTTCCATTTTATTAATTGTTCTATTCTCGACAATTGCCATCGGAACTGCGATGACACCAATCAATCACGTCTTTTCAGTAACGGCGATGGCACTCTATAAGACGGCAACGGGAATTGCGATTTCCAACGCGCAATATATGATGATTGGAATTCCAGCCGGACTCGTGCTCTTTATCGCGATGGGAGTTGTTCTTAGAACCGTTTGGAGAGTGGATTTATCCCAAGTAGAAATGAAACAAATGACCTCGCTAGAAAATTTACCACCAAAAAATAGACGTGAGAAAGCAACGGTCCTTATTTTTATGAGTGTTGTCCTTCTATGGGTTCTTCCAGAGCTAATCGGAGGAGTACTACCTGACGTGGCTACATTCTTAAAAGGCGCTGGAATGGCATTTCCTCCGATGGTTGGAGTAATTCTATTAGCGATTCTATCATTTGAAGGGAAACCACTTCTATCCATTCAAGAAGGCTTACAAAAGGGCGTGTACTGGCCAAGTATGTTCTTAGTGGGGGCAACATTGAGTATGGGCACATTAATTACGAAACCTGAATTTGGGGTGATTAGCTTACTCGAAAGCTCGTTAGTACCTCTATTTGCGACCCTTTCGCCATTATTGGTTGTGATTATCTTTGTATTGTGGGCAGGTTTTCAAACAAATGTCTCTTCAAACTTAGTCACCGTTTCGGTTGTAACAACGGTGTTAACGACTGTTTATGCTACAGGATCTATTGAAGTTCAAGCTGGAACGATTGCCTGCCTGATTGGGTTCATGGCGAGCCTGGCGTTTATGACACCACCATCAATGCCTTATGTAGCCATTTCGGTTGGTTCTGGATGGACGAACGCAAAAGATACATTTCTTTATGGGGGAGTTTTATTCTTGCTTAGTGCGATTAGTGCCATTGTTATCGGCTATCCATTAGGAGTCTTTTTTGGAATTTAGGAGGTTTTAGATGTTAGACAAACAACGTGCAGAAATTGATGTCATCGACCGCGAAATTGTCTCTCTTTTTGAAAGACGAATGCAAGTCGTTATGGATGTTGCTCGAATTAAAAAGGAAAATGGGATTGCCATTTTCGATGCCAGTCGTGAAAAAGAAGTGATTGCCAAGGTGCAGTCGTATTTGAAAGATGCCACATTGAAAGAAGAGTTGGCAGAAGCGTACGAGACTTTGATGAAAGTTTCAAAGGACTATCAACAAAAACAAATAAAAGCATAAATCGTGAGTGAAGCGGATTCCTTCGAATGCTCACGGATGTCTTTATATGAACTGTTACAGGGCACCGGTTCGAGTCGGTGC
>ERZ773010.1403-NODE-1403-length-15166-cov-21.013302_pt1 | contig 15166 bp, 12 predicted proteins | sample MGYA00580842_ERZ773010 | MGnify/ENA primary metagenome ERZ773010 (study PRJEB29015, sample SAMEA2737982) | human oral metagenome | biome: human oral; feature: human-associated habitat; material: dental | place: China | collected 2107 ...
CGAGGAGCGTCTATCCTCCACATTTGAACTTTCTCTACGACCTTGCCAACGCATACTTTTTCCTATCTTTAAGTTAAATTCACGCTATTCTAATCTAGAACCCTTTTTTGCGCCTAACATTTTATTCCTAGACTTATATGGCTGAATTGGGTATGTTGTGGCTCCCTAAATCAATCAACAAGGAGATGAAAATGGGATTATTTGATTTTATCGGCGATATCGGTAAAAAAATCTTCAGCAAAGAAGAAGAGGCTTCCGCCGCAGTAACCCAACACATTAACGAAGACAACCCGGGTGTTGCGGATGTGGCGGTGAAAGTCGAAAACGGCGTAGCGAAAATTTCGGGCGTGGCAAGCTCTGCCGGTGCTTTAGAAAAAGCGGTATTAATGGCGGGGAATATTGCCGGTATCAGCAACGTGAATGTTGATGACGTGACCGTGAAAAACGGTGAAACCCTTGCCGGCGATGATGAATTTTATGTTATCCAAAAAGGCGATACCCTTTGGAAAATTGCTGAAAAACATTACGGCGACGGCAACAAATATGCTGCCATCGTAACGGCAAATAAAGAAGTAATTAAAGACGCAGATAAAATCTTTCCGGGTCAAAAAATTCGTTTACCGAAAAGCTTATAGTGTTATTAAAAACCTTTGAATAAATAACCGCACTTGATGATATAAGTGCGGTCTTTTTTTACTGTGTTTTAATTGAATCGTAGCGTGCAACTTGTTGCACGAAATCGTGAATACACGATGGCGCGCGTTTCCTAACGCGTGCCAAAAACATCAATTTAGTTTGATTCAAATCTTTACTATTTTCATGAACAACTTCAGTTTGTTTATTTTTAGATAGATATAAGCACGCGTCAGGAGACGCGCGCTGTCTGGGAGTATATGCCGACGACAATTACCAAATATATTTCAAACCAACATATCCTTGATAAGCTTCCTTACCGCTGCCGCTAAACAAGGTGTTGGTTTTGCTTAGTGCACGAGTGTAATTCAGATTTGCCTGCGCCGATAACTGTTTACCCAATGGTAAAACGCCGCCGATGCTCACTTCACCGAAGGTTGGGGCATAACGCTCGGTAATACGGTCACGCCCTACCTCTAATTCGGTTTTTGCGCCCATAAAATCGTGCACCAAATTCAGTGAAGCAAAGAAGCTATTGGCGTTTTTGCCTTTTTCGGCATTAAAGCTCACACCTGCCCCAACACGTCCGCGTAATACAGTTTGATGGGTAGATTTCATATCACGAATGCCGTCATTAAATCCGCCCATTTTGGTCTTAAGCAAGGTGAGTTGTGCTTGTGGTACAAAATTCCATCTGCCATCAGTAGAAATCGCAATTTCCTTACCCACTTCGGTATTTGCCATAAAGCTGAAGCCGTGATTTTTTGCTTTGTTGCCGTTTTGTGCTGTATATTTCGCCCCAATCCAGCCCACATTTGCGGTGGTATCTAAATACAAGCCGTTATTGCCATACCAAGTGGAATATAAGCCTAGTGTTGCGGTTTCTAACTTGCCTTTGCCCACCAATTTATCCGCCACAATATAGCCATTTTGGGCGTGATATTTATCGTAGAATTTGTTATCCGCACGGTTGAACGATGCCATCACACCGCCACGGCGAACGCCATTTTCATTGCTGTTCACGAATAAATCTGAGCCAATTTGCACAAATTTCGCTTTCGATTTATAAGCTAAACGATCTTTGCCCTGTTCTTGGGTATAGCCACCGCCTACGCGTGCCCAAGTTTGCGGTGTTAACGGTGCTTGCAAGCTGCCCATTCGGGTTTGCAATTTACCGTTTTCTTGCAATAACGCCTCCCTAGCAATACGTTGAGTTTGTACATAGCCGGCAATCTGTTCCGCATAAATCATCGGACCGTTATTAGCTGGCACCGCTGGCTGTGGTGCTGGCTCAGGTTGCGGCACTGGTTGCACAGGTTCTGGTTGTGGTGCAGGCTGCACAGGTTTAGGTTGTGGTGCAGGTTGTGGTGCAGGCTGCATAGGCTCTGGTTGCGGTGCAGGCTGCACAGGTTCAGGTTGTACAGGTGCAGGTTGTACAGGTGCAGGTTGCATAGGCTCTGATTGCGGTGCAGGCTGCACAGGTTCAGGTTGTGGTGCAGGTTGCATAGGCTCTGGCTGTGGTGCAGGCTGCACAGGTTCAGGTTGTGGTGCAGGTTGCACAGGCTCTGGTTGTGGTGCAGGTTGCACAGGTTCTGGTTGTGGAACAGGTTGTACAGGCTCAGGTTGCGGTGCAGGCTGCACAGGTTCAGATTGCGGTGCTGGTTGTACAGGCTCAGGTTGTGGTGCTGGTTGTACAGGCTCAGGTTGTGGTGCTGGTTGTACAGGCTCTGGTTGTGGTGCAGGTTGTACAGGTTCAGGTTGCGGTACAGGTTGTACAGGCTTTGGCTGCGGAACTGGTTGCACTGGTTCTGGCTGCGGTGCTGGTTGTTCTAATGCTGTTAACGTCCAATAATAGTTATTGCCATGTCGTACTAATTGGACTTCGCCTGCGTTTGTGGTTGGGGCAGTGCCTTCAAATTTGCCCTTTTCTTCGCCTTTAATTTCCACTACTGGGGTTAATAAACCACCGTTTTTCTCTACATCCGAACGGGTTACATCACCGAAAATGCTTTCTTTACCTTGATAGTAGGCTTTAACAGTGGTGGTGCCTTCATGGTTGCCTTCAATAATCAGTTTATCAGTTTGTTGGATATCGGGGTTTTGCCAGAAGGTGTTAACGCGAAGTTCGCCAGCGTTTTCTGTATAACGATAAAGTTTACGATAATCACCACTAATTGTTAAAGTATCATTAGGCAAATTATTTTTAGAAAGATCAATTATGCCTTTATAGTTTTCAACATTATAATCAAGTCGAATATTTGAAGAGGTATTTTTCGGGGCAATATTTAACTCTGCATCTTCATCAATCTGAATATCACCAACTTTACCAGAATTACTTGTCATATTTCCGGTTAAATTTAAAATACCTCTCTCCCTAATTCTAATTTTTCCAAAATTACGAATTGCTTTATCTTCGTAAGTGCCTACACTTTCACTGCTTCCCGTTAATTCTTGACTAAAAGCAAGATAATTATTCTCCGTATTATCTAAAGCATCAGGGTTATTTTTATAAGAGCCCTCTAATACTTTTACTTTAGATATATCACTACCTGATAAATAAAGTTCATCATCATCTTTACCTAAGTAAATATTGCCTTCAATTTTACTACCTTCAGCCAAAACCAAATGATCTAAATGATCTGAACCAATAAATGCTGCCTTATCTTCCGGAGCAGAAATCACACCGTCAATACTTACAGATGTTTTTACTCTACGATCGTCATTACGTTTAAGATTTTCAACCACTTTACCAAATAAATCTTTACGATTAAAGGCAGAGAAATCAATAGCATCGCCGTTTTCGGAAGATATTGTACCGTAATTGAATATACGAATATGGGTATAGAGATTTTGATAAAGTTCCTTAATTTTTTTGGCTTTCTCTTCATCAGATAAGGCTAAAAATGCAGGGTCATGTCTATCATTTCTAAATTCATCCAACACTTTTATCGCTGTGCTATTTTCACCTGTGGCTTTAATGGAACTGTCTTGCTCTAAGTAAAGAGAAAAACCATAGCTCGAAACAGGTATTGTAAGATTACCCGTATAGATAACTGTACCAAAATGCGTTAATCCAATTGTATCTAAATCTAATGCCAATGCTGTAGTATTTGGATTAACTGCTGTAATGGCTAATTTTTCAAGATGATAATAAGCGTACATATCTTCACCTTTTGAATAAATTAATGTACCATCTGCATTTTTATGCAAATCGCCTCTGATTTGATCATAGTATACAATTTCTACAGCTGTTGCCAGATGAGAAGTTGACACCGCAGCAATCGCTAAGGCGGTTTTCACCAAACCAGATTTGCCTCTGTTTTTCGCTAATTCTGATGTCACGACAGAATTTTTAGTGAGATAATTGTATTTAGTTTTAAAGATTTTGTTCATTTAGGTTGCCTGCGTAATGTTGGATTAATTTAATAAAGATATTTAAGTGTAAAAAAAGCTGAAATTACGATCGCTAAGACCATTCCTAATTTGTTAAAGAATTAGTCTAAGTGTGAGTAATTTCAGCTTCGTTAGATACAAAACTCAGGCTTAAATAGTTAGACAAGGTGTCTAAATACAGGCTCAAGGATCGTTTTGTATTTTTGATAAAATTAAAATAATTGCAATATATGATTATTTACTCCTTAGGTTCTCTTGCTATATTGGGCATAAGCTGAAAACCTGATATAAATCTAGAATTTTCGCTGCACCAATAAAACCTATAAAACCGACTGCATATTTAATGACACAATAAAGAACTAGAGGGAATGATTTTCCTTTTCTGTGGTAGAAGAAGAAACCATTAAAGCCACCTAGAACGAATGAACCATTTTCTTTAGAAAATGCAGTTTTTAATTTTTCTACTTTACGTGTAGAACGATTTTTCTCCTTTCTTTTCATAGTATTTACCTCGTATTAAAAACTCTCTACACGTATATCGTTTATTCATGAGAATATCCTCTTCTAAGTTAAAAATAAACTTCACAAGCTACAATATATTTTGTGGCTTACGACCAACTATTTCCTACCTCTAATGAGTACATAAACTTTAGTATCCCAGATATAGGCACTTTGGAGAAAAAATTTCTTCTCCAAGGTGTTTTGTTCTCTCTGTAAAGAGAGAACAAGAGGAAGTATACTTCCTCACAACTGTTTAAAATTTGCACTAAAGATAGGAGGTAAAGATAAGAAGTTAAGATATTGATATTGATATTGATATTTAATGAATTTTAAGATGTTCTGGGTAGTTTGTGTATTAACACTTTCTTCCATGCAGGCAGAAGCCATTCGCCGCATTAGCAACGAAGAGTCTATTTCTGCGATGTTTAACTAAATTAAAATTTCAATGAAAAATACCGCACTTTTATTGCCAAAGTGCGGTATTTTTTTACTGTGTTTTAATTGAATCGTAGCGTGCAACTTGTTGCACGAAATTGTGAAACCCGAAAGGGGTAAATAACGTTCTGTGCGTGATTTGGTCGTGCATCAAGATGCACGCTACGTACGAAATTGTGAGTGCCCGAAAGGGTGAAATAACGTTCCGTGCGTGATTTAGTCGTGCATCAAGATGCACGCTACGCATGAAATCGTGAGTGCCCGAAAGGGTGAAATAACGTTCTGTATGTGGTTTCTTCGTGCAACAAGTTGCACGCTACGCACGAAATTGTGAAACCCGAAAGGGGTAAATAACGTTCCGTGCGTGATTTGGTCGTGCATCAAGATGCACGCTACACACGAAATTGTGAGTGCCCGAAAGGGTGAAATAACGTTCCGTGCGTGATTTGATCGTGCATCAAGATGCACACTACGTACAAAATTGTGAGTGCCCGAAAGTGGTAAATAACGTTCTGTGCGTGATTTGGTCGTGCATCAAGATGCACGCTACGCACTTATAGTATTATTTAAAAACGTTTAAACAAACGACCTCACTTGATGGTATAAGTGCGGTCTTTTTTTATTATGTTTTAACTATTCTTCAATAGAACGCAATAATTCATTAATACCGACTTTGCCTAAAGTCTTGGCATCGACTTTTTTCACGATAACAGCACAGTAAAGGCTGTATTTACCGCATTTTGACGGTAGGCTACCGGACACTACAACGGAACCTGCCGGCACGCGACCATAGTGAATTTCACCGGTTTCGCGATCATAAATTTTGGTAGATTGGCCGATAAAGACACCCATGGAAATCACACAACCATCTTCAACAATCACCCCCTCTACTACTTCAGAACGTGCGCCGATAAAGCAGTTATCGCCGATAATGGTTGGATTGGCTTGTAAGGGTTCTAACACGCCACCGATCCCTACGCCACCGGATAAGTGCACGTTTTTACCGATTTGTGCGCAAGATCCGACTGTTGCCCAAGTATCCACCATCGTTCCTTCGCCCACATACGCCCCGATATTCACGTAAGATGGCATTAATACTGTGTTTTTAGCAATGTATGCGCCTTTGCGTACGGTAGCTGAAGGCACGACACGGAAGCCTTCTTGTTGAAAACGTTCTTCTGTGTAATCGGCAAATTTTAAGGCAACTTTGTCGTAGTATTTGGTTTCTGCACCATCAATAATGTGATTGTCATTGATACGGAAAGAGAGCAACACCGCTTTCTTCAACCATTGGTGAGTGACCCATTCGCCATTAATTTTTTCGGCGACACGGTATTTGCCACAATCTAAGCCTTCGATCACTTCTTCAATGGCGGCACGGGTTTGTGCATCAACGGTTTTCGGTGTAATTTCTGCGCGTTTTTCAAACGCATTTTCAATGATTTGTTGTAAATTTGACATGTTTTTTCCTATATCAATGTGAGTTAAATAAGCGTTATAAAACATCTAATGTGACGTTATCAAAAAGTTTTTTCACCGCATTATTATCGTGCAGACGTTCGGCTTTTTCTACGTTTTCACGGGTTAAGTGCGGTGAAAAATAAGTAATAAAATCATACATATAATTACGTAAGAACGCACTGTTTTTAAAAGCGATCTGGGTCATGCTTGGGCGGAAGAGATGATCCGCTTTAATGGCAATGAGATCCGTATCTGCTGCAGTATGCGCCATGGATGCCATGATACCCACACCCAATCCCATGCGTACATAGGTTTTAATAATATCGGCATCCGTTGCCGTAAAGACGATATTTGGCAAAATCCCAGCGCCATTAAACGCATAATCTAAATCTGATACGCCGGTGAAACCGAATGTATAGGTTACCAGTGGGTATTTGCCTAATTCTTCAATGGTCAGCTGTTCATATTTCGCTAAGGGATGATCAGGCCTTACGATCACGGAACGATTCCATAAATAACAAGGCAATAAGACTACCCCATCAAATAAATATTGCGCTTCGGTGGTGATCGCCAAATCCACTTCATCTGATAATAGCGCATCGTAAATTTGTGAAGGCGAACCTTGGTGAATATGCAGGCTCACATTCGGGTAACGCTTAGAAAAACGCTCAACCACCGATGGCAACATATAACGTGCTTGCGTATTCGTTGTGGCGATGCGTAACATCCCATGATCCGGCTTCGTATATTCATCGGCAATTGAACGAATGCCTTGCATTTTCATCATTAATTCTCGAGAAATGGCGACAATGCGCTTTCCCGGAGGCGTTAAGCCTTTAATATGTTTGCCGTTACGCTCAAAAATTTCCAATCCAAGCTCGCTTTCTAATAAGCGAACTTGCTTACTGATTCCCGGCTGTGAAGTAAACAGGGCATTTGCCGCTTCCGTCACATTAAAATTTTGATTCACAATCTCAACCACATAGCGAAGTTGCTGAAATTTCATGGATTCCTCTTGTTAATAATACGGCTATTTTTTGTAACGCTTACTGAGTTCCGAATAGCGTTTGACCGCTTTACGAATCTGTCCGGCTTTTGGTTTACGGCGTTGTTTATTCGCGTCTAATTTCGTTTCCGTTTCCGGTGGTAACCCCACTAAATCGCGCAAATAATTCACTTCATCTAACGCCATTTCCTGCCAACCGCCACGCGGCAAGGTTTTCATTAATTTAATATTGCCGTAACGAATACGAATCAAGCGGCTGACTTGAATGCCTTGAGATTCCCACAAACGACGAACTTCACGGTTGCGCCCTTCCATCAACGTCACATCAAACCACTGGTTCATCCCCACGCCACCCACAAATTTAATGTCTTCAAAATTTGCCGGGCCATCTTCTAATTGCACGCCTTTTTTTAAGCGAGCTAACATCGCTTCATCCACTTGCCCGAAAACACGCACGGAATATTCCCGCTCCACTTCACGGCTTGGGTGCATTAAACGGTTCGCCAGTTCGCCATCAGTCGTAAATAACAGCAAACCTGACGTGTTAATATCCAAACGCCCGACCGCAATCCAACGTGCACCATTTAAACGAGGCAAGCGATCAAACACTGTTGCGCGCCCTTCCGGATCATGGCGAGTGCAAAGCTCCCCCTCCGGTTTGTAATACATCAATATCCGACACACTTCTTTTTGTGCTTGTGTGAGATTAATAAGATTGCCGTCAATCCGCACTTTCACGCCTGAATGTACGTTAATGCGGTCGCCTAAGGTGGCGATTTTGCCGTCCACGCTCACGCGATTTTCTGCAATGATGGCTTCGATTTCACGGCGGGAACCTTGTCCGGCACGGGCTAAGACTTTTTGTAATTTTTCGCCCTCTGCTGCCATGGATTTATTGACAGATTTCGGCGCAGATTGACGGGGTTTGGCTCCCACCGTTTTTTCTTTATTATTGGCTGAAAAGTGCGGTCGATTTGACGTGCGTTTTTGTGTTGTGGCTTTCATAAATCCTCGTTGTCGCTTTCCCAAGCGTCTGTTGTCGATTAAATAAATGGTGTAATGGCGCCGCTGCCTTCGCGTAAAATCACCGGTGTACTTTCGGTTAAATCCACCACTGTGGTGGGTTCTTGCCCTAAATAACCACCGTGAATAATTAAATCCACCTGACGTTCCAAACGATCACGGATTTCTTCCGGATCCGATTGCGTGATATGTTCTTCATTCGGCAACATCAAAGAACAAGACAAAATCGGTTCGCCTAAGGCTTTCAATAAATCCAAGGCAATTTGATTATCCGGTACACGAATGCCGATGGTTTTACGTTTCGATGTCATTAAACGACGTGGCAATTCTTTCGTCGCCGTTAAAATAAACGTATAACGACCGGGCGTGTTATTTTTAATTAAACGATAGGCAGAATTGGTCACCAACGAATAATTGGATAATTCGGACAAATCACTACATACCAACGTAAAATTGTGCCCTTCCGGCAACTGGCGAATTTGCACGATACGATCCATGGCGTGCTTATCGCCGATCATACATCCCAAGGCGTAACCGGAATCAGTCGGATACACAATGACGCCGCCGTTACGCAAAATTTCAACTGCCTGATTAATCAATCGGGCTTGCGGATTTTCGGGATGGATATAAAAAAATTGACTCATATTCTTCACTCTCCGAGTAAATAGCGAGGCATTATACCAGTTTCAAATAAGGCGGGATAACGGTTTGTTTTACAGAAACCCTATATCACGCCAATTTAAAATGATTGAAAAATTGACCGCACTTTACTTCACTGAACCACACGTCAAACAATACAAATATTGCCCTTTTGGATCGTTAAAGCGAGTTAATGTGCCAAGCGGTTTGGTTAATTGTGTGAACGCTTTCGGTAACCCAACGCTTTCAAGCACGAAACCTTGCGCCCAAGTTTTCGCATCGCCTTTGAAGTCACGTAACATTTTTTTCAATAATGAGCTGTCTTCATCCACAATCCATTCCACTGAGAATGAGGCTTCATCGAGTTTATCTTTTTCTGCCCGTTTTTCATTCACTAATTCAATCGTCTTACCGATGGCCGTATCTAATGTCCCAAGCTCATCTACTAATTTATGTTCAAGCGCTTCAGAGCCTAGCCAAACCTGACCTTGCGCAATATTATCCACTTGCGCCTTGGTTAAATGGCGACCCTCACTGACTTTCGTTAAAAATTGATCGTAGCCATGTTCAATTTCCAACTGAATAACATCATTTAAGGTTGGTGATAAAGGTGAAAATAATGAACTGAACCTTAAATCAGAGGTTTTCACGCCATCTGCGGTAATCCCCATTTTTTTAATGGTGTTCTCAAAGGTCGGCAACATGGCAAAAATGCCGATTGAGCCGGTAATCGTATTTTTATCGGCGACAATATAATCGGCTGTAGAGGAAATCCAATAGCCACCTGAAGCCGCCATACCGCCCATGGAAACCACCACAGGTTTGCCGGCATTTTGTAAATGTGCCACTTCTTGACGAATGATCTCTGAAGCAAACGCACTGCCACCGGGGCTATTGACACGCAACACCACGCCTTTCACTTTGTCGTCGTCATAAGCTTGGCGTAACAATTTGGCAACTGTATCGCCACCCACATTTTCTTCGTCGCTGTCGCCATCAATAATAGCGCCTTCCACATTCACTACCGCAATCTGGTTGTCAGTTTCCCCATGCATACGATCCGGCAAAGAGGCTAAATATCTCTCGTAATCCACCATTTTCGGTTGATGATCCTTATCTTCACCGAAAAGTGCGGTCAGTTTTTTATCTAAATTTAAACGATCTATTGCGCCGGTTACGAGCTTGCGTTGCTTCACATAGGCCGCGGTATCGCCTTTTAACGCTTTCAATTCGGTTAAAAACGTATGTGCATCCGGGGCAACGGCACTTTGCTGAATATCACGATTCTCTGCCACCCGTTGCTTATAATGATTCCACATGGTATTTAACCAACGTTGTAAATTCGCCTTGGCTTCATCAGACATCTCATTGCGTAAATACGGTTCAACTGCCGATTTGTAAGTGCCGACGCGAAAGACGTGCGGGTTCACTTCGAGTTTATCGAGCATATCTTTAAAATACAGCGTTTCCTGTGCCAAACCATCAATGGACACGGAACCTGTCGGGTTCATATAAATTTCATCGGCATAACTGGCAAGGAAATATTGCGCTTGATTATAGTTATCCGCATAAGCAATCACCTGTTTGCCGCTTTCTTTGAAATTTTCAATCGCCTCGCCCACATATTCAAGCGCCGGCAAATCACCGCCTTGGAAAAAGTTTAAATCCAACACTAAACCACGAATATTGTCGTCTTGTGCGGCAGAATCAATCGCATATACCAGATCAAAAGTAGAATATTGTTGCGGAATATTCTGCCCATCCAGCTCTTTTAAAAGGGTTTTGAAATCGTTTTTCTCATCGCGATTATCGGCCAAATAGCCATCTAAATTGAGCAATAACGCCCCTTGATCACCTCTTAGCACAGTTTTTTCCGACTTATCTGCGCCAATCATCAAGGTTGCAACAGATAAAAGCACCAAAACGAAAACAAGAAACACCAAATTCATGACCAAATCACGAATAAAATTTAATATTCGCCAAGCGAACTTAATACAAGATAAAATGACGTTCATACCACCTCAAAAAGCGATCCAAAAGGATGCTTAAAATACCACAAACCGCTTGCACAATAAACAAGCGGAGGAAATAAACTGTGCTATAATCCACCGCACTTTTACTTGATAAATAAAGGATCATCATGGATGCATTAAAATTACTTACCGAACGCTACTCCGAGAAAAAACTCAGTGCACCTGCGCCCAATAAAGACCAATTAGCGCAAATTTTCCAAGCGGCGTTACACGCGCCGGATCACGGCAAATTACGCCCCTACCGTTTTGTTGTTATCGAAGAAGAAAAAATGACCACTTTCGGCGGCTTGCTAAAAAGTGCGGTACATGAATTGAATTTGGGTGAAGAACGTTTAAAAAAAGCGGAAAATCTTGCCGGTCGCGCACCGATGGTTATCGGCGTAGTCGCCAAATTAGATCCGACCATCAAAAAAGTGCCGGAATGGGAACAACTGCTTTGTGCAGGTTGCGCGACCTATGCCATTCAATTAGCGGCAAATGCCTTAGGCTTTAAAAACGTTTGGGTTAGCGGCCCTTGGCTGGACGGGAGCGACTTACGCCAAGCATTCCAATGCGATACCTCAGATAAAATCATCGGCTTTTTGATGATCGGATCTGCTGAAGATAAATTGGAAAGAGAGAAAAAAACGTTAAATTTAGATGGCCTTGTGTTTTCTCTTTAATGTAAAAATACCCCAAAAACAGACCGCACTTGACGAAGCAATCAAAGTGCGGTCTGTTTTTTATTATAGCAAGCCAAAGTCCGGCTATAAAAACCATACACTATGCGTATGGAGCTAAATAGCTTTAGCGATGAACAGAAAAAAATCCCTGCTACATAATGAACAAGGCTGACAACCGAAACTCAACATATAGGACGATTATTTAACCCCTCGTAGCGTGCAACTTGTTGCACGAATAATTAACCTCGATGCGTAATTCACGATTTCATGCGTAGCGTGCATCTTGATGCACGACCAAACCGCGCACGGAACCTTATTTCCCCCTTTCTGGCATTCACGATTTCGTGCAACAAGTTGCACGCTACGATTCTAAACAATCAAAGTGCGGTCTGTTTTTTTATTGTTTTAATATGACAAATGAAGCTTTCTCATACTGCTCCTTATTTGTTGTTATAAAAAATAAGCTCAATACGTAAAAAAGTTTTGACAATTATTCATATCATATAATATAATTTTTATATGTTAAATCTTTGTTAATTATTACTGTAAACTAAGGAGACAAATATGAACAAAAACGTTGGTGGCATAGATAAAGTCATTCGCATCCTGTTAGGGGTCGTTCTTATCGCACTCACGTTAACGAACGTCATCGGTTGGTGGGGATGGATTGGTGTTGTGCCGTTATTGACCGGACTCTTCTCACGCTGTGGTCTTTATTCATTACTTGGCATTAACACCTGCCCATTAAAAAAATAACGCATTAAGGCATCATTTCCTCTTGGTAATGATGCCACTTGCTTATTTATTCTGAGAAAAACACATACTATGATGATTTCCATCATTTCCGCCATGGAAGCAAAAGACAAATTAGCTGCCGGCGCCATATTAATCGATATTCGTCAACCGGAAGAATATCACCGCGAACATATCGACGGTTCAATTCTACAACCGCTGGCCGAATTACAACATCAAGGATTGAGCAAAACCTTAAAACAAGGAAGTTGCCTTATTTTTCACTGTAAATCCGGGGCAAGAACCGCCGGTCAAGCTGACTTTTTGAAACAGTTGGCACAAGAAAATCATTGTGAAGCTTATCTGCTTCAAGATGGAATAACCGGTTGGAAAAACGCCGGGCTTGCTACGCGATTTAATCCGTCACAACCCATTGAGATTATGCGCCAAGTCCAAATCGTGGCAGGAAGCTTAATTTTACTGGGCTCGTTGTTGGGATGGTGGATTTCGCCTTATTTTTATTGGCTACCCGTATTTGTCGGTACCGGTCTTACCTTTGCCGGAATAAGCGGTTTTTGTGGTATGGCAAAACTTCTCTCTCTGATGCCATGGAACCGACGCTAAGTAATTCGCGCGTGGGATTGCTAAAAAAACGGATCAGTTATTGGTTTCAGCGGATAGCGCGTGTAAAATGATCGCTCTCATTCCCACAATATGTAAATACTGAAATAAGATCTGATGAAAGATATTTTCGAAAAAAGTCACGAAGCCAGTACCTTTTTAAAATTGTTGGCCAATCCGAATCGCTTGGCGATTTTGTGTTGTTTACACGAACAACGCTATAACGTCACCGAGTTAACCGTCAAATTGAATATGCCGCAAGCAGCCATGTCGAACCAATTAGCCCTTTTGCGCAAAGCCGGACTAGTGGCAAGCGAAGTCCAACATCGGGAGCGCGTGTATTACATTAAAGATCCGAAAGTTGTTGAGATGATCAATGTATTACATCGCTTTTTCTGTGAAGTTCCCTCCGAAAAAGTATGATTCTCATCACCCAATACAAAAAAACGCAGATTTAACGCTGCGTTTTTTGTATCGTCTAACTTGGACAAGTTTATCTAAACCACTTCCTCTTTATCTCTCATTGTGCATCTCAAGATTCGAGGAATCCTTTTCACGTTTTTTCTTTGCCGCATCGTTACGTTGCTCAGCAATGTTATCCAAATAAGCTTCTGTAATATCGCCGGTAACATAACAGCCGGTAAACACCGAGCAATCAAATGCTTGAATAGCCGGATTTTCTTGTTGTACGGAACCGGTTAAATCCGCTAAGTCTTGGAAGACCAATTTATCGACACCAATCAGTTTGGCGATTTCATCGGTATTACGTTCATAGGCGATTAATTCGCTGCGCGTTGGCATATCGATACCATAGACGTTCGGATAGCGAATTTCCGGTGCGGCGGAAGCAAAATACACTTTTTTCGCGCCGGCCGCGCGAGCCATCTCCACAATTTGTTCAGAGGTCGTGCCACGCACAATAGAATCATCCACCAATAACACATTTTTACCTTTAAACTCAGAGGCAATGGTATTCAATTTGCGACGAACAGAACTCACGCGTTGCGCTTGCCCCGGCATAATGAATGTGCGGCCGACATAACGATTTTTTACAAACCCTTGGCGATAAGGCTTGTTTAACACATTAGCAATACGCAAGGCAATATCATTTGAGGTTTCCGGCACCGGAATCACCACATCAATATCCATGTCTTGCCATTCACGGGCGATTTTCTCCCCTAAACGTTGTCCCATGTGCACACGGGCTGCGTAAACGGAAACGCCGTCAATGCAGGAATCCGGACGGGCAAAATAGACATATTCAAAAATACAAGGGGTCAATACCGGATTTTCGGCGCATTGCTGAGCATATAATTGACCATCGAATGTAATATAAATCGCTTCACCCGGTTCCACATCACGCATGAATTCAAATCCCACCACGTCCAACGCCACACTTTCCGAAGCAAACATATACTCGGTTTTGCCCTGTTCTTCACGTTTGCCCAACACTAACGGACGAATACCATGAGGATCGCGAAATGCCACCATGCCATGATCGATAATCATCGCGATACAAGCATAAGCCCCGCGAATATCTTGATGGGTTAATTTGACGGCGTTGAAAATATCCTGCGGTTCTAAAACGTATTTTTGTGGTTGGTCGAAGTGGTAGGCAAGGATGTTAAGTAAAAGTTCGGAATCGGAATTGGTATTAACGTGGCGACGGGCAAGATTAAACAGCTTTTCTTTCAATTCGGTGGAATTGGTCAAGTTGCCGTTATGCACCAACGTTAATCCATAAGGCGAATTCACATAAAAGGGTTGCGCTTCAGATACGCTGGAACTGCCTGCGGTAGGGTAACGCACGTGACCGATTCCGGTATTCCCCGCCAAACGTAACATATGCTCATGTTGAAACACATCACTCACTAAACCATTTGCCTTACGCAAACGAAAGCGGTTTTCATCGTCAATTGTCACTATCCCTGCCGCATCTTGACCTCGATGTTGCAATACGGTTAAGGCATCATAAATTGATTGATTCACAGGACTTTGGCTAACAATGCCGACAATACCACACATTC
>ERZ773010.1404-NODE-1404-length-15163-cov-14.935200_pt1 | contig 15163 bp, 21 predicted proteins | sample MGYA00580842_ERZ773010 | MGnify/ENA primary metagenome ERZ773010 (study PRJEB29015, sample SAMEA2737982) | human oral metagenome | biome: human oral; feature: human-associated habitat; material: dental | place: China | collected 2107 ...
TTCTCCACACCGATTACCGCCGCCCTACAACACCTTCGAAACCACAATACAAGCCATCACCGGACTCATCTTCGCCTACACCCTATGAATAAGCCTCTATGTGTTGTCTGCGAGGTCGAATGGCGCGTTGTCGGGAGAGACAATCGGGACTCCGGAGATGAGGGTGTAGCCGGGTATGCGTATCTCGACTGGGTTGGTTCCCTCAAGTCCGTCGAACACGGCATAGGCGCAGAGGAAGGCTTTTTCCTCCTTCGGATTCACCACTGGCTGCTTGTTTATGGGGGTCAGCACGACGCCTCGCTCCTGCGACAGCAGACGGATGCCCGACGGAGTGAGCAGGCCATTGCTGCCCCTGGAGAAAGCTCCGCTCGATGTGAGGAAATCGAAGCTGGTCTTCTTGGCCGCAACCTGCAGAATAGTCATGCCCGCCAGCACAGCAACTGGGCCGATCTGGATCGTGGTTTTCCCAGCGGTGGCTGGCTCGTCGGCGGCAACTGCCAGGGCCGGGGTGATGATGCCCGCAGCACCCGCTGCCGCTGCCGAGATTGTGATGAAGGAACGTCTGTTCAACATGGGTCTGGTCTCCTGTTCGATGTGGGGTTCAGAGTGTGGTTGCGCCGTCACGGCAAGGTCATTCCGTCGATCTTGGAGCACATGACTCCCACGGCGCCCAATCTCAGGCATTTGTTGATCGCCTCCTGGCTGGGGCAGATGTGCCCAATGATGGGACGCCCATAGCCCTTGGCGGTCTCCCATGTGGACTCTTTGGCCTCCCAGTCCACCCCGATCAGGTCCCAATGCCCAGCCTGCTCCCTGGCCTTGCTGTTGAGGGCATCGCTCTCTTTGTAGAAGAAACCCCAGGTCTTGAATCCGGCTGCACGCCAAGCATCTGCCAGATGCGTTGCGTCAGCCTGGAATTTCAGGATGGTGTGCTGGGGGTCGAGCCAGTCAAGATAGGTCTTGACTGGCTGGGCGCTGTACTTCGGGTCGACGAACAGCACGTGGTCTGAGCCATAGGCGGCTGTCAGGTCCTGCAGCCGGATGAACGGCTGGCCCTCTGTCTTGTACTGGCGCACCTGCTCCCAGGTCATCTGGGTGACGGGAGTCTCGGGGGCCGAACGGTCGACGCCCTTCAGGTTTTGGTTGTGCACGCCCACGGGTACGCCGTCGGAGGTCAGGGAGAAGCTGAACTCCAACGCGGGTATTCCTCGATTGACCGACTCGTTATAGGCCAGCAGGCTCATATCTGGCCAGTCGTCCGAGCCGCCACGATGGGCAATCATGAATCCGTTTTTTCGTGAAAGCAGCTCATCGACGGTCACGCCGCGGGCTGTCGGAGCTATCCGGGTTTTACTGACTACCCCGTTTAAGCCCATCACCTGGACATCCACGATGCCAGTGGCTTCGGCGGGCCGTGCATTCTGAATAACTGTCACGTGCATTGACTCCTATTCGTCTTTAACTGGCTGAGTCGATCAATTGTGGGAGGAGGGCAGTCGTACAAAGACATTGAAGATCACGAATGAACGCTCGTCGTGATAAATGTGATTGTTGGAGCTGCCTCAATCGCGGTAGGCGCAACAAGAGCCCTTGGCTCAACCCACGATCAGCCTCAAACCGTATGGTTATCAGGTGCGTACCCCATCTTCAGGTACGTCTCCAACCTACCCTGCGATGGGGTCAGCGACTCTTCCCACCCCAGCCGGGCTGGAGGGCTCGCCTTCTGGGGTATTCCGGAGCCTGCCCGGGGAGCCGCCTGTCTGGACGGCACCGAGTGTCGCTTTCACATCGGGGGACAGCTGGGCGCAGGCATCTGCGAGATGTTCCCCGCGCGGGGGCCGAACGTCTTTCAGGTGGCTGCGCCGTCTGCATGATGCGGGGTTCTGTGATGCTTGCCCCTGACCGGTGGGGGGGATCAGCTCTGGGCGGGCCCGGGGCGCCTCAGCGTGCGGGGCAGCACCACGCTCTCGACCATGTTCAGGATGATCAGTGCGACAGCCAGCAGAGTGACCGAGTAGACCGCGGCGACCTGGGTGGTCAGGAGGAACAGCACCAGGATGCCGGTGGCAGCTGATAGACGCGGCACCGCGAGGGTCTGGAACAGCCGCCATCGGGTGAAGGCGAAGGTGACCAGATAGAGCATCGTGCCGCCGAACAGCAGGATCGCGGTGTCCAGCGGTAGCGGCTCAGCGGGATTGGCTACGGCTTGGCCGATGCCTGCGGCGATTGCGACGATCCCGGCGATGAGCGACAGATGCCCGTAGGAGAGCACCGGCCTGATCAGCTCAATGCGGTTTTCGCTCTCCTCCAGTGCGGCCTGCACCGTGGCGGGGCCGAAGGCGAAATAGACCCACCACAACCCGCACAGCATCGTGAACGCCAGCAGCAGCGTCACCAGATGCAGCCAGTCGAGGTGCTCCGCGCCTGCGGCCGTGGACACGACGGTCTCGCCCAGCGCGATGATGATGATGGGTTCACATACCCCAGCCTGGCCGACCCCACGGCCAGCTCACTACTCGCTGTTGCCTCGGTCATCATGACTCCTCCTGCCCTCACAGGCGATAGAGCCACTTACACCATTTCCCTGACAGACCCTCGCTCCACTCACATACTCCTGGGCTTGGATAATGTGGAATTTCTCGGATTCGCTCAGAGCATGCGTTGATTTGGGTCTTAGAGATGCGGCCTGCGCCGTCGAGGATTTGGCGATCATTGAGATCGAGGAAGGCATGACCAAGCGGCCGAGGTCGAGATCATCGCGGGTGAGGTAGTTCTTGCCGATGGTGACGTTGCTTGGCAGGATCTTGCCGTCGGGGCTGCCTGCCCAGCTGATTAAGCCCATGTGGGGCTGGTTGGCTCTAGCACAAGATTGGATGATCTCGACGACGGTGTGGTCGTGGACGGCGTAGTAGAGCTTGTTCTGGACGGTGGCGAAGAAGCGCTTGGTGGTGGGGCGTCCTTGTCGTAGTCGATACTGCATGTCACCTAGCCTGAGTCCTTGGATCGAGTCATCCGAAATTTCCGGATAGTTGCCTCACGCACCGCACTCAAGCGGAGCTTCCGGAAAATTGGGGTTGGGGTGGCGGCAGAGATGCGGCTGGGGTGGTGGAGAATCTTTGCCGTAACTGCGGGATAGTGAAGCTTCGTCCTGCGGCAAATGGGTGGAACCGAACGATGGACATTGGTTGACGCGGTAGCTCGGAGATGATGGTCGGGCTCTCGCGCTCTATCTTGACGTCAAATTTCACTGCATGAGCGATATCAAGCACCCTCCGGCAGCACATCCTGCCATCTCGTTTCTCTGTACTGTCCGCTATCATGTTTGAAGAACCGCCACAAGCCTGGCAGCCGCCAGGTGATCTGGGCGGCCCCAGGCTTGGGTTCTACTTTGCCGGTAGATCTCCAACCTATGTGTTGGGTCGGTAGCTTTTCAAGCCCGCTGGTCCAGCATGTCCGAAGTTGTCCAGATCATGTAGGTGCGTTCCTGACAGCTCCACGAGGAGCAGAAAGGAGCCAACTTGACTCCATACAAGCCCGGCGAGAAGGTGCCCCAGTCCGGACAGTACGTCGAGGTAGGACCACGAGGCGGCAACGCCTCGCCTACCGAAATCACTGGCGTACAGGGGGACCGTTTGCCACCAACCTCTCGGCCTGGTCGGGGATGGAAACTCGTCGATCCCACTAAGCACAAGAGGTAATAGGGAGCGCTGGGGCGAGCATAAGCTCGCCCCAGTCTCTCGTAGTTTGACGCGAAGCAAGATGCAATAAAACTGAAATGCAAAAGTTAAAATGAACCAACCGCCCGTCAGTCAAGATATCGCAGCCGCCTTCGGCAGATTCTTCCATGGAGGCAGCGGCCCCTCACACTCAGCCCTGACGTCAGCCTTCCTTTCCGCTGGCCTCGGCGATGTTGCTCCTGCATCCAGTGACCCCAAGTCGATGCCAGGACCCAATAAAGAGAAGCGGGTACAAGCAACGGTTTGCGCCGCCATCCAAACCCCTCAGCACGCTCGCCAACTCGTAAACGGCCTCTTGTCCGCACTGAGGACTCATGGGGCCGTCGTTGAGGGCACTCCTCAGTTCGACAGGGTAAACACCGAAGTGCTACAGAGAGCGCTGGCCCATCAAGGCTGGAACCTAACCGCCGATGGCCACATGACCCCCATTGGTGCAATTGACCTGGAGACCGGCGGGCGCGAGGCCTTGGACGACCAGATTCGACGCCTCCGTCAGAACACAGACGACCCGGCTCTGCTCCTCGGTACCGCCAAGGAGCTCTTGGAATCGGTTGCCAAGTTCGTCTTGCAAGAGCTCCAGGTCCCGACTCCAAGCAAGAATCCAGATTTTGGCAAGCTCTGGCACTGGACGCGGGAGAGGCTTGCTATCCTCCCCGAGCAGGTGGCTGGCGATGTCGACGGTAGCAAAGCTATCAAGGCCATTCTGGATTCCGCATGGAAGATCGTGGAGCAGGTCAACGCGCTTAGGAATCTACAGGGAACGGGCCACGGCAGAACTCTTCCGGCTGGGGTTACGGCAGAACAGGCTCTCCTCGTTGTTCGTGAATCTTGTAGTATCGCCGAGTTTACGTTGGCGGCCCTAGACCGCCAGCGGCCCAAATAGTAGAGAGCTACTCGGTTAGCCCTTCACCAACTCCCCCACCTCAACCTCCAACGCCCCGGCCAGAGCAAACAGCGTCCGCAGCCGCGGGTTCATGGGTGTACCGGGTTTGGATTCGCCCTTCTCGAACTTCTGGTAGGTGAACGTCGAGATGCCAGCGGCGTGAGCAACGGCTTCTTGACTCATGCCCTTGGCCAGACAGAACCAGATTGATCTCCTTTATCCTTGGGTATAGGAAAAAGGATTTTGCTTAAAGAGCACTATTGCATCAAGAAATTTGAAGCGCTTGACCGGGGAACTGGGAAGGAAAGTAGGGAAACTAATAGGATGAGGAGATTTGAGCGACTCCACCCTTTCTTCACTTTCTATGAACAATAGCTTGTAAGTAAATTGAAGTTGCTTTTACGTACCTGCAGGTTACCTTCGTGAATGCGGTACCCGATACCCCGAGCATCAAGGCACTTGCTGAGCGAATCAACGTTTGCCCTCTGGATGGTGATGAATTCTCCCGTGCCTTCTAACTTCATGCGCATAAAGTAAACTGTGGTTAAAAAAATGACTGCGGCAGCGAATATAATTACAGCCTCCATAAAACGCTTTCTGGCACGATACTTCTTTTTATTGGAAATAAATTTCATGTATTAAATTGTATCATATAGTCGTTTTTGCAAATAGCCTCAACAATGAGGGCGCGACCCCTCCGGATCCGGGGGTCGCGCCCTAGACTGCTCTATTAGTTAGAAGGGTATTTACCGTAGACGCCACCCAGCCCAAAGAGTTGGTAGTTACGAGCCTTCGACTCGCACTGTTCAATGACGTAGCCCCACTGATCGGTCAGGTTCATGTTGCGGGCATCCTCGCCGATCTGTGCTCCGACAAGGTTATTGCTTTCGTCCATGTCCCTTTCCCGCTGCGGGTTGTTGGGCGTATGGTCTTCATGGATCTGACCGATCCCGAATGCATTGACCTTCCCGATGCGGGTAGCGGTAGCTCCCATCCAGATGCAGTGCCGGAAGGCATCTGCCATGCCGTTGTGCTGTGACGGATCGTTGGGAAACTTCCAGTTGGTCACGCGCGTTGCCCAGCCCATGGCATCGAAGGCCGCGAAACAACCGAAGTGCTTGTAGCGAGCACAGTCAAATTCCTCAGAGGACCGAAGCGTCAGCGCACTGTCAGCTTGAGCGACCGGTGCAGACACTAGGATTCCCAGGATCATCAGTGCCAATGCCAGCAGGATTCCCGCCAGCCTCTTGAAGCGGTACATCTTGTTCCTCCTTCGTTGGAGTGTTGTATGTAACCCTTCTTGGGTAATTTAAGTCTAGGTTGGTTCGATCGGTTGACACTAGAACCTGAGAACTTCCTGAAGACGCTTGGGCTACTCTGCGGGACACCAAGAGTCGATTGGATAGGGCTAAAATCACAAAGATGTAGTTTCAAATCCTGAGAAATCTTTGGTGCAACTTGAATAAACCTAGTGAGCGATTTCCGACACGCCGTCCGCGGGGGTCGGAGGGTCGACTCGCCGTCCTCATAACAGCTCGCTTGGGACTCCCGTGGACTACTCCGCCACCCTCAACCCCCGCACCAACTCCCCAGCATCCACGCCGAGGCCGCCGGCGATCTTCAGGATGTTGTGGAGGCTGAGGTTGCGTTGCCCACGCTCGACTTGCCCGATGTAGGTCCAGTGCAGTCCTGCTCGTTCGGCCAAGTTCTCCTGGCTGAGCCCCTTCGCCTCCCGGGTGGCACGAACGCGGTCGCCAAAGGCCCCAGTCATGGGTGATAGGGGCGGCTTCCGCGCAGGATTGGGCACCTGCCAATCCCAGTCGCCCAAAGACGGAGTATCCAGAGACGATAAGTCCTGTGACGATGTATCCTATTAGGACGACCGACGGAAGGAGACCACCATGGGTGGCGACTGAGTAATCCACTGTGACCGCGCAAGACGCGCCCTGAGCGCACAAGTCGCCCGCTATGCCGCTCGGCGGTGGCGGGCGTCCCTCTTGATCTTCGACGCGGCGTGCTCATCGCCTTTGGGCGTTGGGTTGGTGCGAGCGGTCGGTACGGAACGTTTCGGCGCTTCAGAGTAGGAGGCTTCGACTGCAGCTTGTGGCGCAGTGATCGAGCCTTCGTCCGCCAACGTCCAGGCAAACACCAGGCCCGCGCGTGGAAACAGCCAGCCGTCGTAGCGGTAGCGGAGCGCTGAGGCATCGGCTTCCTCAGATACCCGACCTCCATCGCCGCGGGACGCAAAGTCCATGACTCGCATGGTGGCAACTGCTGACGGGTCATACTTCATCTCAACCTCAAGCCCCTTCGTCGGCCGGTCAATATCGATATGGACAAGTCGTCCGTCGCGCGGTGTCTTGGCCTTGAACGTGAACGACACCACCACTGGTTCACCCTGACGGACCCGCTCTTCACCAAGGTCCACCACATAGACCTGCGAGACATCGTCCGTTTGCCGCTCGAAGGGCAGCTCCACGCCATCGACGGTGAATTGGGTCAGACTGAACACTTCAGGATCGTTCACCTTGAACCCAGGAGAAGGTCTCCGAAACCACACGCTCGTCTCCCCGCGCTCAGCCACCATCTGGTCATACCGCTGCCGATCTGAGACTACGGCAAACTTCCGGAACCGATGCTTGGGCACCACCGTGTATTCCCAGCGGACCAGTAAGTCAAAGAATGGGTTAGGAGCTACGCTCCTAACCCTAGGTATACCTAGGGTCGCGTCGACTCGCGCGTCATACCAGCGTTCCTCGGCCGTGATCGCCTGGTGCTTGATGTCCCCATAGACTTCCCGCCCGAAGGCCGTATCGCCAAAGCGCATGCCCAAGCTGTTGACCGCCAGCTCATCCAACAACCGGGGCGTGGCAATACGCTCCAGATCGTCAGTGTTGAACCGGAAGCCTTCAATCACCGCATCCCGCATGGCCGGCGCTTCATCGTGAATGATCTGGCGGAATTGGCGAGTGGTGGCGGCTTCTTGATCTTTGCGGAAGGAATATTCAAACAGCGTCCCCAGAAGCCCGGCACCAAACAGCGTGCCGCCTAGCTCGCCCAGCGGTAGCGCGTGCAGCCAGGACCAATCACCGAGATTAAGGCCAGAAAGCCAGCCGTTCAGCATGATGAGGAGCACACCGGCCAGCGTCAGGGCTGTTGCGAGAAACGCCGCTTTGGTCTTGCGGAGACGAGCATGAAGCGATGGCTTGTGGTCAGGATTTGGGCGTGGCATTGCTGGTTATGATTATATACCAGAATGAAGTGCCTGCATAGGCTTTATGCTATTGCTCAAGGTGGCTATTTCACGGTAAAATAGATACAAGGAGGATATTATATGGACGAAATATTGGCGAAGATTAATACATTGACAGAGCAGATAGACAAACGCTTTGAAGCTATGGACAAGCGCCTGAACGATCTCGAGAAAGGCCAGGCTGCCATCCGCGAAGACATCAAGAACAGCGACGACATCTTCCAGCTGTTTGAACTGAAGACCGATCATAATTTCAAGAAGGTCATGGCTACCCAGAGTGACCTCAAGGCCGAACTGGCTTCGCTGCGCACCCACTTATTCCTCGAGGAAGGCTCTCGCGAGCACGCCGACACGGTTGGCTGGGACGCACAGGACAAGAAATGGCGAGCGCTGGACAAGCGGCTGCATGTGGTTGAGGCTCACCTGGGGCTTGAGTAGGTAGCTTAGGGACTCTGTGGGGCCTGGGTCATAGGTAGTGTGTCGATCCGAAACACCTAGTCAGGGAACACTTGAGGGTGACCGCGGGCAAGTCTCAGCATTGAATCCGAAGATCGGTTCCAGCGAGTACCCAAGAGGAGAAAGCACTCAGCAAGAGAGTATGCGACCAGTCTTATCTACCGCTTAGTCCACCCGTCGTTTATGTCAATGACATGCTTACTAGGAGGCCTTCCTACTCCAAACTCCACTCGCGCTGCGGGCTCCACATAAACGTCCATACGGATACTGTCGGGCTTGGTTTTCTCATGCACAAGACTCGAAGAGTCACCAACTCTGAAGGTATTTTCATACTTATATGTTCCCCAAATGATATTGACTGTATGTTGTTTTCCCTCATTTGTCGAAGTTGGAATAATATTGATCCATACTCTACCAGTATACTCTTTATCATGCATATAGTAGTGGGGATTTTTTAGTTCATCAACGATCGGGGGCGTTGAAGTTTTGGAGGGAATCGAACTAGGAGCATCAGTCGTCCTGTCTATTTCGGTTTCGGTGGGCTGTAAAGTTGTTGCCGAGGGCTCAACGGTCGCCGGAGAGCTAGTTGGCGTTCCGCCCCCTTCTTTACCGGGGGATAACGGCGAAGGAACTGCGACGGGTCCCTGACATTTATCAGGTTTATCCAATCCGGACCAGCATCGAATCTCTGGCACAACAAAGGTTGCGGGTATGCCAATAGCGGCTACAACTACGCCTAGCACAGTGGCCACTGTGCTAATTTTCATATGCCGCGCAGTATCCATCATTTACCACCTTTTCGTATAGACTTTTCGCAAAAATAGTGTATAATAACAATCAGGAACATCTTCTCGCGTCGGGCTACTGGCTGCTTACAGATCAGGCCATCAGTAGCCCGACACAAGAGTGTCGAGTATCACACCAGAGATTGGGGCTACTCATGTTCCTCCGCGTAATCTACTTCTTTTCTCTTCTCGCACTCCTGGTTGGAGTCTACGTCGGACTCCTCCTGTCAGATTTTGGCCGCGGGGAGTGCATTGCCATCGGCTGTCTCGGTTTCATGATTTTTTTGACAGGCAGCTGGGTAATCATCTTTGGAGATAGGAAGTGATTCCTCGCCCCGGACTAAGTCCGGGGCTTATTCACAAGCAGCACGTCGACCGATGAAGACTTTGATTAAAGCACGCTCGAGAATAACTATACATAATCCCAACTAGTTTCCTACCTCCTCCTTGAGATGTCAGCCAGCAACAAATCTGCTACATCTTCCGTCACGTGTCCGCCGTAAGTTCGACATCACCCCGATAAATATACCTCACACCTCAACCCCCATCTCCCGGAAGTTCCGTCTGAGTGCGGTGCGTGAGACGCCCAGCTGCTCCGACACCTGACGCATCGACATGCCACGCTCGTGCAAGTGCATGGCTTGGTTGACGACCGCGGTCGGCAGGGACTTGCCACGAATCTGCACCCCTTGCTCACGCAGCAGCTTGAGCATGCCGTTCTTTGACACACCATGCTCAGCACCGAGCTCCGCCGCCGTCGCCCCCGTCTGGTAGCGCTCCACAACCTGGGCAATGGCCTCAGACGAAAGCCGGCGCCGCACCCGACGGGAATCCGCGGCACTGTCCCGCCGCCCAGACTTGACGCAGCAAGGATATTCATCCATAGCAGCTATTACCGGCTTGGACGTCACAGCAACATCATTCGGTACGCGCACAGCATCACGTTCCGCCTCATGGGGCGCCAGCTGAGCCGCCTCCTCGATCATCGCTGCGACACCAGCTGGTGCGTCCGTCGACAGTGACCCCATCACCTCAGCCAACCGCTGCAGCTCCGGCAGGGTCGGCTGAATGAGGAACGAGGAGTCATTCAAGGGGTAGGGGACGTAGCCGACCACACTCATCTTGTTCGAACACGCGCCCTCGGAGTTCCGCTCCGGGGGCGTTTTCGTCGATGCGGTCAGGACGTGGGGAAAGTTCCCTGTTCCGGTGACCGTCTCGGTGGTCGCAGTGGGTAACGGCTTGGTTTGTCACCTTCCCTACCGCTTCGGCTGATCCATGCCAGTGTGCGATCTCTTTGGCCTGCCGATGATGGACCGGTGTATGTTTCCCAGGCCTGGGTAACTTGCTGCTGCGTACCAGCGCCTTCCATCGACCTCGGAGCAGTTCAGGAACAGCGGAACCAGGAAGGCTCCCACTTCTACGACATCGCGCAGCCACGAGAGCATCAGTGCACCATCAAGAGCGCCCCTTTGACATTCGTTGCCACAAAACTCATGAGGCCACGTCCTACGATGCGGACTAGATGCACCCTCACCATGATGTACTTGCACTTGGCCGCGATGGAGCAGCAGCCTGGCGGTCGGGGTGGGGGCAACAGAAATTCGAGGGAAAACAACTTCAAGGAGCATCATGACTCACACATCCAAGTGGAAGGTGGCAGCGACAGCAGCGGTCACTGCCGCCCTGTCTCTCGGGCTCGCCTGCGGTACGGGTCAGGCCCGCGCCGATACCGGTTGGCAGACGCTGGCAACCACCGAAGCCCGCACGGACAACCCACTGAAAGGCTTCGCACCATTCAACGAAAATCTCGACAACAACGCACCCTCCTTCCCGCACACCATGGAGTGGTTCTACATGCCGCTCAATGCTGTGGTGAAGGGAGAACGCAACTACGACTGGACAGAGTTCGAGCAACAGCTCGCCTCCATCAAAAGCCGCGGTCATCAAGCCGCACTCCGCTTCTATCTCGACTACCCAACCAAACCCACCGGAGTTCCCGATTACCTCTTGGGACCCAACGGCATAGACCAGTCACGAAAATACAATTTCTACGACAACAATGGAACCAGCTTCTCCCCCGACTACAACGACCCTAGAGTCCAATCCCTGATCAAAGACTTCGTAGCCGAATTCGGCAAGAACTATGACGGAGACCCTCGGATCGGCTACATCACCACCGGCCTCATCGGCTTCTGGGGCGAGCAGCATACGTACCCGATGGATGGGAACTCACACACAGACAATCCCAATAGCGCACAGTGGATGCCCACACACGAGGTGGAGCTCTCCTACTATCAAGCCTGGGACGCAGCTTTCAACACCACAAAACTCCTAAACAGAAGCCCCGGGCCAGGCCTAGAGAACATCAAGATCGGCTTCCACGACGATTCCTTCGCAGAATCAACGCTCCCCACTATCGACTGGCACTTCATGGCCCGGATGAAGACATACAAGTTGACCGAACGCTGGCAGACCGAAGCAATCGGGGGCGAGGTTTATCCACAGATCCAACACTGCGTGTTCAACGAGCCAACAGACTGCAACCATTCCGAAGATTTCAACGAGGCCACCACACAGACTCACGCCACATGGCTCGTGAACCACAAAGCATTCTCAGAAGGCTACAGCGGAGCAGCACTCGAGAAAGCCACAAAAGCCCACGCAGCACTAGGCTACGACCTCGCAGTCACACAAACCCGCACCATCGTCACAGACGGAAAAACCCAAGTCAGCATCCGCCTCACCAACCGAGGCGTCGCCCCATTCTACTACAACTGGCCACTGGAATTCTCCCTCATCAACCCCCAAGAATCCACCCCTGAATCCACGAAAACAGTGACCTCAACCCAAACCGACGCCAACCTTCCCTCACTCCTTCCCGGCCAAACCACGGAAGTAACAGCCACTCTCGAAGGAAACAACGGCATAGCAGCTCTCCGCATCCCAAACCCCATGGAAGGCGGCGCCCCCCTAAAATTCGCAAATACAGAACAAGACACCACATTCCCTGGATACCTGACCCTAGGCTCCGTATCAGAGTAGGCAAGGTGAACGGCTGGAGCCAAAGAGTTCAGAGCCACGGGTTTCCAGGGCTGGATTGAAGCAAAGCCTTTCGGGACTGTGCTCCGTGGGCAGCTCCACGGAGCACAGTCCTTTTCCATGCAGCTAGTCATCCCCTCCGGGGCAACCGCCATCCCTGACCGGTGCTCTCGAGCCATCCCAGTTCGGTGAGCTCAGCAGCCGCAGCAATCACCTCGGGCGTTGTCATCCCAGTGGCGACCGTCAGCTCAGCAATCCCTGACGTCCCGCCCACCGGGATTGCTTCTCTGACCGATCTGAGTAGGACCGGGAGAGAATCGATTGGCCGGTCTTCACCCAGCAACGGAAGCTCCTCCTGAGCTCTCAGAGGTGACAACAGGGCCGTCACATCAGCCGCTGACGTGACGAGTGTGGCCACCGCATCCCGAATCAGATGATGCGGAGTAAAAGACAGCGAAGACGTGACTGGCCCGGGTACAGCCATGGTCACGCGGCCCAGTTCCGCCGCCCAAGAGATGGTGTTCCGGGCCCCGGAGCGGGCTCCCGCCTCGACCATCACGGTGCCACTCCCAAGCGCCGCGATCAAACGGTTGCGCGCCAGGAAACTGGCTCTCAAAGGGTGGGCGCCTGGAGCCATTTCCGTGATGACTGCACCATTGCTCTCGATCTGCTTCCGCAACTCGTGATGACTGGCAGGATAGGTTTTGTCGATTCCTGTCGCCATCACTGCAAGGGTCGGACTACCTGCTCCGAGTGCGCCACGATGAGCTGCGCTGTCGATCCCGAAGGCAAGCCCAGAGATCACAAGCCACCCTGATGCGCCGAGATCGGATGCGAGTTCTCCCGCCACGTGTAGGCCGTAGCTGGTGGCTGATCGCGCCCCGACAACCGCGACTGCTCGCGGCATTGCCAGCACCGCGGGGTCTCCGGCAACCCATAACCCCAACGGTCGACCTCCCTGGTCTCCCAGCTGGCACATCCCAAGATCTGTGAGGCTGGCCGGCCAAAGTTCGTCCCCGGGAACCAGAAAACTAGCGCCGCACCGGATCGTCGCCGCCTCCAACTTCCCAGGATCGACACCCCGCGCGCGACGCCCCAAGGAAGTAGATTCTCCCTGTCGTTGAATGGTTTCCCACACGTCCAGGGCTCCGTAGCTCTCGACGAGTTGCGTGAGCCTCGGATCAGCTGCCACCTGCAGTGCGCACAGAGCCATGCGGGCCCTACGTTCCCGGACGTCCATCATGCCGCCTCGTGGAACATGCCCTGCCTCAGCTGCATGGCCACTCGCAGGGAAGCCGCAGAGATCCGGTCCTCCCCAGCAAGATCCGCCACAGTCCATGCCAGCCGCAGCACCTTGTCTACGCCACGGGCGCTCAACAGGCCACGGTTCAACGCCTTCTCCAAGGGGGACAGATCCTCCGGCAGAGGCAGATGCGAGCGAAGCCACGGCCCTGCCACCTCACCGTTGGTGCGCCACGGCGTACTTTGAAGCCGTCGAGCCTGCCTTTCCCGAGCCATGAGAACACGTGTTGCAATCTCGGCACTGGATTCAGGTTGTTCCAGTGAGTCACCCAAGAATGAACGCGACTGGGGCAACATGTGATGCCGAATATCAATGCGGTCCATGATCGGTCCCGACAATCGCTCCTGGTACCTCCGCACCACCATGGGAGAGCAACGGCATTCGCGGCCTGTGACCCCGTGGAAACCACAGGGACAGGGATTCGCTGCCAACACCAGCTGAAATCGTGCCGGATATCGCACTTGGATTGCTGCTCTGCCTATGCTGATCCAGCCAGATTCCAGCGGAGTGCGTAGCGCATCGAGGACGCGCGTCCCGAACTCAGGCGCCTCATCAAGGAACAACACACCACGATGGGCCAAGGAAATCGATCCGGGCCGCACGAGCCGCATTCCCCCACCAATTATCGAAGCCGGGGAGGATGAATGATGAGGATCCGCATAGGGTGGATCAATCAGCAGCCCCCCACTGAGATCCATTCCGGCAAGCGAGTGCAGAGCTGAGACTTCAACCGCTTCCTCGCCGTCGAGAGGAGGCAGGATGCTGGTCAATCGGGACGCAAGCATAGTTTTCCCCACGCCCGGCGCACCGTGGAGAAACACATGATGTCGCCCTGCCGCTGCCACCTCCATGACCCACCGACCTTCGAGATGCCCGCGTACCTCCCGGAAATCCAAGGGAGGTCTCTGCCTGGAGGCCACATCTTCATCGCCCGGAGGCTCCCACCCACCCAGCGGCGGTTCTCCGTTAAGCACTGCGACGAGATCCTTCAAATGCCCAATGGCCCACACCGTGACCCCAGGCACCAAAGATGCCTCAGCTTCCTGACTTGCTGGAACGATCGCTTTATCAAAGCCGCTCCTGACCGCAGCAAGTAGCGCCGGTAAAATTCCGGGAACGCGACGCACCCTTCCATCCAGCCCCAGCTCCCCCAGGCAAACATGGTTCCGAGCAGCTTCCTTCGGTACCTTATCGATAGCAGCCAAAGCAGCTGTCGCTATGGCCAGGTCGTAGTGGGTCCCTGTTTTCGGCAGGTTCGCCGGAGAAAGATTGATGGTGACCAACCCATTGGGCCACGGCAGCTCAGCCCCTGTCACTGCTGCTCGAACCCGTTCCTTTGCCTGCGAGAGCGCCGCATCCGGCAAGCCGACGAGCACAGTGCGAGGGAGGCCACCTCCTTCAGCAACCTCGACCTCCACCATCGCTCCTTCAATCCCGTTGAGCGCCACGGACCAAGCTGACGCGGTACTCATTCCTCTATCCCCCGGACGTGATTGACCGCTGGTTTCTCTCCGGTGCGCAGCAGTACCCCGATGGCATCGATGCGCAGGCAATCCACCCGGATCCTGTGCTCGGCCAACCACAGCAGACAGAGTTGTCGAAGCTTTCTGCGTTTGCGCCATGTGACTGCTTCAAGTGGATCACCGAACCCGAGCCCCGAACGGCACTTCACCTCGATGAACACCAACGCCCCGGCATCCGGATCAT
>ERZ773010.1406-NODE-1406-length-15158-cov-2.795206_pt1 | contig 15158 bp, 25 predicted proteins | sample MGYA00580842_ERZ773010 | MGnify/ENA primary metagenome ERZ773010 (study PRJEB29015, sample SAMEA2737982) | human oral metagenome | biome: human oral; feature: human-associated habitat; material: dental | place: China | collected 2107 ...
GTTTAATGCTCCGTATGAATTTGTCACGTGCCTAAAACAAAGGGCAGGCTACCTAGACCTATCCTACACGGAAATTACTAGGAAAGAGCTCTAAATAGGAGGGGAATATGGGTAAAAAGTTTAAGATTGGAGCAACTGTAGTATTGGTATTGCTGCTTGTTCCGTTATTTCTAACCGGGTTATTTGTTTTCTTTTGGGGATTTTATGGAATTTCCGAAGATGTTATATTTGGCCTTATTTGCTTTCTTTTTGGGGGGTTATGGATTTTCCGCAGATGGTTTATTCGGCGAGGATAGTTCTCCCGAACTAACTGGGGCGATATTTTGGGAAATTTATTTCCTGCTCTTTTTTGCCGGGGATGTCATATATCTATTTTTATGGACTATAAAGAACTTGAGGATATGAGGTAAGGAATGGAAACTGGTATTTGTAGGAGGTGTGGTTGTACTTGGACTACGCCATGCCTTGATGATATTTGTGGCGCTTGCTGGTGGATGGATAAAAATAGGACACTGTGTAGTCATTGTTTTTATGGCTTTAATGATGAACCTTATCAGACGAAAGTTTACTATAGACCAGGTCATGACTTTCTTGAGAGAGATACAGAATTTGCTTGGGAAGCATTGGCAAATTCAAAAAGCCACTGGGTCTATGATATGGAACATGATGTGTTCTGTGTAGTTGGTTTAGGCAACCACATTGGAGCAGTTCGATTTATTGCAAAAAAATTTTATGGACTTGATCGTATTTATCGTGATGAAATTCCTAAATGGCAAGAGATTATTGCTAACAACATGATTTTTCACAATGCTGCGGTGAATGAATCGAGCCATTACGCCAGCTGCCTGCCTAGAAAGTATAGAACTGAGGATTGATATGGATAATAAAATTATCGATAAAATACAAAATCTTTTAGAGTTATCTTATGATGCCCCAAATGATGAGGAAGGGCAAACTGCTCTTCTTATGGCTCAAAAGCTAATGGTTAAGCACAATCTATCTATGAGAGACCTTGCAGCTGCTAAACCTAAAAACAATATAGGTGAGACATTAGGAACATGGGAATATAGGCTTCCTTGGTGGCAAGAGAAATTAGCGTCTATTTTAGGGCCAAATTTCAGGTGTCGAACGATTTGGGAGCGGAAACGAAAAGAGGGGATCACTCAGATAACCTTCTTTGGTTATCATTCCGATGCTGAACTTTGTAGTAAAGTGTATGAAGGGGCAATCCTATATTTAAAGTATAGATTAAACCGGCTTCGTCCTACCATTCCTAGAGGGCATTGGATAAAGTATAAAAAGTCTTATCTGCTTGGATTTTTAAAAGGTATTGACCAACGTTTCAAAGAGCAATCTCAATCATCGGAAGAGTTCTCCTTGATGGTACAGGTTCCAGCAGAAGTCTTGGAAGAGCAACGTCGTCGAATGGGAAATTTAGAAAGTAAAACCATTACCGTCAAAGTTGATGTTGATTATGAGGCCTATATTGTTGGTTTAAAACATGCAAAAGAAACAAAATTGATGCTTGAAGAATTACTTTCTGAATAACTCACCTCCCTTAGCTTATTTTCCCTAGCTAAGGGATTTTTTTATTTTTTCGCATTTTTTAGCACCTGAAACTTGCGAAGGAGAGTAGAATAAGCTATACTATAAACATAAGTTGATTTAAAATCAACTTTGATGATGGATGTTCAGCAAGGGAACTTTTTTCCATTATCTCCTTTATAAAAAACTTTTTTTATTCAAGATAGCCCGCCCCTAAAGCGCTACTGGGGGGCGGCTTATCCTTGAACATCTCAACGCTAGCCTTGCAAGTCCGGACATTTTCCGGATTTTTTTATGCTCAAAAGAGGAGGAGTGGTAAAAAAGTAGCAAAAGGATTGCAAAAGCCAAAAAAAGTGCTATAATAATTCATGTAAAATATTATTATTTTTTAAGCGTTCAATCGCGTTTCTAGTGTCAGTTGACACTTATCTTCTTTAGTCTGATTGATTTTTAAAACCAGAAGCGAAAGCAGAAGGAATTAGAAAGAGACAAAGAAAATCGTAATAAGGCGTTAGGATCACGGAGCTATGGGTCTGTCTTGTTACTTACACTTTTAGCCAGCTCATTACATGATTACAGAATTTCGTAGACTCTTTAACCAGGTATCTACAGAAACAATCGTCTTACTTCACAGGAGGAAGACACAAGGGTTGTTTTTGTTGTGCCTTGTAAGGGGTCTTTTTTTGTAGTCAGATACAATCATGCTTTTTTCTTCAGGCTCAGTTGAGTAGAAGGAGAAGGAGAACCATGTTCAGAAAACCAGCTAGGCTCAGTTGAGTAAGCCAGGATCTGGATTGCAACTTTGTTTTATTTTATATATAGCCAATAAGGCAGGAGGAAAATATTATGTATAATCGAGTCATCTTGATTGGCAGAACAGTATCAGATTTTGAACTGCAATATACGCAGAACAATAAACCTTACTTACGCGCAACAATCGCCGTAAACCGTCGATATAAAAATCAAAACGGTGATTATGAGGCGGATTTTTTCAATATTGTTGCATGGGGTAAAACTGCTGAGCTGCTAAGAGAGTATACCCGAAAAGGTATGCTCATCAATGTAGAGGGTGAATTACGCTCTAGCTCGTATGAGAAAGATGGCCAACGACTGTATCGAACAGACGTTGTAGTGTCTAATTTCACACGACTAGAAAAACCAAAGAATGCAGCAGGCAATGAGTCTGTCTTTGGCCACAGCGAACCTATGGACATTGCAGATGATGATCTACCATTCTAATAGCTAGTAACAGGAGGAAGCACCATCTCATTTGGATGTGTGCTTTTTTCTTAATTTGGAGGAAGAAAAATGAAAAAATATCTTCGTGTTTATGATGCGAAACCAGGTCATGATTTTCGTCTAGTAGAAGAAGCGGAAATAGAAGCCTTAACACCAGAGAAGTTTGAGGAATTGGCTTTGAAATACGCCAATCAAGCTTTTCTGCGTATCTACATTTGTTTTGACATGGATCCACCTATTGGAACAATGCCAGAAAACACTCCTTACAAATCTCGGAACTTCGCCATTCCTTTTCATGAGATTGTCGATAGAGTATTAGGTGAGGGAGAATCTGGTAAAGTTCTTCATCGGATTAAGTTAGCCCGGACAAAAGCTGGGCTTGAAAAAATCATGGCAGATTATAGATAGGAGCAGGTATGTACACTTTAGAAACTCAGACGATCGAAGCAACTTTCAGCGATCAAATGGAGCAGTTCTTTTTTGATAAGGTGCTAAATACACCTTTGTCATACCGATTCATGTTACTGAGTCGGTTTAAATCAGAATGTACTGCCTATCTGGCCGCAAAGGACTTGAATTTGCTTAGTGCAAAGAATGTCCGGTTGCAAATCGGCTATATGAAATGTCTGTGGCATTTCTTTCCAAAAGATAGGAAACCTACTTGGTTGACTATTCAGGATATCGTCAACTATGAAGAAAAAATGGAGGAAAAATATTATGAGTAAAGTAATTAAAATCGAAACAGCGAAAAAATTGACAGCAGAAGCATTGGAGCAAAACAAAAAGGCCTACCTAGACACGGCTATAAAAATCATCAATAAGCAAATCAGACATAATGCGTCTGAAGGCTATAATGGTGTGTGTTTTACTTTCAATGACATCAATAAGTCTGTCAGCGATGAACTTGATCGCCAATTTCCTTTGGATAAGTACAAGGATTGTATAAAAAAAGCTATTCTTGCTTATTCTATGGAGGAATACACTGTTACATTGGGTGTTTGTAAGTTTGGTCACTTATTTACCATTTATTGGGATTAGGTGCCATTACAGCTTGATTTGAAATTATTGGAGGAATGAAGTAATGAAATTCATGGTTTATTTTAATTCAGAGAGTGGGAAGAAATTCCCTTACTCTTTACATGCAGATAGCTTCGAGGAAGCTCAAGAGCGTGCTCAGAAGCTTGCTGCTGGTTACGGGTGGACTTATCTTTATTTGGAGTCTGCCTAATAACTATGGTATAATGGTGGAAAAATAGATAGGAGTCTGGCAATGGAACTAATGCAATTTTTGGAAGAAGTCAATGCTGTTGATGAAAAACAGGTTTTGGAACAATTTCAAGAAGAAAATGATCCGTTAAAAAGAGATTTCCTTCGTGCCTTATTTAACTATAAGGTAGGCATGAGCCAACGAGAGGTGGTTAATCGCGATGTTTTCATCAGATAAACCTAGAATGTTGATAGTTGCTGGGGTGAATGGAGCAGGAAAGAGCACTTTATATAGTGCTTCACCGGCCATCTTTGCTGGCACTAAACGAATCAATGCAGATGAAATTCTTGTCCAAAATCGTGGCGATTGGAGGAATTCTAAGGATACCTTTATAGCTATGAGAGAGGTTCTGGCTACTATAAAAGCGGCCATTGCTTCAAATGAGAGCTTCCATTGGGAAACTACTCTATCAGGCAACTACACTACATTGATTAAAATGATACAATCAGCAAAATCTAAAGGTTATCAAGTTGATGTCTTTTACATTAAGGTATCTAGTGCCGTAACCGCCATTGAACGTGTTCGATCACGTGTTGAAAAAGGTGGTCATGGAGTTAGTCCGGAGCGTATTATTAGGCGTTTCCAAAAATCTCAGGATAATTTAGAACGCTTAATAATGGAAAAGGCTGTTGATAGCGTCAGTATCTTTGAAAATGACCAAGAATTGACGATCTTACAAACCTTTAGATTGACAGATTAAATAAATGGAGGAAAGGATGTGTCTATGACTAGGCATGTCCTTTTTGTTTTATATACGTGGAGGAAAATATTATGAATTATGGCAACGTGGAATTTAAAGTGGTGAATCTCTCTGACGAGATCGTACAGCGCAAAAAAGAAGAAGAGCATTATTTCTATGAAGGGGAACGCTTATGTTCTGTATCAAAAACTGACGTAGATAGAATGCGAGATAGTAAGGACTTTACTTTCGCTTACATGATGTTAGGCCGTCTACAATCTGATGTTGAAAGTTGCGACAGGGGAGATATTCCTAGATGGCGTGACGACTCTCGACTTCATATTGCGGAAATGAAACTTCTTTACTCAATATTTGAGGAAGATGGTAGCAATCATGTAAGAAGACCGGATTGGATATCTTGGAATGATATTATTCATTATCAAGAATATCTTGGTCTGGGGTCAGTAGAAGAGGATTACGACATGAGTTCGTTTATCTCTAAGTTATCTGTTGCGCAACTTTAGGCTATAGCGTTCTATTTTTGGAGGAAAATATTATGAAGAACTACACAGTAGAGGTTACAGAAACTCTACGTCGCAAAGTGGAAGTGAGTGCTCTTGATGCAAAAGAGGCGGTTATTGAAGTCCAATCGATGTATTACGATGAAGAAATTGTCTTAGACGAAGCGGATTTTTCTGGAGTCTCATTCACTCTTGATGAGAAGTCACAGGAGTTGACAAAAGATATTGAGAGAAGCCTTTTAGAATGGCTTCCTAAATCAGAAAAATTATTCGCTTCAGACGGAAAATTGATTTATCAAATCTTTTGGGATTATAGTGACTCAATTTCTACAAGTCTCTTTCGAGAGATCATGGAATTTGCTGAAAGGGAAAAAGCCAATTTTAACGAAGGAAAAGTCTCTTTTGAAGATATCGTTCTTTGTTACGGTTGGCAGGATGGCTGGTTTGAAGAAACAGCTTGCGTGGTTGAGTATGAAATCGCGCGTGAGTTTATTAACAGCCATCTTGACCTTTTTGAAATCTATGACTTTCATTCTACTAGCGATGTAGAAGGAACAGCTATTTTTGATAGTTTACGTGAACTGATTTATGAGCATATTGAAATTGACTGCAACATTGGCCAATTATTGAAAAATACAGGTCATGTAAATGCCACTATATTTTTTGATAGCTGCTTATTCTCTGACTTAGACGAAGCATGGGCTCCAGGCTATGAAGACCTGATTGAAACAAAAGAAGCTCGGCAGCAATCTTCTGTTGCGTGGCTTCTAAAGACCCAAGGCTTTACTGTTGAGGAACTGGAAGATGAGCAGAAGCGAGAACAACATCCGTTTTTGCAACAGGTTTGGTCAGAGCTTTACGATTATCGTGATTTGTGCTTTCTGAATATGGTTGCGGTTCTTCCGGCCAGCTTTGAGGATTTATTCCATTACAAATTTACAGGTCATGCTGTGATTAAGGCTGGAACGAGCTTTGGATTTTTCAATTCCTTTGAAGGCTCAGGAACTGGACTTGAAATTGAAATCATCAAGGACATTGTGCTAGATGATGAAGTTTATAAGGAAAGTTACATCGATTCACGCAAACGTGGAGAAAAATATAACTGGACTGTGACAGATACTTATGGAAAGCTTTATGACTTGAAAGGTGGCTTAGACTTTATGAAAAAAGACTAAGCATTGAATGGAGGTAAAAAAATGAAGATTACTGTTTATTCTAAGACGGATTGTCGGCAATGCAAATCCCTACACCGCTTCTTAAGCGAGAGAGAGGTTCAGTATCGCGAGGTCAATATTGACCTTGATTCTGAAGCTCTAACTTATGTGAAAGAAGTGCTAGGAGCTAGCTCTGCTCCGATTACTGTCATTGAAAAAGAAGGAGTACAAGAAGTTGTTTTTGGCTTTGCTCCTTCTGAACTAAAGCAAGCTCTACATTTTTACAACAAGCATTTCATGAAAAATTCATGAGAAATGTTAAATAATAATATATATTTTTGGAGGAATAATATTATGCGTAAATTTATAAGAAGCGGACTCGTTAAAGGATATGTGTTTTTTGAACATAAACGTCCTGAAGCTTACCGTGCTGCACGTCGTCAACAAAAAACAGCATCAAACAAGCATTTTTATGCTTATGATGTCTGGGCAGATAGTTTTACAAAGATGGTCGAAGTATCTGCTTCTGAGTGGGTTGACGCTAAATTTGAAGGGACAGAAACATCTGTATCTAATTCCTCAATTAAGGGGAAGATTAAAAGAACCATACCTCGCTCGCACTGGACTCGTTCTGGTCGTCGTGAGTGGTTAGATGTAGAACCTATCATGAAACGTGCACAACGTTTGAATAAGCTACAGTCTCGGAAATCGCTGCTTGATAGCTGCGAGGTGATAGAGATTATGGGAATCGTTGAATAATTATAAAGATTTTGGAGGAAAAATATTATGAGCACTACACAAATTGCACAAAAACTAACTGCCTTTGGAACATTGAACTATGATACGGTTGTATCTAAGCTCAAGCTTGTTTTGGAAGCTTCAGATGCGTCATTTTACTTTTCGCATTCTGCCGTTATCCAAGACGGACAACTCCTTCTATCAGTAGAGGGGCATTTTTGTTATGAGAAAGAAGAGTCAAAAGAGCTTGTCTCTGAATTCTTCTATCGGCCTGGGGAATTGACGATAAATGAAGCTCGACTGGAAGTATTGAAATCTATGTTCTTACTAACAGTAGGGCAAGAGTCTATCGAACCTGATCCGGACAAAGAGCCAAAACCTGAACCAGAAGAAGAGCAAGAAGCAGAGGATTTGTCTTGTGAAACCTCATCTTTGAATGAAGAAGAACAAGGCGTATCTGAAGCAAAGGCTCTTTCTGGTAAGGAGACCTCATCATCCCTCTTTGATGATGTTGATGATGAAGCGCCTGCTGAAACAATCGCAGGAGTGACAAAGGAAGAGGCACATAGTGACAACCTAGAATTAGAACTTGATCCAGAATCAACTGAAGACGCTCCGGATGCTTCACATGAAGAAGAATCAGCAAACGTTGAAGCTGTAACTGAAGCAGAAGCTAAAGCTGAACCTGAACAGTCTCCAGCACCAGTAGAAAATATTGCTGCTACTGTTTCTGAAGATGAAGCGTATGAGCCAGTTCGTATTCGTGGACTAACGGCTGCAAAAGAAAAAGGAGCTAATGACTCCTTGCTCTTTAAATGGGAGACTATGCCAGCTAAAGCTGCTGTTCATGAAATCAAAGACTGGATTATCAGTCAAAGTCAACAGGACGTAGCTAGTGCTTAATTTGTAATTTACTTGATAGAAAGGTAGAACCTACCTTTCTATCTATATTTTGGAGGAAATATGACAACAGTATCAAAAAAAATGATGACGGCAGCTGAAAAAGTGAGCATTTGTAGCTCCTTAGAACATTTAGATATCCTAGAACTTTTTCAAGTTGTTCTGGATGTTGACAACAATCCAGAACTGGAGCTTGTTGCGCAAGCCTTGGCTAAGCGTATCAACCTCAAGTATCTTGAGAAAGTGACTGTAACAGACTTGGTTGACTACGGTGTACCTTATGACAAGGCACTCTCTCTGAGAGCCATGTTAGAGCTTTCTTATCGCTCTTTCATCGCAAAGAGCAACTTAGGAAGAGCTTTTGGAAGTTATCTCTTAAGTAAAGATTTACAAGTGAGATACGGAAAAATGTCACAGGAACACCTGGTCGTTATCTGCCTTGATGCAAGGCTGCAGGTGATAGAGGAGAAGGTTGTGCACATTGGTAGCACGTCTAAGTCTTTGGCTGTGCCAAAAGACCTTTTGTGTCCTGCAATCAAGAATCAGGCAGAATGTATTGTCTTGTGTCATAATCATCCATCAGGCGATGTATACCCGTCTAAAAAGGATGATGAAATGACTGAGAGATTGAGAGATGTGTGTAAGATGTTGGGAATCCAATTACTTGACCATATCATCGTCTCAAATCATGACAGTTATAGCTACCGAGAGAACCAACGGATATTAGATGAACTAGGAGAAAGATAATGAATTACTTAGAACAACAAGAGGCGTTTTATCGTTTCATGGATCAGCAGTTGCCACACTATTTGCTAATGATTACTTTGGGAATTGTTGCACTTTGGATGATCCGCAAGATTATTCAAAAGAAGATCATGCAAAAGACATTCGCAATCGTGCTTCTGTTTATAACCTTTGGATTACTAGAGGTTGTGAACGCTCTACGTCATTGATAAATATATAAATAGGAACTTAAAAACACAGATAATCTCTGTGTTTTCTTTTTTACAATTTGGAGGAAAAATATTATGTCGAAAAAATCAAAGTCTTTGTCTTTTGTTAGTGAAGAACAAGTTGCAACGCTGTTTTCTAACACTCTAGCTTCTCTTTTAGCAGATGGTTACGAGTTTCATTTTCATTGGAAATTTGATGAACCATTGATTAAGTCTGGAGCATTTCTACTCAAGGACGGCCAGCTTTATCTCTTGGTCTTACATGATGTCTCAGTGAAGGTGAATGAGGAAGGATCTATCATTGAACGCTCTGCTTATTCTCGACGTATTTCTCTTTTGAAACTAGGAGAGGAAGCGCAACATGGGATTCTTATCAAGAAGTGGTTCCCGCTTCACTTGTTGTTTGAGGAATATGCCGAAGGAGAAAAGTATGCTTCAACAGTCTCTTACAATACTGTAGGCTATGCCATCTCTACTCACAGTAGTAGTCATAGAATCGTGCTGAAAGATAAAAAAGAGGTGTTGGAAGCTCTCAAAAAACTAGAGGCTAGGACTTCTCGTGATCTAGGAGAAAATGTTCTGTTATCAGAGAAAAATTCTTGGGTCATGGAACGGAAGTCTATTCGCTACTCTATGTTAGTCAATAGTGATATTCCTGGCTTTAAGAAAAAGGCCATGCTCTATCATACAGACAATGGTATTTTCCTTGTGTCAGCTACTGGGAAAATTGAAAGGATAGCTAGAGATGGAGTTAGTTGCTTTTATGTCTCTTTTGGCTTTAAACACAAGGATTTATTGAGAACTATCACTCGCGCGTGATAGAAAAGGAGGAAAAATATTATGTTAAAAATTATCTATAACAACGCTGCTTGTCCAGGGAGCTTTAAATATAGAGCTAGTCGGACAGCTAATCGTATTCAGAGTTATTTCCAAAGCAGAGGAAGAGACGCAGATGTTTCTTCTTATAAGAAGGGAATGGAAGTTGAGTTGCTAGAGAAGCATGGAGTTGATCTCTGTTCTCCGGAAAATGGGGAGCTTTGTTGGCTGGTTGTATTTGACGACCAAAACAAAGGAAAATTCATCTCCTATGACTCAACTGAGACTGAGGCTGTCAGCATGCAAGATATTGCTGGCATGTTTAAGAGTCGCACTGAGCGCCGATTGGAATTGCAGTATCTTCTTGCGCGTATGGAGAGTCAAGAACTTTCTGTCGCTGAAGAAAGATTGTTTTAGTATCTGGAATTAGATATAGGAGGGATATTGATGTCAGACCAAGAAAAAGCCCTATGGCTAAAAGAGCATTACCATGATTATAACCTTTCATGGTATCTTGCTAATCCTAAACGGCTAGACGCTATCTTTAAAAGAGAGTACAGCAAATCTTTGAAGTCAAGAATGACGGAGATTAAAGATGAGGAGAATCGGAGAATGGAATCTCAAATTCATTCTTTGGAAACTGCCTACCTTGCTCATTATCATGTCGCTTATCAACAGGATTTACGTGATAATCGCCGAAAAGCTTTTGAGCAAGCTCAGGCCATTCGTCATCTATGGTCTGGAGTAGCATATTAGATGTGTATCATACATAATATATTTTATATTATATTATGTAATGGGAGGTAAAGTGTATGGTTCATATATTTACTGTTAATGTAAATAATTTGACCTTTGCAGCTGCGGTTAAAGACTGTGAAGCAGAGGTTGTGCTTGGCCAAGTGATGAAGTCTAATCTAGGCTTTAAAACACCGACCAAGAAATTTAAAACCTGGATGAATCGTCTTGAAAATCTAAATTATGTAGATTATCAGACGGTGGTTGAAAAGCTAATTCGTTCTGGTTATGGTTTGTAAAACAAACAAAAAGCATCCTTATCATAATTTTGATAGGATGCTTTTTTATTTTAATCTGTACAAATAGGTTGGTTCTAAAACAAAAGATGAAGAGTTGGTCAGTAAGCTTCAGTTTTGCTACCTGTACAAACAGGATGGTTCTAAAACTTGTTGCCAGCTCTGACTTAACACCTGAAGGTTTTGCTACCTGTACAAACAGGATGGTTCTAAAACCTCATGACACTAGCCGTCCTGCTTGGCAATGTTGCCTTTCGGTGAGCCAGAGTCGTTTTTGCCTCTTAGGGCAAGGGCCCGCAAATCGACCTAAACATAGTATAGCTAAATAATGATGAGATTGCAAATTTGGTAGTCTGTTTATTTCTAAAAAGTTTATTTTGTGATAAAAACGATTTGGAATGTGTTGGTGTAAAATAAGATAGAAATAAGCTGTATTATTGAAAGGCGGTTAAAATGGATGTATTAGATAAATATATAGATGCTTTTAAAGAAAGATTTGCAAAACTTCCTTTTATTAAAGCGTTTAGAGGAAAGGTTATTTTGAGGAAAGTTATTATTTTCCTAACTTTATTTTCTATGTGGCTTAGCCTACTGGCAGGAGCTTTGTTCTCTCCTAAACGCATCACTTATACCAAACAGCAATTAGAAACCTCTAAATCATTTGAAAATCAGTCAGGAAAGATTGAGTTGACGAAACAGGTCTATTCAGCTGATAATCAGATTTTGCTTTTGCAAATGGAAACTCAAGATTATACTGGAGTGATCGCAAAAGGTATCAATGCTAAAAATTTAAAATGGAAGCTATACGCGAAAAATTATAGTGAAAAGACCAGAATGGAAATTATTCCTTTGACGAATAATAAGATAACACTAGTTATTCAAAATCTTCCAGATGACTTTGAGGCTATTGCCTTAGAAGTTGAAAATACAACGCCGACTAGCGATGATGTAGATATTAGTATTAAATCATATGATGAAGAGAGCAAGAAAAAGACAAAAGTAAAAGAACTAAGTAATAAGATGCTGTTTATTGTAACGGCTCAGAACCAAAAAATGGAAGAGAAGAAACTGAAATATGTTTCCCGCGAATCTTTTGCTTTGGACATCTTTAAAGAGGAACGTGCTTTTCAGGTGAAGCAGATAGATCAGATGAAGAAGTCTATTGAAAAATTAGAAGAATCTATCAAGGAAGATCAATCAACCTTGGAAAATCTCACAAGAGAGTCAGAATATAAGGTTGGTTCTGACCTAGAAGTAATCAATAATAATATGACGCAGATAAAAACGTCGATGAATACGAAAGGTCTGAATATTAAGCAAGCTGAAAATAATATTGCCACATTAGAAGAAGTAGTAGCATCTATTGATAAAGCGATAGATGCTGTGAAAGATGGAAGCTATCAATTCAATGCTCCAGTTACATCATTTAACATTAAAGAAATTCAATAGTCGATTTAAAATCTACTAAAATAATTTGTTTAATTTGTCTATAAAACTAGCGATAGAGAGCATTTTAGGGTATAATGAATCTATAAAAATAATAAAGGAGGCCATAAATGGCTAACAAACAAGATTTGATTGCAAAAGTAGCAGAAGCTACAGATTTGACTAAGAAAGACTCAGCAGCAGCAGTTGACGCTGTGTTTGCAGCAGTTTCTGAATTCCTTTCAAATGGTGAAAAAGTCCAATTGATTGGTTTTGGGAATTTTGAAGTTCGTGAGCGTGCAGCACGTAAAGGTCGTAACCCACAAACTGGTAAAGACATTACAATCGCAGCTTCTAAAGTTCCTGCTTTCAAGGCAGGAAAAGCCTTAAAAGATGCCGTGAAATAGCACTTAAAGAAACTCTGGCTTACCAGGGTTTTTTATTTTCTATTATGTCACAAAATTATCCCAAACTTTCATGATATATAATGTAATATATGAAAGAAAGAAGGTACGATTATGAACAACGAACAAAGAAAGCAAATAAATACCTACGGGCTTCCACGTGACTTATTTGCTGCATTTAAACTGTATGGAATTAGAGCGGTTACAATTTGTTTTGTATTAGGAAGTACGCTAGGTGCAATGCAGTTGACTGGAAATGGTAGGGTCTTCCCCTATGACCAAATGCCTCAATATTTGCTTTTTATTTTTCTGACTTTTATCATGACAACTTACCTCATGTTACCTTTTAATGGCGGGAAAAATAATTTAAGTGCGATCATTATCTTTTTTTCGAGAAGACTAAAAAGATATCAGTCCATTGATAAAAGAAAGTAGTGCGCATATACGTCCATACTACTATAAAAATATTATTTAAGATTTAGGAGGTAAGAATGACTGAATTATTTAGAGAAAGCAACAATTCATCTAATAAAGGGACGGGATTAGAACCTCGCGATAGTAGACACCACAAATCAAAAAAAGAAAAGAAGTCTCGTGGAGAGCTTCTTTTTGAGGAACCAAAAACAGAAACTCCCTATCTTGACCTTTATACTGAAAATTTAACAGAAAAGATTAGGAAAGATATAGAGAACTTTGAAGTTTATGGTCGCGACAAAGAGGTGGAAAATGTTATTATTTCTTTGCTTCGAAAAAACAAAAATTCTCCACTTTTAGTTGGTGACCCAGGAGTAGGGAAAACAGCTATAGTTGAAGGGCTGGCAGCCAGAATATTAAGAGGGGAGGTACCTGACGAGTTCAAAGGGGTATCTATCCGCTCGCTGGAGCTTTCTAGTATTCTCAATGATTCTAATGGAGAGAATATGGTTTATAAGTTCAAAAAAATCATTGAGGAACTAAAAGCGACAGTAGGTAAGAATATTCTATTTATGGATGAGGTGCATACTTTGGTTGGTGCGGGTGGTAATGGCTCTATGCTCGATGCAGGGAATGTCATAAAGCCAGCTCTATCTCGTGGAGAAATTCAAATCATTTCTGCGACAACTCTCGAAGAGTATCATCTTTCAATAGAAACTGATAAGGCTTTAGAGCGCCGGGTTCAGATGATTCCAGTAGATGAACCAACAAGGGATGACTCCATTTATATTCTTTCTAAAATCAGCAAGCGCTATGAAAAGGGTAGGAATATCACGGTTACTCCTGAAGCAATTCGGCAGGCGGTTGATTTATCTATCCGTTTCATTCCAGAGCGTTACTTGCCAGATAAAGCTATTGACTTGGTAGATGAAGCGGTAGCTGCTGCTTACTACAACAAGCAATCCTTGGTCACGGAAAAAGAAATTGCCCTAGTAGTGGAAAAATTGAAAGATATTCCTATGACGACGATTTTAAGTGATAGAGATGAGCCGATAGTGAATGTTTTTGAGGCTTTAAAAAAGCGTGTGAAAGGACAGGATAAGGTTCTGAGAGCTGTTTCTAGGACTATCTATACTGCTAGAGAGGGGCTGCAAAATCCGACACGGCCTACTGGAACTTTCCTCTTTTTGGGGCCAACTGGAGTTGGTAAGACAGAGCTAGCTAAAGCGATTGCTGAGGTTATGTTTGGTGACGAAAATGCTATGATCCGTTTAGACTGTACCGAGTATTCAACCGCTGATTCCCTAGAAAGATTGATTGGAGGGAATTTTATTGGGTCTAAAGGGGTTCTAACGGAGAAGGTCAAAGTAAAACCTTACAGCGTTGTCCTCTTTGATGAGTTAGAAAAAGCTCATGAATTAGTTTGGGATGTCTTGCTTCAGGTTTTAGATGATGGCCGCCTAACAACTGGACTTGGCAGACAGATTGATTTTAAAAATACGATTATTATTGCTACGTCCAATGCTGGATTAGCTGAAATCATGAAGACCTATCATACAAAAGGGAATATCAGTTCTCTGAGTGAGTATGATTATCAGGATTTTATGAAAGGAATGGAAACAGAACTGGAGATTTTTTTCCGTCCTGAATTCCTAACTCGTTTTCGTCATAAACTCGTATTTGATTTGTTGACTCCTGATGTAATTGACGAAATAACCTTGCGTGTGTTAGATAAGGAAAAAGAAATTTTTTCAAGTCAAGGAATTGAGTTGGTTTATGATGAACCTACCTTTTTAGATTATCTTAGAGTGAAAGGCACAGACGTTGATAGAGGAGCTAGACCTCTTGAGCGCTATGTCGAAAATAATGTTCGAGGGCCAATTGCGGAATATCTACATTTGAAAGAAAGAAAAGGCAGACCTTACCGTATTTCAATCGAAGTAGTAGGGAAGAAACCAGATGGTATTACTACGACTATTGATAGGCGACAATTGGAATTTGAAGCCGAACCTTTATAAATATAACAAAAAAAGATGTGTGGAGGCACATCTTTTTTGGGAGATTGTTTTATA
>ERZ773010.1409-NODE-1409-length-15139-cov-35.518032_pt1 | contig 15139 bp, 8 predicted proteins | sample MGYA00580842_ERZ773010 | MGnify/ENA primary metagenome ERZ773010 (study PRJEB29015, sample SAMEA2737982) | human oral metagenome | biome: human oral; feature: human-associated habitat; material: dental | place: China | collected 2107 ...
CCACTAATACTGGGAGAAAATAGGATTTGCAAATTGTTACTCTTAAATAATAGAGTTTCCAATCATAGAAATCAACCAAGTCGAAAGACTTGGTTTTTTGTATCCAAAAATTTTTCTTTTATGTTAAAACGCTAACAAAAAATAGGATTGTATGATATAATTTAGACAGATTATTGCGATTTAGGAGATATTATGAATAAGATAAAAGTTATATGAGATTGTTGATTAGGGAATTTTTGTTAGGGGGATTCAGATGAATGAATGCAATAACTTACTGTTGCACCTTCTCTGGTCAATGTATTTGTTATTCTTTTTAGAATAATTTGAAAGGGATTTTAATGAAAAAGTTTTTTGGGGAGAAGCAAACTCGGTTTGCTTTTAGGAAATTAGCTGTCGGGCTTGTTTCGGCTGCTATTTCTAGTTTGTTTTTTGTTTCTATCGTTGGGGTTGACTCTGTTCAAGCGCAGGAGAAGTTGAATGTACACTATAAATACGTGACAGATACTGAAATAACTCCGCAAGAAAAGGAGTTGATTGTAAGTGGATTTCCTAAAATGTCAGAAGGCAATGAGGAGACTTACTATCTTGTCTACAGGTTAAACTCAAATACTGGAGCAAAAACCTTACCGAATACAGGCGACAACAACAATTCCAATACAATGATGACGGCCGGTTTGTTAACGACGATAGGATTGGTTGTTTTTGTTGTGTCAAAAGGAAAGGTTAAAAGCAAGTTCCTATTGACTGTTTTGGTGGGTGCTGGTGTCGGAGGAGGTTTGATACTATCTGTTGATGCGCTGGAAAATGGGATCTTGCTGCAGTATAATGCGGAATATCAAGTGTCAGCTGGGGAAAGTCTGCCGTCACCAGGTGAAATCTCGGGCTATACTTATGTTGGCTACATAAAAGATGAATCAATTAAAAAATTATTAGGTAATAAGATTCTTGATAATCAGCAGAATGCTAATCTAGATAAAGAAACTTTAAACCAAAATAAGAAGCTAGATTATTCAGTTTCTTTTGATAAGAATGCGCTGAAAAATCAAACTCTTGGCGTCAATACAATTGAGCCTCAAGATGAAGTCTTGTCTGGCCGAGTAGCTAAGCCAGAATTATTATACAAAGAAGAGACTGTTGAAACTGAGATAGCCTTTGGAGAACAAATACAAGAAAATCCGGATTTACCTGAAGGTACTGTAAGAGTAAAACAAGAAGGCAAACCAGGTCGTAAAATCGAAGTTGTTCGAATTTTTACTGTAGATAATGCGGAAGTTTCAAGAGAAGTTCTTTCGAGTAAAATAGAGGAAGCGACTCCTAAAATAGTGGAAAAAGGAACTAAAAAGCTTGAAACGCCAAGTGAAAAGCCAGTGGGTGCTAACTTGGTCACTCCCGAGCAAGTTACACCATTACCGGAATACACAGGAACTCAAGCCGGTGCGGTGGTCGCTCCCGAGCAAGTCGCTCCCTTACCCGAATACACAGGCGTCCAATCCGGCGCAATCGTTGAGCCTGAACAGGTTGCTTCATTACCTGAGTATACAGGTACATTATCTGGAGCGATCGTTGAGCCGGAACAAATTGAACCTGAAATCGGAGGTGTCCAATCAGGAGCAATCGTTGAATCCGAGCAAGTTACATCGTTACCGGAATACACAGGAACTCAAGCCGGCGCCATCGTTGAATCTGAACAAGTGCCTTCATTACCGGAATACACAGGAACTCAAGCCGGTGCGATAGTAGAACCCGAACAAGTCACCCCGTTGCCTAAATACACTGGTGTTCAATCAGGTGCCATCGTTGAGCCTGAACAAGTTTCTTCCTTGCCGGAATATACAGACACACAAGCAGGAGCGGTAGTGGAACCTGAGCAGGTGGAACCTCCGAAAGAGTATACTGGAAACATTGAACAAGCAGCTCCAGAAGCGGAAAATCCTGCTGAAAAAGCTGAAAAGCCTAAAGAGCAGAAGCAAGAACCTGAAAAGCATATTGAATTGAGAAATGTATCTGAACTGGAATTGTATAGTCTATCTGATGGAAAATACAAACAACACGTTTCTCTGGATGCAGTTCCAAGCAATCAAGAGAATTATTTCGTGAAGGTCAAATCTTCTAAGTTTAAAGATGTCTTCTTGCCGATTTCTTCAATAGTTGATAGCACGAAAGATGGTCAGCCAGTTTATAAAATTACAGCAAGTGCTGAGAAATTAAAACAGGACGTTGACAATAAGTACGAGGACAATTTTACTTTTTACCTTGCCAAAAAGGCAGAGAAAGAAGTTACAAACTTTACGTCCTTTAGTAACTTGGTTCAAGCTATAAATAACAATCTCAATGGAACCTATTATTTAGGTGCTAGCCTGAATGCCAACGAGGTTGAACTAGAAAATGGTGCTAACAGTTATATAAATGGCAGATTTACTGGTAAACTCTTTGGTAGTAAAGACGGAAAAAATTATGCTATTTATAATTTGAAGAAGCCTTTATTTGACACTTTGAGCGCTGCTACTTTAGAAAATCTGACTCTTAAAGATGTAAATATCTCAGGCAAAAATGATATTGGGGCTCTTGCAAATGAAGCCAATAATGCAACAAGGATTAATAATGTCCATGTAGACGGTGTTCTGGCTGGCGAACGTGGTATTGGTGGCTTGGTCTGGAAGGCAGATAATTCTAAGATTACCAATAGCAGTTTCAAGGGAAGAATTGTCAACTCCTATGAAACGAGGTCACCATACAATATCGGAGGATTAGTAGGTCAACTGACTGGCATCAATGCACTGGTTGATAAATCAAAAGCCACGATTGCCATCTCGTCAAATGCGGATAGCACAAACCAAACTGTCGGCGGCCTTGCAGGTCTTGTCGAGAAAGATGCGCTTATCAGCAATAGTTACGCCGAGGGCCAGATTAATAATGTGAAGCGCTTTGGAAGTGTTGCTGGTGTGGCTGGCTACTTGTGGGATAGAGATTCTAGCGAAGAGAGACACGCTGGAAGATTGCATAATGTTCTTAGTGATGTCAATGTTATGAACGGAAATGCCATTAGTGGGTATCACTATCGAGGAATGCGAATAACTGACTCATATAGCAACAAGGAGAACAGGGTCTACAAAGTGACTCTTGAAAAGGATGAGGTTGTCACCAAGGAATCGCTCGAAGAGAGGGGAACAATCCTCAATGATTCTCAAATCGCAAGTAAGAAATCTGAAATCAACTCTCTTGCTGTACCGAAAGTCGAAAGCTTACTGACTAGCAGAAATATAGAAAGTGATTTTTCTAAGGTTAAAGACTATCAAGCCAGTCGAGCCTTAGCATATAAGAATATAGAAAAATTACTGCCGTTTTATGATAAGGCGACCATTGTCAAATACGGTAATCTGGTAAAAGAAGATAGCGCTTTGCATGAAAAAGAAGTCCTATCTGCAGTCATGATGAAAGATAATGAAGTAATTACAGATATTGCTTCGCATACAGAGGCGGCTAATAAGCTCTTGCTGCACTATAAGGATCATTCATCTAAAATACTAGATATCACCTACCAATCTGACTTTAGTAAGTTAGCAGAATATCGCGTGGGCGATACAGGGCTCATCTATACGCCAAATCAATTCTTGCATAGTCATAGTTCGATCATCGATGAAGTTTTGCCTGATTTGAAAGCGGTCGATTATCAGTCAGAGGCTATCAGAAACACCCTAGGTATTTCTTCAGGAGTTTCATTAACGGAAATATACTTAGAAGAGCAGTTTGCCAAAACCAAGGAAAATCTAGCAAATACACTGGAAAAACTTTTGTCTGCTGATGCAGTCATTGCCAGCGAAAATCAAACGATTAATGGTTACGTCGTTGATAAAATCAAACGTAATAAGGAAGCCTTGCTTCTAGGTTTGACCTATTTAGAGCGCTGGTACAACTTTAACTATGGTGACGTTAATGTCAAAGACATAGTCATGTACCACATGGATTTCTTTGGCAAGGGCAATGTATCACCGCTAGACACAATCATTGAATTAGGTAAATCTGGCTATAACAATCTTTTGGCCAAGAACAATGTAGATGCTTATAGCATCAGCCTAGCAAACAATAATGGAACAAAAGATTTGTTTAGCACGCTTGCCAATTACCGAGAAGTATTTTTACCAAACAAAACAAATAATCAATGGTTCAAAGAGCAAACCAAGGCTTATATCGTTGAAGAAAAATCAGCTATTGATGAGGTGAGGGTCAAACAAGAGCAGGCTGGCAGTAAATACTCTATCGGGGTTTATGATCGAATTACCAGCGACACTTGGAAATACCGAAATATGGTCCTACCTTTACTGACAATGCCTGAAAGATCGGTCTTTGTCATATCGACTATATCCAGTCTTGGTTTTGGCGCCTATGACAGATATAGAAATAATGAACACAGAGCAGGGGCAGAACTCAATAAGTTTGTTGAGGATAATGCCCAAGAAACCGCAAAACGTCAACGCGACCATTATGACTATTGGTATAGAATATTAGACGAGCAGGGTCGTGAAAAGCTCTATCGAAATATCTTGGTCTATGATGCCTATAAGTTTGGAGATGATACTACTGTTGGCAAAGCTACAGCGGAGGCGCAATTTGACAGTTCTAATCCAGCCATGAAGTACTTCTTTGGACCTGTTGGAAACAAGGTTGTACACAATAAGCACGGAGCTTACGCTACTGGAGACGGGGTTTACTACATGGGCTATCGTATGCTGGACAAGGACGGAGCCATTACCTATACCCATGAAATGACCCATGATTCGGATAACGAGATCTATTTAGGCGGATATGGAAGAAGAAGCGGTCTTGGTCCAGAATTCTTCGCCAAGGGCTTGTTGCAAGCACCGGACCATCCAGATGATGCGACAATCACGGTCAACTCAATTCTCAAATATGACAAGAATGATGCGACTGAAAAATCTCGTTTGCAAGTCTTAGATCCAACTGAACGATTTAGAGATGCGGATGATCTTAAAAACTATGTTCACAACATGTTTGATGTCATTTATATGTTGGAGTACCTAGAAGGGATGTCAATTGTTAACCGTCTGTCCGATGTACAGAAAGTGAATGCTCTGAGAAAAATCGAGAATAAATATGTCCGAGATGCAGATGGAAATGATGTTTACGCAACGAATGTGATAAAAAATATTACAATGGAGGATGCGCAAAAATTAAATTCATTCGATAGTCTCATTGAAAATGATATTCTTTCAGCGCGTGAGTACAAAAATGGTGATGTAGAAAGAAACGGCTACCATACGATTAAACTCTTCTCACCGATTTATTCTGCTTTAAGCAGTGAAAAAGGAACGCCTGGAGATCTTATGGGACGGCGTATGGCTTATGAACTTCTGGCAGCCAAAGGCTTCAAAGATGGTATGGTTCCTTATATCTCTAATCAATATGAAGATGATGCCAAGCAAAACGGGAAAACAATCAGTATCTATGATAAGTCCAGAGGTCTGGTAACTGATGACTTGGTTTTACGTAAGGTCTTCAATGGTCAGTTTAATAATTGGACTGAGTTTAAGAAGGCTATGTATGAAGAACGTAAAAACAAGTTCGACAGCTTGAATAAGGTCACATTTGATGATACGAGACAACCATGGACAAGTTATGCTACTAAGACTATAAGTACCGTGGGAGAGTTGCAGGCATTGATGGATGAAGCCGTACTCAAAGATGCAAATGATAATTGGTATTCTTGGAGCGGCTATAAACCAGAACATGACAGTGCTGTCCACAAGCTTAAAAAAGCAGTCTTCAAAGCTTACCTCGATCAAACCAATGATTTCAGAAAATCAATCTTTGAAAATCAGAAGTGATTGGTTTGAGCTGTCAAATGGTCTGCAGACTAGTTACTATGAAAGGTTGGAACGAGATATGAGCTTGAATTACTCTTAGATTCAGACCTTCTTGCAGATAAGAAATTGAGAGTGGGACAGAAATCGGTAATTCGTTAGAATTCGATTTCGTCGTCCCACCTCCGCACAGTTGAGTAGGGCTGTAAAAGCTGATGAAATCAGCGTAGTAGAGCCCACTCAACCACTGCGTCTTGCTCGACAATCCAAAGACAATTGAGAGGCTAGGACTTTTGTCCCAGCCTCTTTTCTACATAAGTCAAGCAATTAAAACTGTTGCGGGTCTGCTTTCAGGCAGTTTGTTGCTGACAGTCATTTATGGGGCTGATGATAAGCAGAAAAAAGTCTGAAATGACCTTTACCCTACTTCATATTTTTGTTATAATATTTGTGTTAAAGCGTGCATTTGCGCGCTCTTTTCTGTGTTTAGAAAGCACTTGGGTGCTTTAGAGTGAGTTATTTTTGAATAGATAGTGAAGGAGGACTTATGTTATATATTTGGTCTTATTTGAAGAGATATCCTAAGTGGCTGGTCTTGGACTTTGTCGCGGCAATCTTTTTTGTGATTGTCAATCTAGGGTTGCCAACGGTGCTGGCTCGAATGATTGATGAGGGAATCAATCCTAAGCAGACAGACCGGCTCTTTTTCTGGGCTTGGGTCATGTTTGGTGTCATTGTCTTAGGAGTGCTTGGGCGAATCGTTCTGGCTTATGCGGCTGGGAAGCTAACGACGACCATGGTGCAGGACATGCGCAATGATCTCTATGCTAAGCTGCAAGAGTATTCTCATCATGAGTATGAGCAAATCGGTGTATCCTCTTTGGTCACTCGCTTGACTTCAGATGCTTTTGTTCTTATGCAGTTTGCGGAGCAAACTCTGAAAATGGGTGTCATTACTCCCATGATGATGCTGTCCAGTATTCTCATGATCTTTCTGACCAGTCCGTCTCTGGCCTGGATTGTAGCTGTTTCAGTGCCTTTCTTGGCTGTCGTGGTCTTTTATGTAGCGGTTAAAACCAAGCCCTTGTCTGAAAAGCAGCAGAAGACTCTTGATAAGATTAATCAGTATGTAAGGGAAAATCTGACTGGTCTGCGCGTTATTCGGGCTTTTGCGCGGGAGGAATTTCAAGAGAAGCGTTTTGCTGATGAAAATGAAGTCTATGCGCAAAACTCCAATAAGCTCTTTAAGCTGACTGGTCTGACTGAGCCGCTCTTTGTGCAGATTATTATTGCCATGATTGTGGCCATTGTCTGGTTTGCCCTAGACCCCTTGCGGGACGGCAGTCTTGAAATCGGAAATCTTGTTGCCTTTATCGAATACAGCTTTCACGCGCTGTTGTCCTTCCTCTTCTTGGCCAATCTCTTTACTATGTATCCGCGGACGGCGGTATCGAGCCAGCGGCTCAAGGAAGTCATGGACATGCCCATTTCAATCAATCCTAATGAAGACGGTATAACCGAGACAGATACGCAGGGTTATCTGGAGTTTGACAATGTAACCTTCGCTTATCCAGGTGAGACGGAGAGTCCTGTACTGCATAATATTTCCTTCAAAGCCAAGCCGGGTGAGACTATTGCTTTTATCGGTTCTACTGGTTCGGGTAAGTCTACACTGGTACAGTTGATTCCGCGTTTTTATGATGTGACTCTGGGTAAGATTTTAGTGGACGGTGTGGACGTCCGTGAGTACAATCTGAAAGCTCTGCGTCAGAAGATTGGCTTTATTCCGCAGAAGGCTCTGCTATTTACCGGAACCATCGCAGCGAACCTACGCTACGGAAAGGAAGAGGCTAGTCAGGAAGAACTTAGTCAGGCAGCTGAGGTTGCTCAAGCCAAGGACTTTATCGAGAGCCGGGAAGAGCGTTTTGAGACTCACCTGGCAGAGGGAGGAAGCAATTTATCCGGAGGGCAGAAACAGCGACTCTCTATCGCCCGTGCAGTGGTTAAAAAGCCGGATATTTATATCTTCGACGACTCTTTTTCTGCTCTGGATTATAAGACAGATGCGGTGCTTCGTCGTCGTCTCAAAGAAGTGACAGGTCAGGCAACGGTGCTGATTGTAGCACAACGGGTGGGAACTATCATGGATGCTGACCAAATTATCGTTCTGGATCAGGGTGAAATCGTCGGACGCGGGAAGCATGAAGAGCTGATGGAAACTAATGATATTTATCGCGAAATTGCGGATTCGCAGCTGAAAAATCAAGCTTTGACAGAGGAATAGAAAGGAGACTGATATGAAAAACACATCTAGTTTTGCTCGCCTGTGGAGCTATCTAAAAGTTTATAAGTTTGCAGTCGCCTTTGCGATCTTCCTCAAAATCCTCAGCGTCGTTATGAGTGTCGCCGAGCCCTTTGTCTTAGGTCTAGCCATTACAGAGTTGACAAATAATTTGCTAGATATGGCAAAGGGAGTAGCTGGCGCTCAGATTAATGTGTCCTATGTTGGCTGGGTCATGGTCTTGTATTTTGTGCGGGCGATTTTTTATGAAATCGGTTCTTACTATTCTAATTACTTTATGACCAATGCAGTGCAGGCTACCATTCGTGACTTGCGTGATGAACTTAGTCATAAGATTAATCGCATCCCCGTTTCTTACTTTGATAAGCACCAGTTTGGTGACTTGCTGGGGCGTTTTACCAGCGATGTCGAAGCTGTTTCAAATGCCTTGCAGCAGTCCTTTCTGCAGCTTATCAATGCAGTCTTTACTCTAATCTTGGTCATCGTAATGGTATTGGTACTCAATCTGCAGTTGGGGATAATTGTGGTAATTTCCATTCCGATTACCTACCTCAGTGCTCGCTTTATCGTGAAGAAATCCCAGCCTTACTTTAAACAGCAGGCAGATGCACTGGGAGCTATGAATGGCTTTGTTCAGGAGAATTTGACAGGCTTTAATATTTTGAAGCTCTATGTCAGAGAAGAAAGCTCCCAGGAGGATTTTCGTCAAATTACGCAAAATTTGCAGAAAGTAGGTTTTAAGGCCAGCTTTATCTCTGGTTTAATGATGCCTGTTTTGAATGTTATTTCAGATCTGACCTACCTCTTGCTGGCTCTGCTGGGCGGTCTTCAGGTTATTGCAGGGCGATTGACAGTCGGAAATATGCAAGCCTTTGTTCAGTATGTCTGGCAGATTAATCAGCCCATTCAAAACCTGACTCAGTTAGCAGGTCAGCTGCAGAGTGCCAAGTCTTCTTTAGACCGGATTTTCCAAGTGCTGGACGAAGCAGATGAAGTCAATGATAGGACAGAAAAGCTGGAGCAAGATCTGACAGGTCAGGTTAGCTTCAAGGATGTGGACTTCCAGTATGTGGCAGACAAGCCGCTCATTCGGAATTTCAATCTGGAAGTCAAACCTGGAGAAATGGTAGCTATTGTAGGTCCGACTGGTGCTGGTAAGACCACGTTGATTAACCTGCTCATGCGTTTCTACGATGTAACCCGAGGCGCGATTACAGTTGATGGGCATGACATACGACATCTGTCCCGCCAGGACTACCGTAAACAGTTCGGTATGGTGCTGCAGGATGCCTGGCTTTATGAAGGGACTATCAAGGAAAATCTTCGCTTTGGCAATCTGCAAGCCACTGATGAAGAAATTGTAGAAGCGGCCAAGGCAGCTAATGTGGACCACTTTATCCGGACCTTGCCAGGCGGCTACAATATGGAAATGAACCAAGAATCCAGCAATATTTCGCTAGGTCAGAAGCAGTTGCTTACGATTGCGAGGGCTCTTTTGGCCAATCCTAAGATTCTGATTTTGGATGAAGCGACCTCATCCGTCGATACACGGCTGGAGCTCTTGATTCAGAAGGCTATGAAAACACTTATGCAGGGCAGGACTAGTTTTGTCATTGCTCACCGATTATCGACCATTCAGGAAGCGGATAAGATTTTGGTGCTTAAGGATGGTCAGATTATCGAGCAAGGAAATCATGAGAGCCTCTTGGCTGATAAAGGATTTTATTATGACCTTTATCAGAGTCAATTTTCTAAAAAAGCGGAAGAAGTTTAAAAAGGCTTGCTATATTTTTTGACAACTGCTAGAATATAAGCAAAGTGAGGTAGCAATGTCTTTAACGAGTCAAATTATTACAGCAGAATTTCCCGATTTGGATAAGGTTGAGGCCTTAAACCGCGAGGCTTTTCCTGTAGAGGAAAGGGTAGCTATCAGCGAATTTCTCCGTTATACAAATGATAAGCGGTCTCATTTCTTTGCCTTCTACAATGAGGAAGAATTTGTTGGTTTTGCTTTTGCAGTTTATAACGAAAAAATGTTCTATGTCAGCTTCTTTGCGATTATGCCGCACCTTCGCAGCCATGGCTATGGGGGAGAGATTATTCATAAACTGACAGAGTTTTATCAAAAAACCATTGTTCTAGAGGTGGAACGTGTCGATGAAGAATGTGACAATCTAGAGCAACGTCAAGCACGTATGGACTTCTATAAGCGTAACGGCTTTCGAACGACCAATGCCTTTCTGGAATATGAAGGATTAAGCTTTGAAATCCTGTATTTGGGAGACCATTTTGATGAGGAGGCTTATCGAGATATTTTCCATATGCTGCAAGAGAAGAACTTCTTTGAATTCGAAATTAAGCACAGAAGATTTAGTGATGTGTAAAGATTGCTAAATGATTTATAGCCATTTTTTAAAAGGTTGAGATAAGATGTCTCAACCTTTTTGCTATAAAAAGTCTTTTATAATTTGTTTTTGATCGGAATGTATAATCTTATATTTTTCTCGAATTCATCAACAGTAGAGTATGTCTGCTTAAAGAAAGTAGACCATCAAAAAAGATAGAGAGGGGTTGGTAAATTATACGATTTAAAACAAATTTATTTATCTTACTTTAAAATAAGCCTTAAATCTGTGGATAAGTCAGGAATTTGCCAAAAATTCCGGATAGATAATTCGATTTAAATCAGATATACCCTTTTGATTTGAATCAATATTCTGAAAAATTCAAAAGTCTTGCGGAGCGGGCTTCTTCCGTATATAATGATAAAGCATGAAAAAATTTAAAGGAGATTCCTGTGATTAAAAAAGGTGCCTTGACAGGCTTGCTCTTATTTGGAATATTTTTCGGTGCTGGGAACTTGATTTTCCCGCCTTCGCTTGGAACATTATCTGGCCATCATTTTTGGCCGGCTATTGCAGGATTTGTCCTGTCCGGGGTTGGGCTCGCTGTGCTGACTTTGATTATCGGAACGCTCAATCCTAAGGGCTATATCCACGAGATTTCTCAAAAAATTGCGCCTTGGTTTGCTATTGTCTATCTTGTAGCCTTGTATCTGTCAATCGGGCCCTTTTTTGCTATTCCGCGGACAGCGACAGTAGCTTATGAAGTGGGTATCGCTCCCATGCTGTCTAAAAACATGACTGGTATAGGATTGATTGTTTTCACGACACTTTACTTTTCAGCTGCTTATCTGATTTCTTTGAATCCATCTAAGATTTTGAACCGGATTGGACGTGTTCTGACACCTGTCTTTGCAGTTTTGATTATTATCTTAGTCATTCTAGGAGCTTTGAAATACGGCTCAACTTCTCCTCAGCAGGCTTCGGAAGCTTATTCTGCGTCAGCTTTTGGGCAAGGGTTCTTGGAAGGTTATAACACTTTGGATGCCTTGGCTTCTGTGGCCTTCAGCGTAATCGCGGTAACAACTCTTAACCAGCTTGGTTTCAAGAATAAAAAGGAATATGTTTCAACCATCTGGGTCGTTGGTTTGATGGTAGCGTTGGGTTTTAGCGCCATGTATATCGGTTTGGCTTTTCTGGGCAATCATTTTCCAGTTCCAGCTGAGATTATTGCCAAAGGCAATCCAGGTGTTTATGTCCTGTCGCAGGCGACACAGGCTATCTTTGGACCTACAGCACAGATTTTCCTTGCAGCTATGGTTACTGTGACTTGTTTCACCACAACAGCAGGACTTATTGTATCAACTGGGGAATTCTTCCATAAAACTTTCCCTAAGGTGTCTTATAAAGTTTACGCAACTGTCTTTACTTTGATCGGGTTTGCGATTGCTAATCTTGGCCTTAATGCCATTATCCAATATTCTGTTCCAGTCTTGCAAATTCTCTATCCAATTACCATTGTTATCGTGCTGATTGTCATTGTCAATAAATTCTTTCCACTGTCCAAAATCGGGATGCAATTGACGGTAGCAGCAGTGACTCTGATTTCCTTTGCGGGTATTCTTGGGGAGCAGTTCCATATCACTAGGATAAGTGATATTGTAAATGCCCTTCCATTTGCTCAGGCTTCATTGCCTTGGTTGGTGCCAGCTCTAGTTGGAATCCTACTTTCTCTCTTTTTGCCCAACAAGCAGAAGAGTGAGCGTTTTGAGATGGAGAGCTAATAGATAACATCCGCCACAATGTGGTGGATGTTTTTGCCCAATCCAGAAATCTCAAGCAATATAACATCAAATTCAAGTTTTTTCAAATCTATCTCCCTATTTTTAGGGAGATTTTTATTTTATACTAGAGTCAGAAATTGATAGAGAGGTTTTTGAAATGGCAACAAGTTTTTTGTTCTTTATTTCTGTTTTTCTGGCGGGGATTCTATCTTTTTTCTCGCCCTGTATTTTACCACTTATGCCAGTCTATGTGGGGATTTTGCTGGATTCGGATCAGCCGAAAACGGTTCGGTTTATGGGAAAAGATATTTCCTGGTATGGTCTAGCTAAGACGCTCTGCTTTATAGCTGGCTTATCAACTGTATTCTTGGTTTTAGGCTACGGAGCTGGCGCTCTAGGGCAAGTCCTCTATGCCCCTTGGTTTCGCTATGTTCTGGGCGGTATTGTCATTCTACTGGGAATCCACCAGATGGGAATCATTAATATCCAGCAACTGCAAAAGCAAAAGAGCATCCAACTTAAAAAGAATAGTAAAAGAAGTGATTTTCTTAACGCTTTTCTCTTGGGTATTACCTTTAGCTTTGGTTGGACGCCCTGTGTGGGACCTGTTCTAAGTTCTGTCTTAGCTATTGCAGCTTCAGGAGGCAACGGCGCTCTTCAGGGAGGCTTGCTTATGTTGGTTTATACACTTGGATTAGCCCTTCCTTTTCTAGCCATGGCTTTGGCTTCTGGCTGGGTATTACAGCGCTTTGCGAAACTCAAACCTTATATGGGAACGCTTAAGAAAATCGGCGGAGCGCTCATCATTCTCATGGGAATTTTGTTAATGCTTGGAAATCTCAATATCCTAGCATCGTTATTTGGATAAATATTGTATAATTAAAGGAGAAACATCATGAAAAAAATCACTACACTTACAATCGCTGCACTTAGTATCTTTGTCTTAGCAGCCTGCTCTAACCAAAAATCAGATTCTGATATGAAGAAGATGGATGACAGCAGCATGATGAAGAAGGATGATATGAAAAAAGACGACATGAAGAAGGAGAATATGAAAGACTCTAGCATGTCTGATGATAAAATGAAAAAGGATGATATGAAGGACTCTTCTATGATGTCCGACAGCAAGTCTGATATGAAAGATGATATGAAATCAAGTGATTCAAGCATGAAGGATGACATGAAAGATTCATCCGAAATGTCATCTGACAAATAAGAATTCCACCATAGGAAAGAAAGTCGTCAGTTTTGTCGGCTTTCTCCTTATTTTGAAAGGAAAGAAAACGATGAAGAAGATATCGATATTGACTGTCAGTCTGCTTTGTGTCGGCTTTTTGGGAGCCTGTTCAAATCAGAAGATGAACTCGGAAGTTTCTAAAAATGATAAAAGCTCCATGACTAGCAAGTCAAATTCTAACCAAGCTACAAAAATGGCCAAGGACTTTAGTCTGCAAGGAGTAGACGGCAAGACCTACAAGTTGTCTGATTTCAAAGGCAAGAAAGTCTACCTTAAGTTTTGGGCTTCCTGGTGCTCTATCTGTCTATCCACACTTGGAGATACCAATGACCTTGCCAAGGAGCAGTCAGGAAAAGATTATGTTGTCCTTTCGGTGGTGTCTCCGACTTTTAACGGAGAAAAGTCTGCCGATGATTTCAAGGAATGGTATAAGTCTTTGGATTACAAAGACTTCCCAGTTCTCATGGACACCAAGGGAGAATTGCTGAAAGAGTATGGTATTCGCTCTTATCCATCTGCTCTTTTTGTTGGTAGCGATGGCTCTCTTGCCAAGACACATATTGGCTACATGAGCAAGGAAGATATTGAAAAAACACTAAAGAAAATCAAGTAGAAAGGTGCAATGAACATGGAAGGAAAATGGAAAATTCTTCTGGTTATGCTTGGCTTGCTTGTCTGCTTTGGACTGGTCTATGTGATTGCGGGGAATGGTAAGCAATCATCTCCCGAGCAGATCAAGAAAGCCTCTATGAGCAAGACAGAAGCAGTAGCCAAACAAAAGCAAGAAGATGTCAAGGAAGAGGATAAGCGGGAAATTTATCTGGCTGGCGGCTGTTTCTGGGGAGTAGAAGAGTACTTTTCTCGCGTGCCAGGTGTACTTGATGCAGTATCAGGCTATGCAAATGGTAAAGGCGACACGACCAAGTATGAATTGGTCTCTCAAACTGGTCATGCTGAGACTGTTCACATTACTTACAACGCCAAGAAAATTTCGCTAAAAGAAATTCTGCTTCACTATTTCCGCATTATTGATCCAACTTCTAAAAACAAGCAGGGAAATGATCAGGGTACCCAGTATCGGACAGGTGTCTACTATACGGATGAAGCTGATCTTGATACTATTAACCAGGTCTTTGATGAGGTTGCTAAGAAATATGATAAACCTTTAGCTGTTGAAAAAGAAGCTCTGAAAAACTTTATCAAAGCAGAGGATTATCATCAGGATTACCTGAAGAAGAATCCTAATGGATATTGCCATATCGACGTCAATCAAGCTGCTTACCCAGTTATCGAAGCTAGTCGCTATCCTAAACCTAGCGATGAAGAGATTAAGTCTAAGCTCTCGCCAGAAGAATACGCAGTTACACAAAAGAATGACACAGAGCGGGCTTTTTCTAACCGCTATTGGGATAAGTTCGATGCTGGTATCTATGTGGATGTGGTGACAGGCGAGCCTCTCTTTTCATCAAAGGATAAGTTTGACTCTGGCTGCGGTTGGCCAAGTTTCACCCGTCCTATCAGTCCAGATGTAGCGACTTACAAGGAAGACAAGAGTTTCAACATGACTCGGACGGAAGTTCGCAGTCGGGTTGGAAATTCCCATCTGGGCCATGTTTTCACAGACGGTCCTAAGGACAAGGGCGGCTTGCGCTATT
>ERZ773010.1420-NODE-1420-length-15057-cov-25.778030_pt1 | contig 15057 bp, 12 predicted proteins | sample MGYA00580842_ERZ773010 | MGnify/ENA primary metagenome ERZ773010 (study PRJEB29015, sample SAMEA2737982) | human oral metagenome | biome: human oral; feature: human-associated habitat; material: dental | place: China | collected 2107 ...
GACTCGTGTCTCTCGTGAACGCCACCCACGGCCTGCTGGCGGTGTACCTGCTCACACTGCTTGCCATCCCCCGGGCGCAGACGCCACTGGCCGCTGCGGTCTGTCTGCTGTGTCTGCTGGCTGGTTACCGGTGCCGGCTGGCGCCGCTGGGCCAGCGCCTGCGCCAGCACTGGGTCATGGCAGTGCCACTGCTGGCCTATGCATTACTGTATGTCCTGCACATCCTGTCGGGCCGTGCCGGCGCACGGGACTGGGACCAGGTGCTCATCTGCCTGCTGAGTGCCGGGGTGCTGCTGTCGTCGCTGCCGGCGCGCGGGCCGGACCCGTATCGCTGGCTGCTGCCCGCCGCGGCCCTGGGCGGGGTGGGTGCCCTGCTGGTGGCCTGCTGGCAGTACCTGTGGCTGGACATTCCGCGGCCCTATGGCCATCTGGGTACCGGGCCGCTCGGTACCGGTGCCATCAAGTTCTCTGACCTGTCGGCTTTGCTGGCCGTTTTTGCCCTGCAGCTGATGCTGCGCGGGCCGCTTCCCCGGCAGCGTCTTCTGGGCGGGGTGGGGGTTGCTGCCGGTCTGGGGGCCACGATCCTCTCGCAGGGGCGGGGCGCCCTGCTGGGGGTGGCATTTGCGGTGACGGTCTATGCGCTCCTCGTCTGGCTGAAACGCCGGACCATGCCTGCCGGCGAGCCCCAGAAACTTGTTGGTGAAACCCGGAAAGCTGCCGGCGGGCGCGGCCTGGGTCATGCCCGGCTGTTCAGGTGGCTGGTAGTGGTACTCTGCGGCGCCGCCGTGCTGGCGGGAGGCGCCCGCTTCGTGGGATCGCGCTTTGCCGAGATCGGCCCGCAGATGGCCCGTTTCCATGCGGGCGACTACGACAGCGAGGTCAGCCAGCGTCTGGCCCTGTGGTCCATTGCCCTGCGGGCCGGGCGCCATGCACCACTCACCGGCGTGGGCTTTGCCGGCTTCGAGGCCGAAACCCAGCGCCAGCGTGACAGTGGTGAACTGCCCCGGCATGCCATCGTCTATTACGCCGGTCCCCACAATGAATATCTGGCAGGGCTGGCCTCGGCCGGTGTTCCGGGGCTGCTCGTCATCGTGCTGTTCTTCTGGGCGCCGCTCGTCGTGGGCTGCCGCCGCTTTCTGCGCAACCAGCGCCCGGACGAATCGCTGATGCTGGTGCTGCTCTCGGCCAGTTACGCCGTCTTCACAATGACCGATTCGCTGCTCGACCGGCAGATCACGCTGCTGGCCTACATGCTGCTGGCCAGCTGGCTGCTGTCGGCCAGCGGGTCTGGTGTGCCAGCCGCATCCGCGCCGGATCAGGTGTCATGGGCAGAAGGTGTGCCCCTTCCGGGCAGTGCGCCGTTGTCGGGAGGGCCTTCGTTGCCGGGAGGGGCGTCGCTGCCGGTGGGGGGCGCATTGCGCGGTGCCCGCGCGGCACGGGCCGGCATGGTGGGGTCATGAACGTCGTGTACGCTACATGAATGCCGGGGACACCACATGAATGCTGGGGACACTACATGAACGCCGGGTATGCCGAACGAACGCAAGTGATCCACAAACCCTTTTTCAGGCCCGGATCGTACAGGGACGTTGCGTGATCGCAGGCAAAACGCCGGACAGGCGACGCATGAAAGCGGCATGAACGTCTTGAACGCCGCGTGAAGGCATGGTGAACCCCGCGTGAATCATGCGCCGGAATCCATCCGGACGGGGCGGCGGGCGCCCCGGATGACGGAGCAATCGCCTATCATCGGGGCTCGCTGCTTGTGTTCCTCCACAACACCTCCATGAATCTGCTTCTGCTCACCTTTGGCGACAGGGCCGAAAACCACCACCAGGCGGCCTTCTGCATTCTCAGCTTTCTGAAGGATCCACGCATCGGGCGCGTGCTGGTCATGACCGACCGGCCCGGTTTCTATCGCTGGCTGCAGGCAGGTGTGGCGACATGGCAGGAAGGAGAGAAGAGGGCGGCGGACGAGGGCCGTGAGCGGAGCACGGCCAGTACACAGGGCACGACCAGCATACGCGGCACGACCAGTACACAGGGCGTGGCCAGTACACAGGAAGTGGCCCATGCGCAGGAAGTGGTCCACGTGCAGGCAGTTGACCAGCCAGCAGGGGGCGCCAGCCCGGTCATCGAGGTGCTTCCCATCTCCGCCGACACCTTGAAGGACTGGCAGGGGACGCAGCAGTTCTTCTGGCGCATCAAGATCAAGGCCATCGAACACGCCCTGCAGCGCCATCCGGACCAGCATCTGGTCTATGTCGATTCCGACACCTTCCTGGCCACGGACCTGTCTGCCCTGAACGCCGGACTGGATGCCGGGCAGGCTTTCATGCACTGTCGGGAGAATGCGCTGGCGGACCGCAACAGCCGCACGCTTACCCAGATGCGCCGTACCCTGGTGGGCCAGACACTGGCCGGCGTGACCTTCGACGGTCGGACCGAAATGTGGAATGCCGGCGTCATCGCCCTGCCGGCCTCGCGGGGACGGACGCTGGTGGATCATGCCCTGCAGCTCTGCGACGCCATGTGTGCCTCCACCTGCCCGCGCCGTCTCATCGAACAGCTGGCCTTTTCGGTTGCGCTGAAGGGCAGCCATGGGCCGCCGCCCGCCATGATTGCGTCGCAGGCGCCGGGCGCACCGGCGGCAGCATACGGCATGCAGCACGCACACGGCACGCAGCAGGCACACGGTGCACGGGAAGTACATGGCAGTGCGCAGGTGACAGGGGAGGCAGGGCACGCCCCGTCGTTGCAGCCCTGCGACCGCTGGATCGTGCATTACTGGGGCAACAAGCCGGGCTGGAATGCCTTCATCGGCCATTTTCTGGCCGAAAGCCGCCTGCGCAACGAAACCGTGGCACAGGCCGTGGCCCGTGCCGCAGATGCCGACTGGCAGCACCTGCCCACCGAGTACCGGCACCGCAGCACCGCCGAACGTCTCAAACGGCTGGTCGACCGCCTCTGGCCGCGCTACCGTATCCGGTATTTCACGCCGGACTGACACCATCACATGTCCGGAACGATCCTCTGTTCGCCCTGAGTCACCCCGCGTCCGGTATTTCAGGCCAGAATGATGTCGTAATCTTCCTGCACGTAGGCCGGCTCCACGTGCAGCGTGATCGGCTTGCCGATGTTCTCGCCCAGAATGGCCAGGTGCGGGCTTTCCTCGTCCAGCAGCAGGTCGATCACCTGCTGCGAGGCCAGAATGCGAAATTCCTTCGGATCGAACTGCCGCGCCTCGCGCGCAATCTCGCGCATGATTTCATAGCACACCGTGCGCGCCGTCTTGATCGTGCCCTTGCCGTGACAGGCATTGCACGGTTCGCACAGCATCCGCTCCAGCGAATCGCGTGTGCGCTTGCGTGTCATTTCCACCAGCCCCAGCGAGGTGAAGCCATTGACGGTGGTCTTGGTACGATCCTGCTGCAGGGCACTGCGCAGCGAATGCAGTACCGCCTCCCGGTGCTCCGCGCTGCTCATGTCGATGAAATCGACGATGATGATCCCGCCCAGATTGCGCAGCTGCAGCTGGCGCGCCAGCGTCTGCGTGGCTTCCAGGTTGGTGCGGAAAACCGTGTCGTCGAAATTGCGGCCGCTGATGTAGCCGCCGGTATTCACGTCGATGGTGGTCAGTGCTTCCGTCTGGTCGAAAATCAGATAGCCGCCGGACTTCAGCGGCACACGCCGCGCCAGTGCCCGCTCGATTTCCTCGTCCACCTGATACAGGTCGAACAGCGAGCGTGCGCCCTCGTGCAGCCGCAGCCTTTCTTCCAGATTGGGCATGTAGGTGCGGCAGAAGGTGCGCATCGTGGCCAGCGTTTCCACATCGTCCACGATGATCGATTGCGTGCCCGCCCACGCCATGTCGCGCAGCACCCGCTGCGACAGCGGCAGCTCGTGATAGAGCTGCTCCGGCTTGCGGCTGCCCGCCGGCTTGCCGGCAGCATTGGCCTGCGCCGCTTCCAGAATCTGGGCCCAGCGCCGGCGCAGGTACTGGATGTCGGCCAGCAGCGCCTCGTCGCTGGCCCCCTCGGCCACGGTGCGGATGATGAATCCGCCGCCCTGCAGCGCCGCCTTTGCGTCAGCCGGTGCTGTTTTCGTTTCTCCGGAGCTGGCTTTCCGGGTGACCTGTGGCGTCCCGGGTGTTCTGGGTACTTTTTGTCTGTCTGGCTCGCCTGCACCATCGGCGGTGGCAGTACCGGCGCTACCGTCTACACCGTCCCCCGCGCTGCCGATAGCAGGACCATCGCCACTGCCAGCATCAGAATCGGTACCAGCACCAGCACCAGCACCAGCACCAGCACCGACATCAGCAGCAGTATCAGCCTCCGCCGCAGGCGCCAGCACCGCATCGGGCGGCAGCGCCGTCAGCGCCCGCACCCGCTCAAGCAGCCGCGTGCGCTCGGCCTCGTCGGTGATGCGCTGGGCAATGCCCAGATGCTGGTCGTGCGGCAGAAACACCAGCATCCGCCCGGCAATGCTGATCTGTGTGGTCAGTCGGGCGCCCTTGCTGCCGATGGGATCCTTGATCACCTGCACCAGCAGCGGCTGCCCCGGATAGAGCAGTTTTTCGATGGGGCGGGTGGAACCTCCTTCCTGTACCCGGCTTTGCCACAGGTCGGTCACGTGCAGAAAGGCCGAGCGTTCCAGCCCGATGTCGATGAACGCCGACTGCATGCCCGGCAGCACCCGGTTGACGATGCCGGCGTAGATGTTGCCCACCTGGCCACGGCTGGCCTGACGGTCGATATTGAATTCCTTCAGCACCCCCTGCTGGATCAGGGCAACCCGGGTCTCGGGCGAGGTGGTGCTGACCAGTATTTCTTCTTTTACGGGGTCGGACATGGGACGCTCCGGCTGTTGTCACCTCATGGTATACACCATGCGGCGGCCGTCGCCAAATGGACTCCCGGCGTCAGGCCCTGGATCCATCCACCCGTACCGGCGGCACGCCCACCTTGCCCAGCAGCTGTGCCGTCTCGAAGAGTGGCAGCCCCATGATGCCGCTGTACGATCCCTCGATGCGCCTGACGAAACACGCCGCCAGCCCCTGGATGCCGTAGGCGCCGGCCTTGCCGAAGGGCTCGCCCGAGGCGATGTAGCCGGCAATGTCGTCGTCGGTCAGTCGCCGGAAGCGCACGCGCGACACCTGCGTGCACTGGCGCAGTTTGCCGCTGGGGCCGATCACCACCACGCTGCTCAGCACCCGGTGCGAGCGCCCCGACAGCAGGCCCAGTATGCGGGCCGCGTCGTCGGCATCTTCCGGCTTGCCCAGAATCTTTCCGCCCACGGCCACCGTCGTATCGGCCGCCAGCAGCGGCGCAAGCGGCCAGGCATCGGTCGTACCGGCCTGTCCCGCGGTGTCCCGCAGCGCCACCAGTCGCGCCCAGGCTGCCTCGCCCTTGGCCCTCGCCACCCGTTCCACATACTGCGTGGGCGATTCCTTCGGACGCACGGCTTCGAGTGCCTCGGCCCGGGCCTCGTCCTCGTCCAGCAGCAGCCGGACATCGGTGATGCCGATCTGTTCCAGCAGCGCCAGCCGGCGCGGACTGCGTGAGGCAAGATAGATCATGTGTGTGACTCCGTCACTCCCGGTGATAGGGATGCCCCGCATTGATCGACCACGCCCGGTACAGCTGCTCGGCCAGCAGCACCCGTACCAGAGCGTGTGGCAGCGTCAGGCTGGAGAGCCGGATGCGCTCGTGCGCGGAAGCCTTCAGCGAAGCGTCCAGTCCGTCCGGCCCGCCGATCAGGATGGCCACCGGTTCGGCGGCCTGCTGCCAGCGCTGCAGGCGTTGGGCCAGTGCCGTGGTGCGCAGGTCGTCACCGCGTTCGTCCAGCACCACCATGCGCGCCCGGGGCGGGATTTTCGCGCGCAGGCGCTCGGCCTCGCGGGTCATCAGTGTAGCCGTGGCAGCGTCGGTGCGGCGGGGGGGATCGCCGGTACGGTTCTCGGTCTTCACCGTCACCAGTTCCACCTGCCAGCCGGCCGGAAAGCGCTTCAGGTAGTCGCCCACCGCCTCGTCCACCCAGCGCGGGCTGCGCTGGCCCACGGCCAGAATGCGGATCAGCATGTCAAATCCTGGCAGGGCAAACCGTGGCCAGGCACGCGCGTCGCGACGGGGCAGGCCCGCTCGTGACGGGACCGGCAGGGATCGGAACAGCTGCCGCGATCGGACACGCGTTCACCGTCCGCCATGTCAGACGGCAGACTGCCCGGCCCCCGATCCTTCGGCGGCCCCTGCAGCCTTGCCGCGCGTATTACGCCGGGCGGCTGGTCTGGGCAGTGGCAGTTCCACCGGGTGGGAGCCCCACAGTTCCTCGAGGTTGTAATAGGCACGGATGGTGGGCTGCATGATGTGCACGATCAGGTCGCCCAGATCGACCAGCACCCATTCACCGGTTTCTTCGCCTTCCACCGACACCACCGGATAGCCCTCGTCGCGGGCACGCTCCTGCACGTGGGCGGCCAGCGCGCGGGTCTGGCGGTTGGAGGTGGCCGTGGCCACCACCACGCGGTCGAACAGGTCCGACAGCGCCGGCGACTTCGCCTCGCGCTGCGGGCCGGTGTCGAACACGCGGATGTCCTGCGCCTTCACGTCTTCCAGCGCGTCCACCACCAGGTACTGCAGTTCGGAAATGCTCATGAAAATGCCTTCGAAATGCCTGAAAAAAGGGGGGTTCACGCGCTCAGCGCGACGGCCCCCAGCCCATCGGCCGGTCCGGGTCATCATCAGGGCCCGAACCCGAACCCGAACCCGAACCCGAACCCGAACCCGAACCCGAACCCGTGCCGTACAGCCCGTGCCGGCGGATGTACGCTTCCACCCCCATCGGCAGCAGCCCGTTGACCGGCTGCCCGGCGGCCAGCTGTTTGCGCAGCTGGGTGGACGACAGCGGCACCGGCGGCATCCGGAAGAACATGATGCTGCCGCAGGGGGCATCGGGCAGGGCACCGGTACCGTGGGCCATCAGCAGCTTCTCGATGTCCGGCGGCAGGTCCGCAAGTGGCACCTGCTCGCGCTGTGTCACCGCCAGGTGGGCATAGTCCAGCAGATGGCGCCATTCGCGCCAGGTCTCGAGATTGCGGAACTGGTCGCTGCCCAGGACCAGGATCAGCGCCGCATCCTGTCCGTACTGCCGGCGCAGCGTGCGCAGTGTGTCGATGGTGTAGCTGGGGCCCTGGCGGTTCAGCTCCTGCTCGTCGATCAGCCAGTGACCGGCCTCGGTGTTGGCGGGCAGGGCGGCAATGGCCAGCCGCAGCATGGCCAGCCGGTGGCGCGCCTCGGTCTGGTGGCCGCCTTTCTGCCAGGCATGGCCAGTGGGGATCAGCACCATCTGGTTGAGTTTCAGGGCCGCCATGGCGGCCTGCCCCAGGGCCAGATGGGCCACGTGAACCGGGTCGAAACTGCCACCCAGCAATCCGATGCGACGTCGCCGGCCGAAATTCATGTGGGTACCGTTCCCAGCCAGTCACGCGCCGGCAGAAAGTCGGTGTAGAGCCTGGCCTCCGGCGTGCCGGCCTCGGGTGCATACTGGTAGCGCCAGCCGGCCGTGGGGGGCATCGAAGCCAGAATGGACTCGGTACGTCCGCCGGAATGCAGCCCGAACAGCGTGCCCCGGTCGATCACCAGGTTGAATTCCACATACCGGCCGCGTCGCAGCGCCTGGAAGGTGCGCTCGCGCTCGCCATACGGGGTGTTCATCCGCCGTCTGACGATGGGCAGGTATGCCTCCAGAAAATGATCACCCACGCTGCGCGTCAGCGCAAAGGCGGTGGCAAAGTCCGGCGTGTTCAGGTCGTCGAAGAAAATCCCGCCAATGCCGCGTGCCTCGTTGCGATGCTTCAGGAAGAAGTATTCATCGCACCAGGCCTTCATGGCCGGATAATGTTCGGGGCCGAAGGGCTGCAGTGCATCGAAGCAGGTCTGGTGAAAATGCCGGGCATCTTCTTCCTCGCCGTAGTAGGGCGTGAGGTCCATGCCGCCACCGAACCACCACACGTCCTGTTCGTCGGGCGTGGGGGCCATGGCGCGGAAGAAGCGCACGTTCATGTGCACCGTGGGCACGTAGGGGTTGCGCGGATGCAGCACCAGCGACACCCCGGTGGCGCGGGCCTTGCGGCCGGCCAGTTCCTTGCGGTGGGCGGTGGCCGTGGGCGGCATCTGGGCCACTTCCACGTCGGAGAACATCACGCCGCCGCGCTCCAGCACGTGGCTGTCGTCGATCACGCAGCTGATGCCGCGCCCCTGGGTGGGCGAATCCGGTTCGCGCTGCCAGGCATCATGCAGGAAGGTGCCGCCGTCCACGCCCTCCAGCCCCGCCACGATGCGGGCCTGCAGCCCGGCAAACCAGGCGGCAATGGCGTCGTGCTGGGCGGGGGAGGTGGCAGGGGCTGCCGTCGCCGCGGCGGTGTGGCCCCCGGCATCGCCCATGCCGGCCGTGTGGGCGCTGCCCGGTCCGTCTGCCGTGGCTGCATGCGCCGGCGTGTCGGACGCGGAGGATGTCGTGCTGCTGTTCATGGCGTGTCCTGTCAGATCCGGCCGCCGGGAAGCCCGCGGTGGCCGATGTCGCTGCGATACTGCATGCCGTTGAAATGAATGGCCCGCACCCCTTCGTAGGCGCGGGCATGCGCCATCTTGAGCGAATCGCCCAGCCCGGTCACGCCCAGCACCCGGCCGCCACTGGTGACGATGTCGTCGCCCTGGCGCTTCGTGCCGGCGTGATAGACGAACAGGTCATCCCCGGCATTGCCGTCGGCCGGATAGCCGGTGATCACATCGCCCAGATCCGGCTTGCCCGGATAGCCGGCCGATGCCAGCACCACGCACAGGGCGCTGCGCCGGTCCCATTCGGCCTCCACCTGGTCCAGCCGGCCCTCGATGCCGGCCTGGATGAGCGTGCCCAGCGGCGTTCTGAGACGGCTCAGGATGGCCTGCGTCTCGGGGTCGCCCAGCCGGCAGTTGAATTCCAGCGTGTTCAGGCTGCCGTCACGGCCGATCATCAGGCCCGCATACAGAAAGCCCGTGAACGGCGTGCCCTCGGCCGCCATGCCGCGGATGGTCGGCAGGATGATCTCGCGCAGCGTGCGGGCATGGATGTCGGGGGTGATGACCGGAGCCGGCGAATAGGCGCCCATGCCGCCCGTGTTCGGGCCCTGGTCGCCATTGAGCAGCCGCTTGTGGTCCTGGCTGGTGGCCAGCGCCAGCACGTTCTGGCCGTCGGCCATCACGATGAAGCTGGCTTCCTCGCCCGTCAGGAAGGCTTCCACCACCACCCGGGCCGAATCGGCATCGCCGGATGTCTTGCCGGCCAGCCTGCCGGATACGCCCTTGCGGCCCGTGGATGCCTTTTTGCTGCCGCCGGTGAAGGCGTCGGACAGGAATTGGTCGACGGCCGCATGGGCCTCCTCGACCGTTTGCGCCACCACCACGCCCTTGCCGGCCGCCAGCCCGTCGGCCTTCACCACGATGGGCGCGCCCTGCTGGCTGATGTAGGCTTTGGCAGCCGCCGGATCGGTGAAGGTCTCGTAGGCGGCGGTGGGTATCCCGTGCCGCTTCATGAAGGCCTTGGCAAAATCCTTCGAGGCTTCCAGCCGGGCCGCCGCCCGGGTGGGGCCGAACACCGGCAGCCCGCGCCTGCGGAAGTGGTCCACCAGCCCCTCGGCCAGCGGTGCCTCGGGGCCCACCACGGTGAAGGCCAGCTGCTCGCGCTCGGCAAACAGCGCCAGCGCACCGATATTGCCCACCGGCAGGTTGCGCATGCCGGGCTCGAGCGCCGTACCGGCATTGCCGGGGGCCACGAACACCGTTTCGAACGCATGCGAGCGTGCCAGGGCCAGCGCGATGGCGTGTTCACGTCCACCGCCACCCACCACCAGGCACCGTTTCTGGGCTGTCATCAGTATTGCTCCATTGAGTTGAGGGCTGCACGCTGGAGGGCTGCAGCGCCGCTGGACGCACGGGGCCGTGTGGAATCAGTCTTCGTTGAAGACTGCGTTGGTATAGACCTGCTGCACGTCGTCCACGTTGTCGAGTGCATCGAGGATCTTCTGCATCTTCGTGGCGTCGTCGCCGGTCAGCTCCAGCTCGTTCTGCGCCTTCATGGTGATCTCGGCCACCTCGGCCTTCAGGCCGGCTGCCTCCAGTGCCGTCTTGACGGCCATGAAATCGCCCGGCTCGGTGATCACCTCGATGGAACCGTCGTCGTTGGTGACGATGTCCTGGGCACCGGCTTCCAGCCCCACTTCCATCAGTTTGTCCTCATCGGTGCCCGGGGCGAACACCAGCTGGCCGCAGTGCGTGAACTGGAAGGCCACCGAACCGTCGGTGCCCAGGTTGCCGCCATGCTTGGTGAGTGCGTGGCGCACATCGGCCACGGTGCGGGTGCGGTTGTCGGTCAGGCAGTCGATGATCACCGCGGCGCCGGCAATGCCGTAACCTTCGTAACGGATTTCTTCGTAGTTCACGCCTTCCAGACCGCCGGTACCGCGCTGGATGGCCCGCTGCACCGTGTCCTTCGGCATGTTGCCGTCGGCGGCCTTTTCCATGGCCAGCCGCAGCCGCGGGTTCATCGTCGGGTCGCCGCCGCCCATCTTGGCGGCCACGGTGATCTCCTTGATCAGCCGGGTGAAGAGCGCACCGCGCTTGGCATCCTGACGGCCCTTGCGGTGTTGAATGTTGGCCCACTTGGAATGGCCTGCCATACCTGAATCCTCTGGGGGAGGGCAGCTGCCAGCATCCGGGCGGGACTCCACCCCGGGCGGCCTGCCGGGTTCACAAAGATCTACAACCGTAAGCGCGGGCCAGGCCAGCGGCCGCCCGCTTGCATGCACTCTGGTCTAAGATAGCCAGAGTAAACGGCCATTTTACCATTCGGCGGGTCATGCATCCCGTTCGGCGCCCGTGGCTGGCCGTGCCGCCCGTGGCCGTACCATGCGCTTTTCATTTTCCGGAGTTTTCCTGATGTCCGACGCGCTTCCTCCCCTGCTGATCGGCAAGAACGACACCATCGAAGCCGGCCTGCTGCCGGCCCTGGGCAACCGCCACGGCCTCATCACCGGCGCCACCGGCACCGGCAAGACCGTCACCCTGCAGCGCCTGGCCGAACGGTTCTCCACCATCGGCGTGCCGGTCTTCATGGCCGACGTGAAGGGTGATCTCACCGGCATCAGCCAGCCCGGCCAGATGAGCCCCAAACTGCAGGCCCGGCTGGAAGAACACAAACTGCCCACCCCGCAGTTCACCGGCTTTCCCGTCATGCTGTGGGATGTCTTCGGCAAACAGGGGCACCCCGTGCGTGCCACCATTTCCGACATGGGGCCGCTGCTGCTGGCCCGCATGATGGGCCTGAACGAAACCCAGGAAGGCGTGCTCAACCTCACCTTCAAGGTGGCCGACGACAATGGCCTGCTGCTGCTCGACAGCAAGGACCTGCGCGCCATGCTGCAGTTCATCGGTGAAAACGCCAAACAGTTCACCAACCAGTACGGCAACGTCTCCAGCGCCTCCGTCGGTGCCATCCAGCGCAACCTGCTCACGCTGGAACAGCAGGGCGCCGAGCGCTTCTTCGGCGAGCCCATGCTGAAGCTCTCCGACATGATGCGCACCGCACCGGACGGCCGTGGTTACATCAACGTGCTGATGGCCGACCAGCTGATGAATGCCCCGCGCCTCTATGGCACCTTCCTGCTCTGGGTGCTGGCCGAACTCTTCGAACAGCTGCCCGAAGTGGGCGACCTGCCCAAACCCAAAATGGTGTTCTTCTTCGACGAGGCCCACCTGCTGTTCGACGGCGCCCCGAAGGCACTGCTCGACAAGATCGAACAGGTCGTGCGCCTGATCCGCTCCAAGGGCGTGGGCGTCTATTTCATCACCCAGAACCCGCTGGATGTGCCCGACAGCGTACTGGGACAGCTGGGCAACCGCGTCCAGCATGCCCTGCGCGCCTTCACCCCGCGCGACCAGAAGGCCGTGCGCACCGCCGCCGAAACCATGCGCGCCAACCCGGCCCTCAACACCGAGCAGGCCATCGGCGAGCTGGGCGTGGGCGAGGCCCTGGTCTCCTTCCTCGACGCCAAGGGTACCCCGGCCATGGTCCAGCGTGTCTGGATCGCCACCCCGGCCTCCCGCATCGGCCCGGCCACGGCCGAAGAGCGCGCCGCCCTGCTGAAGGATTCCCCGGTGGCCGGCGTCTACGAAGAGGCCATCGACCGGGAGTCCGCCTTCGAGGTGCTGCGTGACCGGGCGGCCGGTGGGGCAGGGGCCGGTGCCTCCAGCACAAGGACTGGCACGTCCGGCGGCAGCTGGTACGGCGAAGGCCAGAACGGGGGCGCTTCCGGAACGGGCGCAGCAGCCGGGGCCAGTGGTGCAGCAGGGCGTGACGCAGGCGGTTCCATGGGTGGTGCCGCTGGTTCTGCGGCCAGTGCCGGTGGTTCTGCGGGTGCTGGCGACATGGACGGCTGGGGCAATCATGGTGGTACGGCAGGCCGTGCTGGTGCGGCCCAGGCCGGCGGTCAGGGGCAGGGTGCTTCGGGAGGCGGTGCGGACTTCGGTCACGCCGGTGCCCAGACCGGCGCCGGATCCGCCGCCAGCCGACGTCCCGGCGCCAGCAGCGCCGGCCGCGCCGCGCCCGCTCCGGCCCAGCAACCGGAGGAATCCGGCGGCTTCTTCTCCGACGTACTCGGCAGCCTGCTGGGCGGCGCCACCGGCAGTCGTGCCCGCAGCAGCCGCAACGACTCCGTGCTCGAATCGGCCGCCAAGAGCATGGCCCGCTCCGTCGGCTCGCAGGTCGGCCGCCAGCTGGTACGCGGCATCCTCGGTTCGCTCACCGGCAAGAAGCGCTGATGCAGACCGGCGCCGGACAGGGGGCCAGTGCTCCGGATGAACAGCTGGTCCCGTCGAAACCCGCACGTTTCGACTGGATCGCCCTGCTGTACGGCGTACTGGGGGCCATGCTGTTTGCCGGCAAGGCCATCGTCGTCAAGCTGGGCTACCGCTACCCCATCGACACCGAAACCTTCCTCGGCCTGCGCATGCTCTGGGCCGGGCCGCTGTTTGCGCTGATCGCCTGGTGCACCGACGGCCCGGCCGCACGCCGGCGGGCCGCAGCAGAAGGCCAGCCCTCACCGTGGCGCGCCGGCGATGCCCGCAAGGTGCTCTTTCTGGGTTTTTCCGGCTACTACCTGGCCAGCTATCTGGACTTCTGGGGGCTCAAATACGTGTCGGTGGGGCTGGAGCGGGTCATCCTGTACCTCGGCCCCACCTTCGTGCTGCTCATCTCGGTGTTCTGGCTGGGCCGGCGCGTGGCCGCCCTGCAGTGGGCCGCCCTGGCGGTCAGCTACCTCGGTGTGTTTCTCGTCTTCCTGCATGACATCGACATGGATGTCGGTGCCCGCAAGGATCTGCTGCTGGGCGCCATTCTCGTGCTCTGCAGTGGCCTCAGCTATTCGCTCTACCTCATCACCAGCGGTGAGGTCGTACGCCGCCTCGGTGCCATCCGCCTCACCGCCTGGGCCAGCCTGGTGGCCAGCGTGTTTTGCATCGGCCAGGCCCTGCTCAGCGGCGGCCTCACCATGTTCCACCAGCCCTGGCAGGTACAGGCCCTGTCGGCCATCAACGCCATTTTCTGCACCGTCATGCCCATCACCCTCACCATGATGGCCGTCGGCCGCCTCGGTGCCGGCACCACCGCCCAGATCGGCATGATCGGCCCCGTCTGGACCATTGCACTGGGCGCCTGGTTCCTCGGCGAACCGGTGGGAACGCTGCAGCTCGTCGGTACCGCCATCGTCATCGCGGGGATTCTGATGCTCAGCCGGACCCGTACGCCATGAATCACTTGACCCCAGAACAGGAACAGGCGGCATCATCTCCAGCCTGTGGCGTTGTTGACCCTGCCGACCGCCGCTTCTCCTCCGTCAGCCGTGTCTACGGCAGTGAGGGAAGGGAGCGCCTGTGGCAGTCGCACGCCGTGGTCATCGGCATCGGCGGTGTCGGTTCCTGGGCCGCAGAGGCGCTGGCCCGCAGCGGCGTTGGCACCCTCACGCTGATCGATCTCGACCACGTGGCCGAATCCAACATCAACCGCCAGGTTCACGCACTGACCAGTACGCTGGGTGCTGCCAAGGTCGAGGCCATGGCTGCCCGCATCCGCGACATCTCGCCGGACATCACCCTGCACCTGGTGGACGATTTCGTCGAACCCGGCACCGAAGACGCGCTGATTCCGGCCGGTGCCGACATCGTCATCGACGCCATCGACGCCGTGGCTGCCAAGGCTTCGCTGATAGCCTGGTGCGTAGCCAGCAAAAAGCCCGTCGTCGTCTGCGGCGCCGCGGGTGGCCGTACCGACCCCCTGCAGCTGCGTGCCGATGACCTGGCCCGCACCACCGGCGACGCACTGCTCTCGGCCGTGCGTGCCCGCCTGCGGCAGCGGCACGGCTTCGTACGGGCCGACGGGACGGTGAAGGCAGCCGTGCCCGATCTGCAGGGCGCTGCCGCCGGGGAAGCGCGAGCTGCCGCTGCATCCGGTGTGCCCGGCAAAGCTGATGCAGCTGGTGCAGCCGGTGTGGCTGACGCAGCTGGCGTGGCTGATGCAGCTGGCGTGGCTGATGCAGCTGGTGCGGCCGGTGCGGCTTGTGTGGTTGGTGGTACGGCACCAGCGGGCTTGGCAGGTTCTGCACGAGCGGCATCCGTGGCAGTGCCTGCTCCCCGTGTCTCGTCGGCATCTCACAGGAAGAAGCGCGTCTCTGACGGGCCGCCCCGCTTTGGTGTCACCGCCATCTACTCGCCCGAACAGGTAGCGGGCACCCGCCCGCAGGGCGAAGGCGGTGGCATGCCGCTGGCCTGTGCGGGCTACGGCTCGCTGGTCACCGTGACGGCCAGCATGGGGCTGGCGGCGGCGGGCCGGGCGATTGGCGTGCTGCTGCGCTGAAGTACGCTCTGAGCAGCTGGGCATCATGGAACTCTATCTGACACTGAACACCGAGGAACGGCAACTGCTCGGGCAGCAATACCCACAGGAGAAACAACGCATGAACCAACTGACAGC
>ERZ773010.1422-NODE-1422-length-15042-cov-10.933809_pt1 | contig 15042 bp, 11 predicted proteins | sample MGYA00580842_ERZ773010 | MGnify/ENA primary metagenome ERZ773010 (study PRJEB29015, sample SAMEA2737982) | human oral metagenome | biome: human oral; feature: human-associated habitat; material: dental | place: China | collected 2107 ...
ATTATTTACTCCTTATTACTACGCTCAGATTGCGACCAGCCATCTGAGGTTTTTGTTCTAATATTGCTTCTTCTTCGAGGTGTCCCACGATTTTGTTGATCAACTCATAACCTATCTCTTTGTGCGCCATCTCGCGACCTTTGTAAACTACCTGTATGCGCACTTTATGTCCGCCCTCCAGGAATTTACGGATCTTCTTGAGCTTGACCTCCAGGTCGCCAGCACCAATCTTTAGACCGAAGCGCATTTGTTTCAGATCGCCAGATTTTGCCGAACGCCGATTTCTCTGCTGATCTTTCATCTTTTGATACTGATATTTGCCCCAGTCTATAACCTTAGCAACAGGCGGATTGGCATTTGGTGAAATTTCAACAAGGTCCAGTCCAGCTTCCTCGGCCGCACGAAGCGCGTCGCGAAGCGGCATAATTCCGAGCTGTTCGCCATCTGAGCCGACGACTCGCAGTTCTCGGGCACGGATTTCTCCGTTGATACGAATTGATTTAGTGATCTTCAGCTCTCCTTTGAAGCAATTTTTAGATTAATTCCACTGGTCATTGTAACAGAGATGGAAAGCCTTTTCAATATGTCTTATTCAATTCGCAGCGATTTGGCGATACTGAAGACTTTCGGCGACATGGGGGACTTCAATAGTGCGGCTGTCTTCCAGGTCGGCAATAGTTCTAGCGACTTTGATGATTTTGAAATAGCTGCGGGCGCTCAAATCTAGTTTTTTACTTGCCGAAATGAGGAAAGACTGAGCCTTATTTGATAATGATGTATATTTATCAACATCAGTGTTATTTATATTGCTGTTGTAACTAGTACTACAATTATAACGGAGGTGTTGAAGATTATGTGCTTTATTTATTAAAGACTGAATATTGGTATGTTGTGATTTTAACGACAGATTTTTTATCGCTAATTGCTCATGAGGAACTCTGGATACAGACACGGTAAGATCGATTCTATCCAGTAGTGGTCCGGATAGTTTTTTCTGGTAGTTTAGTATTTGGGACTGAGAGCAGGTGCATTGCTTTTCTGTATCGCCTAAGAATCCGCAGGGACATGGGTTCATTGTGGCGATAAGTATAAAGTCTGCAGGGAATTTAAATTTTCCTTTTGCACGGCTAATGGTTATTTCGCGGTCTTCAAGTGGTTGTCGCAGCGATTCGAGTATTGATCGCGGATACTCCAGGAATTCGTCTAAAAACAGAACGCCGCGATGAGCGAGACTAATCTCTCCGGGCTGTATTCTGGATCCGCCGCCGATGATGGAAGTTCGACTGGCGGTGTGATGCGGCGATCTAAATGGTCGTTCAGTAATGGTATTGTTTGTAATGTTACGATCTCCAAGATTGTGCAATTTAGTTACTTCAATAATCTCATCCTGATTGAGAGGCGGTAGTAAATTTTTTAATGCGCGGGCGAGCATAGTCTTACCTGACCCTGGCGGTCCGGAAAGAAGCAGATTATGTCTTCCGGCTACTGCTATTTGGATTGCTCGTTTAGCTTGCTCTTGTCCGTATATGTGATCAAGGGATATATTGTCTTTTGGTGTTTTTGAGTGGCTAAGCTTAGTTTTGCTGACGGGTTGTATGACCCTTTCTTTTTTTAGATGAAGAAATAACGATTTTAGATTATCTACGGGTATTATTTCTACTCCTGAAACCAGAGCTGCTTGATTGGCATTTTGAGACGGAACATACACGGTATGAATTTCGTGCTTTTTAGCGATTTCAGCCGTGATGATAGCAGACCTGATAGGCCGTAGGCTACCATCCAGAGCCAGCTCGCCGGCAAACAGGGCGCCGTCTAAGTCGTTTTGAGATAACAGCCCGCCTAAGCATAGAATGGTTAAGGCTATTGGCAAGTCAAATTGAGACCCGTCTTTAGGCAGTTCGGCTGGTGCTAGGTTTATGACTATTTTACCTTTTGGAAAATCTAAGGATGAGTTTTTGATAGCGCCGCGTACTCGGTCGCGAGATTCGTCAATTGCTTTATTGCCAAGTCCAACTATTTGCATTCCAGGTAAGCCTCGTGATATGTCTCCTTCAATGTCAATCATTTGACCGTGAAATCCGTATGGAGTGGCTGACTGTACTTTACTTACCATGATTTTATTAAACCATACATGCTTAGTCTTTTAAAATATAGCGTGCTATAATAGTGGGGAGATGTGCGGGGCTGATATAGCTTTCGACAATTGGACTTTATCAAGATATTCTGCGAGCCGACGATACGCGTAACGTATGATTTTAGATGCAAGAACATCTTTGAAAGATCGTGTTGCTGCATTCTTTGATTCGTTCAAAGTTGCTCAGCCGGTCGCTATCGCTGCTTAGTTTTTAGCGATCATCCTCGCGTTGTGGCAACAGCCGATGCGTAGGGTGTCATATATATGTTGCTTGCTGTATGTTCGGAAGCGGCGGACATGCGGGACTTTCTCCGCTTAACGAAATTTGGTTTTTTCGACTCATTTTTTAGCCAAGCGACGTTATAAAATTTTTAAATGAGCCTATGTTCGTAGACGAATATCATGATACCAGTTGGACCCGGGGGCAGTACCCGGCAGCTCCACCACATATGTCAAATCCGGCCAATAGGCTGGTTTTTTTATTTGGTAAAATACAGGACCAGATGAGTGTGTAGATTTCAAAAAAACAACCACCTGCGAGTAGTGGTTGTTTTCAAAAGTGGAGTTTTACGAGTTCTGTTTATTTTTGGCTTCTGTATAATTTTTTTATTCAGAAGCTACCCCTATAATATAGCACAAAAACGCTTATGTCAACAATATTTTTATAAAAAGTCTAGGTAAAAAATACTACATGTAAAATAGTGGATTAGATTCTGGGTTAGAGGACGCTGGGCGCTACTGGGGCGGCAGGATATTTTCTCCTTTTATAAGCGTAACGAAGGCTTATAATAAAACAAATAATTAGCTTAAGCTACATGTCGAAGCTATGTCAGCTATTGACTAAATGGTTTGAGTGTGCTAGTATAAACGTAAGCTTTTACAAAAACAAAAAGCAAAAATACATTAACAATTTTAGTCAGAAGCTTGGCGTCTTTGCGCATAGTCGCGTAAAAGATTTGACGGAAACTCGGCCACGGCATCATTAAAAAATTCGCAACAAATAGTTGCTTGAGTTCGTGATGATGTGGCCGAAGCTTCGCCAACATTTGGTTGGCGTCAAGCGCGTATGGAGATAGTACCGTACGCATCCAGTTAATCCTTATCAGAACGTATTGATAATGAAAATACTGGATGCGTATGAGGAACGCCATACAAGGACGTGCTCCTTTAATAAGGAGCGGTCAACTGCCTTGAGCGGTAATGGAGCATAGCGAGAATGCCCGCGCCCAATAGTTATTTTTAAAGCGGCGGATGGTTGCATTTGCTTTAGCGAAGTTATCGCTCGGGCTCTCTTGGTATAATTGTGAGTATGGGGATTAAAGTAGCTGTAACGGTTGGCGTGTCTATGGCGATTATAGCCGCGCTGATTTTAAGTATGACCAATCCAACTGCGGTAGGACCGTTGGGGGTTCTGGCTTTTTTTGCTTGTACGTATTTATTTTTTGTGTGTTTATTTTTTGTACTTATAGTATTGGTGCAAAGGATAACAGCTAGGTTTGTCAGAGAAAAAAACCAAATACAACTAACTAATATGTCAAGCAATAACAAGAGCTATTATTATTCTACGGTTGTTGCTTTAGTGCCGGTTATTTACATAGGAATGCAATCTGTCGGCGGTGCAGGGTTGTTTGAGATTATTCTACTGTCGTTATTTGAAGTGCTGGCATGTTTTTATGTATATAAAAGATACTAGCGTCCATATGTTTTTAAGCGGTGGCATGATACAATAAAGATATGAATCCAGAATTGCCGCAAGTCAGGCAAAGTGTTGAAGCGCCGCCGCAAATACCGGGCGGTATTGAGCATAGCCCAGAGCAGGCGCCTCAAACTCCAGAAATTCAAACAGGCGTTGAAGCTGGACCCGATCCTGGTGTAGCACAGCAGCAGCCAGTTATTCCCACGGCCTTGCCAGTAGTTACTGTTTCTCAGCCTGTGCAAGATGATACGCAAACAGTAGCATCGGACGATGATACTCCATTGACGGCTGCGGACGAAGATCTTATTGAAAAAGAGTGGGTTGAAAAACTAAAGAAGATAATTACATTAACTAGGGATGATCCATACGAGCGCAGCAGGGTGATTGCACAGTTGCAAGCTGATTATTTGAAAAAGAGATATAATAAAGTATTGGGTCAAAACCAAAATAATGGGTAGGGTTTTATGGGTGCTGGACCTTTAGTTATAAGCTTTATAGTGACTGTTATTATAGCCGTTGGTGTTACGGTAGTTGTGTTTCAGTATCGTAAAATGCTTCGAGAGGCGAAAAATTATGAACGCGGATTGAAGATGGTGCCGTTGCTGATTCACCTGCCGCCGTCTAGCGAAGATATTGATAATTCTAATCGTGATGAGAGAGATCTGACAGAAGAGATATTATCTCAGGCGCAGGTTATGTATAATATTGTATCCAGTACAGCCACTAAGGGATTTAAGAGTAAAGTGTATGGTCAGCGGCATATGTCGTTTGAGGTAGTGGCTCATGGAGGATTGGTGCATTACTATGCTGTGGTGCCTCTCGTTTTAGTTGACGTGATTCGCCAGGCAGTAGCGGCAGCTTATCCGTCGGCTAGGCTTGAAGAAGTGACTGATACCAACATATTTAGTAAAGTCGGCAAAATGAGCGGTACTATCGGGGGTGAGTTTAATTTAAGAAAATCGTTTGTCTATCCGATCGCTACCTATCAGGAGTCAAAGCGAGATGCATCGCGGGCTTTATTGAATGCTTTGTCGTCGGCGACTAAGGATGATGGTATCGGCGTGCAGTTTTTAATACGGCCAGCGCGCGAAGGCTGGTCAAAGTCTTCGGAATCTCATATTGATAATATGAAAAAAAATAAAGGTAAAAAAACTGGTTTGGCGGCCGGCGGAGCAGCGGTTGGGGAAATTATGGAGGCATTGTGGAAGCCGCCAGAGTCAGACAAAGAAAAAGACAGCAAGCCTGAAGACAAGCAGCTTACGGCGCTAGAGCAGGCGGAGGTTGATGCAATTAGCGAAAAGGCGCGTTATCCGGCTTATGAAGTTTTGATTCGCGTAGTCATCTCCTCAAATACAGCAGCCAGATCGCAGGCACTCTTAAAGAATATCATTGCCGCATTTTCACTGTTTGATTCGCCGCGAAATAACGGGTTTAAGTTCTCGTTAACGAGGAATGTCGAAGAAATGACCACAGCGTACATTATGCGATTCTTTCCTCAGGAAGTGCGCGGTAATATTTTAAATAGCGTAGAAATGGCTACACTGTTTCATTTGCCAGGAGCTGGTGCAATTCCTACATCGCAAGTTAAGCGGCAAATGTCAAAACAGGTAGATGGACCGACTGATGTTTTGGATGAAGGGTTATTGATCGGTTATAACGAATTCCGGGGGACAAGGAAGCCTATTAGAATTGGCACAAAAGACCGCCGACGCCACGTTTATATCATTGGACAGACGGGTGTTGGTAAGTCGGTGTTGCAGGAAAATATGGCTTATCAAGACATGATGGATGGGCGCGGGTTCGCGTTTATTGATCCGCATGGCGACTTGGTCGAGTCCTTGCTGGGTAAGGTTCCGAAAGAACGAGTTGAAGATATTATTTATTTTAACCCGGCAGATATGACCAATCCGATCGGGCTTAATATGTTTGAATACGACACACCAGATCAAAAGGACTTCTTAGTGCAAGAGGCCATAAATATGTTGTACGGTTTGTATGACCCAGGTCATACAGGTATTGTTGGTCCGCGTTTGGAGCATATTTTTAGAAACTGTGCCTTGCTGCTGATGGCGGATCCGGAAGGCGGAACGTTTATCGATGTGCCAAAGTGTTTGATTGATCCAGAATTCGTAAAAAGTAAGTTGAAATATGTTAAAGATCAGCAAGTGATTGATTTTTGGACGAAAGAATTTCCAGCATCTCAGCGCTCAAACGAAGCCGGCGAAGTTGTTTCTTGGGTGGTGGCAAAGTTTGGTCCGTTTATTTCCAATGATGCTATGCGCAATATTATCGGTCAGACGAAGTCTGGGTTTAATTTGCGCGATATTATGGATAATAATAAAATTTTGCTGGTTAACCTATCAAAAGGTAAGATGGGAGAGTTAAACTCAAGGCTGCTGGGTATTATATTTGTGATGAAGTTTCAGGCGGCAGCAATGGCTCGGGCAGACATTCCAGAAGACCAGCGAGTCGATTTCTCTTTGTATGTAGATGAGTTTCAAAACTTTGCGACGGATAGTTTTGAGTCAATTTTGTCTGAGGCGCGAAAATATAAACTGAGTTTGATTATGGGTAACCAGTTTATGACGCAGTTGACTGATAAGATTCGCGAGGCGATTATCGGTAACGTTGGTACGGTGATTTCCGGGCGAATCGGTATTACTGACGCAGAATTGATGGTTAAGAAATTTCAGCCGACATTTGATGTCGATGATTTGGCGAAACTGCCGAATTTTCAGTCTATCACTTCAGTAATGATAAATAATGTGCCGTCGGCGCCGTTTAGTATGAATTGGATTCCGCCGATGGGGCAGGTTAACACGCAGTTGAGAGACGCCCTAGTGAGATTGTCGTCGGCTAAGTACGGTAAGCCGCGGGCGGTTGTAGAAAAAGAAATATTCGACAGATTGAAAGATAGCAAGCCAAATAAACCCGCAGCACCACAGATGGGCCGTCCAGGTGGCGTGCCAGCTTCTACAGGCGGGGCAAAATCTGGCGGATCGTCGTTTTTGGACGAATGGTTAGCAAAGAGACAGCAATTGGGCGGAAGACCGGCGGCTTCTTCTCGTCCTGCTTATGTGGGTACTGCCACTAAGCCAGTGGGGGCTGCTACCCCATCTACTACACCTGTCTCTGCGGCTTCCAGTATGAACTCTGCAGCAGCAATGCCGCCGCTTTCATCAGCGCCAGCTTCTTTATCGCCGTCTACTTACTCTTCGGTTTCTCCTGCTGGTATTGGTACTATTAATAATAGTCCGCAAGCGATACGCAGTAATGTTTCGCAATATAATAATGCGCCTGCTTCAATACAAACACAGCAACCGGTTGTAAATTCTAATAGTGCCTCTATAAGCAGTCAGGAAAATGGTAGGATTGATCTGGCTAAAATTCCTCAAAGTCCGCCAGTTGTTAACAGGTTAGATTTACGCGATAACGATGCCGACGACACAGAAGTGTCTATTAAATTAAGGTAATGAATACTAATAGAGTTTGCCGTAGCGTACGATTTTTAGCGCAGGCAGAATAAACGATTACTTTTAATATTTAAAAGTCTAGTATTAGTAGATTATCGGCTGGTTTATCTTTTTTGTTTGTTAATTAAGCCAACTCGTCCGTACTCAATGATTGCGCCAATACACCATCCGGCTGCGAAAAGTACAATAGTTTCTGAACCGGATAGGACGTAGCCGTATTTTTTAGCAATTAGGTAAACAATTATTGAAGCGATTGCTCCCAAGGCGCCAGCAATTATTAAATTAGGTCTGGCTATAGTGCTACCAATGGCGTCGCTTGTTTTTTCAACTGCCGAGTTATGAATAACCTTACTGAAAGCGCGCGAAGGTGCGGGTAATTGTTTCTGGACATTGTCCAGGGTCTTTTTATAAGAAGCTTCGACGTCGGCTTTCGTCAGGGAAGGCTGATCTTTCTTGTTTTCTTTAGACTCCCTGGCTTTCTTCTCCTGTGCTGCTTCGTGCTTGCTGGCTATTTCTAGAGCTTCGTTCCTTATATCTTCTTTGCTTTCTGCGGATTTTTCTTTTTCGCTGGCACGCTCTAGCCTTTTTTCTATATTGTCGGTAAATTGTTCTCTTGCCGACTTTAATACTTCGCCGGTGTTATCTATAGTGCTTTTTAGTTTTTCTGTCATTTGTCTCTCCTAAATTGTGCCGGCAGACATATCATGCCGGATAATCTTTACTTCTTTGCTCAGTTGTCGAGAGCGAGCGTAAAAATATACAACTACAGCTGCTATAATTCCTGCGAATGTCATGTTCGCGCCTGGTCCGGTCTTTGGCAGCTCGGCAACGGTTTTTTCGACAACCTTAGGGGTAGGGCACTCTATCTTAGTGCTAATAGTATTGCCGAAGGTGTTGTCAATCTTACAGTCGTATGATGTCGGGTTGCTTTTTCCAGAAGCCATAGCTGGCAGGGTGTTTTTAATTTGAATAGTGAAACTTCTTTTCTGGGTTTCGCCAGGTTTGATTTTTACTGCTGGCCAAGTTAATATTTTTGAATTATTACTACCAGCGCTACCATCTTTATTGTCTGAGAGAGTTCCGCCGCCAGCGTCGAAGATATCTGCATATTCTAGGACGTCGCTAACGTAATCTTTAAAGATAAACTCCTCTTCCTTAAGCCCTCCGTTTTTAACAGATAATGTATAGGTGATTCTATCTCCTGATTTTGCAGCGGTTGAATCGGCATTTGCGTTATTTTGCGTTAAATTGACCGCGGTTTTTGACTGAGTAAAAGAGGCTGCACATTTACTGTCGCTGATTAGAAGCGTGGCGTCGCCAGGGCAAGGCTGGCATTTCGGATCGTTCTTTGCCAACTTGGCGTTTTGCGGGCACGGCGGCGTCGAGCAGTTTGGGTATGTGCCGACTTGCCCAGGAGGGCATTTGTGAGGCGGTGGCGTAATTTTCAAGATGAGGTTGCCGCAATTGAGCATAATGGCAAACCAGCCCACTCCTGCTGATTGTCCTACGAATGCTTTGTATGTAAAGTTGCCCCATAAATTGTGCGGGCGGTAGTAAAATGTCCTGGCGCTTCCTTGAGAAGTCTTAACAACGTAAGAACCTTCGCCCTTGGCTGCGCCAAAATGAGGAGTTAACCCCCAAGAGTAACTTCCTATATTACTACTTAAAGTTTGGAGATTGCCAGTGGCGCTCGCTAGCTCAGCCCGGCTAATTCCTAAGTGATTATATAAATCGCGAATGTTATTAGTATTAGCGTCGTAGTGCGCCAAAAGTTGCGAGCCGTTGGAGATTCCGCCGTAAATGAGGTCGCTTGAATCGGCAGCATTGGCAGACTCCGGCGGCGAGAATACGGTAAATGCTTGAACGACCAAAGCTAGGGCTGTTAAAACTAGCCCGATTTTTCTGGTGGCTTCTTCTTTGCGCAAGCGCCCAGCATAAAACCCTAGATTGTGAATCATTGAAGGGCTATATGGTATTCGTGAGATTATTTTTTTGAACATTTAAACCTCTTTTTGATTTTTATATAAACTCTGCATGTAGTTTAACATAATCTTTATGATAAAGTAAACAATTTGAGAAGAAATCTATTTTGGTGTATAATAAAGAGGTTGAAAAAGAGCTGATAATTCAGAAATAGCGAGGGAATAATATGGCTAAACAAACAAAAGGACAGGTTTATGATGGCTCGCAGATCCAGGTTTTGGAAGGACTGGAGCCAGTTCGTAAGCGTCCGGGCATGTATATCGGCAGCACTGGTTATGACGGCGTGCATCATCTTATTAAAGAGATTGCTGATAACTGTATTGACGAGGCGATTGCTGGTTATGCAACCAGGGTTGAGGTTACTTTGCTTAAGGATGGCGGCGTTCGAGTTGCTGATGATGGGCGCGGTATCCCAGTTGATAAACATCCAAAAACAGGCAAGAGTACGCTGGAGACGGTTCTAACGATTTTGCATGCTGGCGGTAAGTTCGGCGGTGGCGGCTATAAGGTATCGTCTGGATTGCATGGTGTTGGGTCTAGCGTTGTTAATGCGCTTTCGACTAAAATGATTGCTGAGGTGCGGAAGAACGGTAAAGTATACCGCCAGGAATACGCGACAGGTGTTCCGCAAGCTGATATAAAAGCAGTTGGCAAGTCTGAAACGACTGGCACGACAATTACATTTTATCCCGATCCTACTATTTTTAAGGAAACGGTTAATTTCGATTATAAGTGGGTCGTCAATTATCTGCGCCATCAGGCATATCTGACTAAGGGCGTATATACTTCCGTTGTTGATGAGCGTACGGGAGATCGCAAGGCATTTTACTTTGAGGGCGGCATTCAGAGTTATGTTAAAAATTTGAATATCGGCAAAGATGTACTATCTGATGATATTTTTTATGTAGAAAAGCAAGTTGAAGATTGTATGGTGGAAATCGCCGTACAATACAATGATACGTATGCGGAGACTGTTAAGCCGTTTGCTAATAACGTGTTGACTCCGGATGGCGGTACGCATTTGGTTGGTTTCCGGGCGGCTTTGACGAGGGTCATCAATGACTATGCGCGTAAAAATGGTTTATTGAAAGAAAAAGAAGATAATTTGACTGGCGATGATATCCGCGAAGGTTTGACGGCGGTTATTCTGGTTAAATTGCCAGATCCGCAGTTTGAAGGCCAAACGAAGAATAAGCTCGGTAATCCGGAAATGCGCCGCTATGTTGATCAAGTAATGAGCGAATATTTTGCATATTATTTGGAAGAAAACCCAGCGACTGCTAAGAAAGTGGTCGGCAAGGCAACTTTGGCAGCGCGGGCACGCAAGGCAGCACGAGCGGCGCGGGATAATGTGATTCGTAAAGGAGCGTTTGAGGGTCTGAACTTGCCTTCTAAACTAACCGACTGCTCGTCGCGTAATCGGAAAGACTGCGAGCTGTTTATCGTCGAGGGTAATTCGGCGGCTGGTTCGGCTAAAGATGGCCGTGATTCGACTATTCAAGCAATTTTGCCTCTGCGCGGTAAGGTGCTAAATACTGAGCGGGCAAGATTTGACAAAATGTTTGCTAACGCTGAAATCGTTTCGCTAATTAAGGCTATGGGGGTCGGTATCGGCGACCAGTTTGATATTAGAGGCATACGCTACGATAAAATAATTTTTATGACAGATGCTGATGTTGATGGAGCGCATATTTCGACGCTGTTGATGACGTTTTTCTTCCGGTATATGTCCGAGGTTATTGAAGCGGGGCATGTCTATTTGGCGAAGCCGCCTTTGTTTGGTTTGAGTAAAGGAACTGGTAGTAATCGTAAAATAGATTATGTCTATGATGAAGCAGCTTTGGAAGATATACTGACGGTAAAAATTAACGAGCGTAAAGCTGCTGGCACAAAAATTGATGAGGGTGCCGAGCGGTTTAAGCAAGCGGGCTATACGGCGCAGCAGCGATTTAAGGGCCTAGGTGAGATGGACGCGTCTCAATTATGGGAAACAACGATGAATCCAGAGAATCGGACTTTAGTAAAAGTTAATATTGAAGATGCGGAGCGAGCAGATGCGATATTTACAAAGCTGATGGGCGATAGCGTGGAATTGAGAAAAAGTTTTATTCAAACAAACGCCGCTAAGGTTAATTTGGAAGACTTGGACTTTTAAGGAGGTGATATGGCGGATAACGATAATAAGAATATAGTAGAAGAGCCGGAAATTATGAACGACGATCCAGAAGTTCGCGGCATTGAAAAATCGACGGTTGAAAGCGTCATGGAAGACTCTTTCTTAAAGTATTCTATGTCGGTGATTATTGATCGGGCATTACCGGACGTGCGCGACGGCTTGAAGCCGGTGAATCGGCGAATATTATATGCAATGAATAAGAATGGCTGGCGCGCTCCTCATGCAACGGTAAAGTCGGCGAAAATTGTTGGCGAGGTCATGGGTAATTACCATCCGCACGGCGATTCCTCAATTTATGACGCGATGGTTAATTTAGCGCAGCCGTGGAAAATGCGCTATACGTTGGTAGAAGGACAGGGAAACTTCGGCTCGATGGATGGCGACGAGCCAGCAGCTTCTCGTTATACTGAGGCGCGAATGGATAAGGTTGGTAGCGAACTACTGTCCGATATTGAGAAAGAAACGGTTGACTTTCGCGATAACTTTGACGGGACAGAGAAAGAGCCGGTTGTTTTGCCGGCTGCTGTACCAAATATTCTGCTGAATGGGCAAATGGGTATTGCTGTTGGTATGGCGACAAATATTCCACCGCACAATCTTGGCGAAGTGGTTGACGCGACAGTGGCGCAAATAGATAATCCTGATATTACACTGGATGAGCTTTTAACGCATATTAAAGGTCCTGACTTTCCGACAGGCGCGGAAGTGTACGGGGGCGCTCCAATGCATCAAGCGTACGAAACTGGGCGCGGCTCGGTGACAATTCGGGCGGTGGCGACGATTGAGGAACGTAAGAACGGCCGCTACAGTATTGTAATTACTGAAGTGCCGTATGGTATGAGCAAGGAAAATTTTGTCGATAAGGTTCGAGAGCTGGTTCTTGCGAAAAAAATAACTCACATCGCTGATGCGCGTGATGAAAGCGCCCGCGGTAAGGTTCGGGTTGTTGTTGAACTGAAGAAGGACGCTTACCCGAAGAAGATTCTTAACCAGTTATATAAGCTAACTGGGCTGCAAACATCATTTCATTACAATGTACTGGCCTTAGTGAATGGTATTCAGCCTAGGGTGATGGGTTTGAAAGAAATTTTGGCAGAGTTTATTAAGCATCGTCAGGGGGTGATTCGCCGTCGGACCGAATTTGAGCTGCGCAAAGCTAAGGAGCGGGCGCATATCCTGGAGGGGCTAAAGATCGCGCTTGATCATATCGATGAGGTAATTAAGACGATTCGCGAAAGTTACGACGATGCCGATAAGCGGTTGATGGATCGGTTTGGCTTGTCGGAAATCCAGGCGGCAGCGATTTTGGCAATGCAACTGCGTCGTTTGCAGGGTCTGGAGCGCGATAAAATTGAGGATGAACTGAGACAGCTGCACGAATTGATTCGTAAATTGGAAGCGATTTTGGCAGACGAAAATGAGATTTTGCGGGTCGTTAAGGAAGAGCTGATCGCGATGAAAGAAAAATACGGTGATGAGCGGCGCAGTAAAATTATCAATCATGAATTAGGCAAGTTCTCTGACGAGGAGTTGATTCCGGAAGAAGATGCTGTTGTGCTTCTTACAACAGAAAATTATATTAAGCGGACGTTAGCTAGCGACTATCGCAAGCAGAACCGCGGCGGTAAAGGTAAGCGCGGTATGACGACCAAAGAAGAGGATATTATTGCGCAAATTGTGCCTGCTAGTACGCATGACTATTTGTTATTCTTCACGAATAAGGGCCGTATTTTCCGCTTAAAGGCTTATGAAGTACCAGCTGCCGGTTTGAATGCTAAAGGGGTAGCGGCAGTTAATCTGCTGCAATTACAGCCAGAGGAAAAAATTACAGCCATTATTAAGCACGAGAAGGGTTCTAAAGATACTGGCTACCTGTTTATGGCAACTAAGAACGGTACTGTTAAGAAGACTCCTTTGGAAGATTATGCAAATATTCGGACGAATGGGCTTATCGCGATTAAATTGGATGATGGCGACGAGTTGCGCTGGATAAAGAAGACGAATGGCGAAAATGATGTAATTATTTCAACATCCGCTGGACAAGCGATTCGTTTCAATGAAAAAGATGCGCGGCCGATGGGGCGATCAGCTCGCGGTGTCCGTGGTGTCCGTCTGCGTCCGAATGATTGCGTGGTCGGTATGGATATTGTAACTAGTGACGGTCAGACGCTGCTGGTGATTAGCGAGAAAGGCTTTGGTAAGCGCACTAAAGCGGCAAATTTCCCAACTCATAAGCGCGGCGGCGTTGGTATTAAAGCGGCAGTCGTTACGGCGAAAACTGGTCCAATTATTTCGGTGCAAACTATTGATCCGGGTATGACAGACGCCATTTTAGTATCGCAGAACGGCCAGACAATTCGTCTGAGTCTGAAAGATATTAAATTACTTGGCCGGACAACGCAAGGCGTGACGATTATGCGGCTGGATGGCAATGATGCGGTCTCGTCCATTGGTCTTATGGAAGAGCGTTCGCAGAGCGAGGATGTTTAATGCGGTATCTGCTGATACCCTTGCTAGCTTGGGCGCTGGCTCAGGGGTCAAAGCATATTTTCCATTTAATGGGCCGCAACCGCCGAGTGTTTAATAAAAATCCGCGCTCTTCCTTATTGTTATCAGGCGGTATGCCGAGCGCTCATGCAGCTACGATGGTGGCATTGGCAGCCACGATTGGGCTGTATGACGGAGTTGATACAGTGCAGTTTGCAATTAGCTCTTGGTTGGCGATGATTATTATTTATGACGCGGTAATGGTGCGCTTTTCTTCGGGACAACAAGGCGATACGCTGAATCAATTGCTTGACGAGCAAAAAAGTACGCTGCCTCGTATTCGAGTAGCGCACGGCCATACGCCTATTGAGGTGGCGGCTGGAATAATTTTAGGGGTATTTGTGGCTATTGTTGTATTTTTCGCAACAAAATAATAGTGAAAAGCTATTGACCTAGTCAATCAGATGAGGTAAGATTGGTATTAAGTCTGGTTGCTGGAGTGCGAGTTAAAGCAACGATTTACGAATATGTAAAGTGGAGCAAACGATGCTTCAGGCCGGCTTAAGATGAACTTTAACAATTTGATTGTGCAATATCATCGTCAGTTTATATTTTTGTAGAGCCTTAATACTTTGATACAAAGTAGATTTTTAACGGAGAGTTTGATCCTGGCTCAGGATGAATGCTGGCGGCGTGCCTAACACATGCAAGTCGAGCGGCAGCGGGTTCTGCACTATCAACTTGAAGCCTAGACGCGGGGATTCCCGAAGGAAATAAGCTGTATCATTTCGAAAGAGATGAGTGTCTGGGGCGACTTCGAACTGATAGTGCAGAGTGCCGGCGAGCGGCGAACGGCTGAGTAACGCGTAGGAATTTGCCCCAAAGTGAGGGATAACTGCCCGAAAGGGTAGCTAATACCGCATATGGTCTTCGGATTAAAGGATTTATCCGCTTTGGGAGAAGCCTGCGTTGGATTAGGTAGTTGGTAGGGTAATGGCCTACCAAGCCGACGATCCATAGCTGGTCTGAGAGGATGATCAGCCAGACTGGAACTGAGACACGGTCCAGACTCCTACGGGAGGCAGCAGTGAGG
>ERZ773010.1424-NODE-1424-length-15034-cov-12.800721_pt1 | contig 15034 bp, 15 predicted proteins | sample MGYA00580842_ERZ773010 | MGnify/ENA primary metagenome ERZ773010 (study PRJEB29015, sample SAMEA2737982) | human oral metagenome | biome: human oral; feature: human-associated habitat; material: dental | place: China | collected 2107 ...
AGGCAAGTTCTTTACGCGTTACTCACCCGTCCGCCACCCAAACCGAAGTTCAAGTTGACTTGCATGTGTTAAGCATTCTGTCAGCGTTCATCCTGAGCCAGGATCAAACTCTTCGTTCAATCTTTTTTAATAGCTCATTCTTGCTATCTTTGTTTTACACCAAATTTTATGGTTGCTTTTTGTCTTTTCTCTATTCTGTTGCTAATGTCCTTTCCTTATCGGCAAGGATTATATTAACATTTTCCACAAACTTTGTCAACAGAATTTTTTTAAATTTTTAAATTTTTTTATTTATTTTTATTTTTCCTTTTATTTCTAATAAAAAACTACTATAACTTTATTGGATTTTTCATTATAGTAGCCTTATTTTATATATTAATTATTTTTATTTCTTCATATACTCTTCTATTTCATCAGCAGTTCTTGGAAATTTATCTCCTAAAATTCTACTTGTCCCATCTTCTTGAATTAAAATATCTCTTTCCATTCTAATTCCACCAAAATCCATATACTTTTCTATTTCATCATAATTTAAGAATTCTTCATGTAATTTTTCATTTTTCCATTTTTCAAAAAGTTCTGGTATAAAGTATATCCCCGGCTCAATAGTAAAGACATTTCCAACTTCTAATTTTTTAGCAAGCCTTAAAGAAGATAAACCAAATTGAGTTGATTTTTTTTCACCTTCTTCATAACCTACATTTATTTCTCCAAAATTTTCCATATCATGAACTGTCATGCCCATCATATGTCCTAGACCATGTGGCATAAATAAGGCATGTGCTCCTGAACTAACTATATCTTCAACTTCTCCTTTCATAAGTCCAAGTTTTTTCATGTTTGTCGCCAAAACTTTACAAGCTTCCAAGTGTACTTCCTTATATGTAATTCCTGCTCTTGCTAAGTCTTTGGCTCTATCAAACATATCCCTTACTATATTATGTATAGTCTTTTGTCTTTCAGTAAATTTTCCACTTACAGGAAAGGTTGTTGTCATATCTCCACAATAGCCTTCATCACTTAATGCTCCACAATCAAGTAAAACTAAATCTCCATCTTTTAAGCTATTTAAATGATTATGGTTATGTAAAATTTGTCCATTCTTACTAAGTATAGTTTGAAACGAATAATAGGCATTATATTTTCTTGGTTGTTTTTCTACTTCTGCAACAAGTTCATACTCTTTCATTCCAGCTTTTACATTTCTCATAGCAGAAAGATGCATTTCCTTTGTTATATTAACTGCTTTCTCTATCTCTTCTATTTCAATTTTTTCTTTAACATTTCTTTGTCTTATTATAGCTTTCACTAAATCAAAAGATATATTTTTATCAAATTCAAAAGGATTTATATTCAAAATTGAACTCAAATACATAATATTATCTGCTTTGTATTGATTAGTAAATCTTATATTTTTTCTATTTTCTAAATATTTTTTCAATTCTTCTTTTTCAATAAATTTTTCTATTCCAACTTCAAGAGCTAACTCTTTTAAATACTTTTGTTTTCCCATCCAAATAATATCTGACATTGTGTAGTCATTTCCAAAGATTATTTCTTGGTTTCTATCTATATCAATAATTCCAATTAGTCCATTGTGGTCAATTCCAAAATAATATCTAAAAGTAGCATCTTGGATAAATGGATATGTATTATCTTCACAATCAAGGGGTGAAAAATTATTTCCCATTATTAAAATCAAACCATCTTTAAAATTTTCCTTTAATTTTTTTCTTCTGCTTACATACACTTCTTTGTTTAACATAATATTTCAACTCCTTTCTTTTATATACCATTTTATACTTTTTTAAGGAAAAGTCCATATCTATTTTTTAAGAATAACAAAAAAAGAGAATTTTTTAAATTTTATACAAAAAAATTCTCTATAATTGATTTTTATATTTCTACAAGTTTTTTATACTTTTCTTTGTATGTAACATAAGTTTTTTCATCTAATACCCATAATATTAAATCAAAACTATCAGGATTTTCATCTAAAAATTTTATAGCAGTACTAAGTGCAATTTCTGCTCCTTCATCTATTGGAAAGCGATATATACCTGTTGAAATTGAAGGAAAAGCTATTTTTCTAATTCCTTTTATTTTTGCTAATTTCAAACTTTCATAATAAGCTGATTTTAATTTTTCAGCTTCTCCATTTTCACCATTTGTATATCTTGGTCCAGCTGTGTGGATAATATATTTATTTGGAAGATTGTATCCCTTAGTTATTACTGCTTCTCCTGTCTTGCAACTTCCTATTTCTTTGCATTCTTTGATAAGCTCATTTCCTGCACCTCTAAAAATTGCACCACAAACTCCACCACCCATTTCAAGATAGTTGTTAGCTGCATTTACTATTACTTCAACTTCTGGGATTTTTGTTATATCTCCACTTACTAATTTTATAATATCTTTATACATAATTCTCCTTATTATAAAACTCTTTATAAAATGTTTTTGAATATTTTTCCTTATTTTTAACAATAGTATTTAAATATCCTAAACATTCCTCAATTTCTTTAGATATATTCTCTAAATTTACTGGTATTTCTTTGAAATTAATATGTGAACTTTCTGCCCTTATTGCAGAGAAATGTTTATATTTTTGATAAAAATTATAAAGTTCTTCATAACCATATTCATTAGATTTTTTTATAAAATCTCCTTTTGCTCTTTGATCAATCTTTTTATCTTCTTTATCATCTTCTATTAATCCATTTAGTACCATATCCCATACCAAGCAAAGTGCTTGTGCAAGATTATTAAATTTCAATTGATTTTTTACCATAATTTTAGCTTTTTCATATTTATCTGATACATTGTAAATATATGTTTTCTTTATATCACCTAGTATTTCTTCTTCTATTTTATTTTCAATACTCTTAAAATTATTAATTTCATTTTTTAAAGAAGTTAATGAAGTAACCTGATTAAAGTTATACATTCTTGAAAGTTTTTTCATTAATATTTTTAATTCTTCATTTACATCAAGCGAGTCAGAGAATTTATTATATAAACCAAATTCTTTAATAGATTTTAATAAATTCATAATAGAAGTTATTTTATCCATATCTTGTATTTTTGCTTTTTTAGTTGTATTATCCACAGAAATATACATCAATTTTTTTATTTTTAACATATCTAAAAGCTCTAAACAATGTAAATTTATATAGTTTATAAAACTAACATCTCTAAATGAAGAAGTCATATCATAAGTAACTAAGTATTTTTTTTCTCCTCTTATTAATTTTTCTACAAATTTTTCAAAATATTTATTTCTATCTTCAATTGTAAAAGAATTATTTAAAATAATAGCCTCAAATTTGTATTTAATTTTTGTTTTTTCTTCTAATTTTTTCCCTATATTTTCCAATTCACTATTCAGCATTTCTTCAAATTTTTCTTCTAAATTATTTTCAATAACAATATTATTTTTTCTCTTTATTCCTAACTCTTCTTCTTTTATCCATTTGTCTAGAAAATCATTCCATACATTTGAATAAGAGCCCACTAAAAATATTCTTTCAAATTTATTATTCTTTAATATAGCTTTAAATGAAAAAAGTGTTTTTAAGCCTATTTCTTCAAAACTAACTTCCTTATAATAATTAACATCCCCTACATTGACTATCAGTATCTCAGGAAGTTTCTCCTTATCTTTTTTGAAGTTTCTTTCTAATATTTTTTCTAAGTCATTATAATTTATATTTTTCTTATTATAAGAATGAACTATACTATTTCTTAGTTCTTTTATATCTTTCAAGTCTTTATTTTGCATCATATTTTTATTATCTTTACTTTCTTCTTCCAATTTTGCACCTTCTGAGAGCACTGCTAATGCTTCATTAGAAAGCTCCAATTGATAATTTTTTAAAGCATCTTTTTGAAGTTTCTTTGGTAAAATCTTTTTCCATTGCTCCATTTTAGTTTCTATAATTTTTTGTTGTATATAAGCTGGGTAATTAATCTCCATATTTTTAAATTCATTTATATGACTTATTAATTCTTTTGTTAGGTTATACTGAGTATAAATATATAACTTATCTAAATATGTTACTAATTTTTCATCTCTGAAATATTTTTTAAATTTTAAAGGGCAACCATATTTACTAAATGGACTTATATCATGAGTATAGTTTATTTTTTCAATAAAATCATTTAAGTAAATTATTTCAAAAGTTTTAGTTTCTTTTAATTTTGCATACAATATGTCTATATCTTGTTCTTTTGTTTTATCTTGCAGAATTAAATTGAGTAATTGAATTATAAATATAGGTAAGTCTCTTTGCCCACCTGTTAAATCCATAAATATTTTTTCTGCACCATTTAATTCATCTTTTAATTTATATATATAGTCTATCATTTCTTTTTTTTCTAGACTTTCTTCAAAATATTTTATTATAATTTTATCTTTTAATATCTTATCTTTCAAAAAGAAAGCTTCTAATACTTCTACAAAATCCTTTCCCTTTAATTCAGAAATATCTTTCAAAATCTCAATATTTTCTAAGTCTGGCTCATCACTATGATATTTTTTATATAGTAATTTATATAAATAACCCCAAGAACTTTGATTTGTTCCAAAACATATTATTTTTTCAAAATCTAACTCTTTAAAATATAATTCTAACAAATATTTATTTTTATACTCCTTCCCTTCAAAAAAATATGTGGTATTTTGGGATTTACCTTCTACATCATCTCCCAATGAAAATATTAAAATTTTGCTCATTTTTTCCCCTTCATTTTTTATTCCATTTATAAGTTTATGACAGCCCCTTAAAAATACTAATTATTATTTACCTTTCGTATAATTCTTTCAAACTATCATCATAAATTAAAATTTGCATAAAATTTTGTTCTATATAATCTACATATAAAACTAGATTATATTCTGGAAATATATATGAATAGCCATCATCTTCTTGCTCTGTAATATTTTTTTCAGATTTTATAAATTTACTTAAATTTTGAAAACTAATTATCTTTCCATTTAAACTAAATTCTTTTCTATCTAAAACAGATATAGTAATTAAACTAGCTTCTGATTGTATTTTATTTTTTCTATCAAATTCAAAAAAGCAACCAGAATTATTTAAAATTTCATCTCCAATTTCATTTCTTTTTGTGCCTAAAAAAATTCCATTTAATGATTTACCTAATATCTCTAACAATTTTTACCTCCATACTTCAAGACATTTTTCTTCTTCCTTTCCAAATACTACAAATTTTAACTTTTTTAGTAATTCCAGATAAGAGACTACTAATTTTTTTATCTTATCATTTGCATATTTAACTCTGTCTTGATCTGAAAGAAAGAATACTAAATATTCCAAGTCTTCATTATTTTCAAATTTCTCAATTCCATATCTAATACAAGCTGGAATAATAAAAAAATATGCTTCATTACTTAAATAATAGAAATCTAAGCCCTCTAAAAAGTTTATAATAGTTTCCTTACTAATATCTTTCCATGACTTATTTGAAAAAGTATTTATTAAATATTGGTTTTGTGAAAAATCTTCCTTTTTATACTCTTCATTTACAATGCTACTCTTAGATAAAATGTTGTCCTCAAAATTCTCAAAAATACTTTGATAAAGTTTTTTCTCCTCAATAATCCATCTTACTTCATAAATTCCTCTATCAAGTTCCTTACCATATATTTCTAAATCTTCTTTTTTAGAGTTCTCTTTAATATAATTTAAAATATCTAATATATCTTCTAAATTATTTTTATTTAGTTTTATCAAATTAAAAAAATTTTTTGAAATTTCCTCATTTGAATATATGAATTCTTTTATGTTATTTGTATTTTTACTAAATTGACTAAATATATCTAAAAAATTTATTAAATCCTCATTATCTTTTGAAATATTTTTATATATCTTTCCTTTTAAACTTGAAATATCTCTTAAAAAATTATCTTTATTACTCATCTTAATTTCCTAATCTATATCACTTTTATAATCATAATCTTGGTTATATATAATAATGTCAGTATTATTTTTATTGTCAAAGTCTGAAACTTCATCTTGAAGATGACTATAATCAACCTCATATCCCTTCATTACATGTGCAGTTTTTATTATAAATTCTCCTATTTTTAAAAGAGTATCTGGATCTGCTAAAATTGCAATTTCATCTAATTTAATTGATGTCGTATTTCCTTCTTCTGTTCCATGTATAGAAAATTTTCTCATACTTTCCTCCTTGTCTCAAGAATTTTTAATAGATTTTTACTTATTCTCTAATATGATTGATCTATAAGCCAATACTTTGTCTGCTATTTCTTCTGAACTCATATCTGTCCAGTATATATAATCAGATATTTCTGGATCCAAAACTAAATTTTGTAGTTTTTCTAAAAGAGCATCTTCCTCTCTTTCTGTTCCTTCAAAGTTTTTTATTTGTTCTATCAAATCTATTAATTCTTTTCTTTCCAACATATTTCACTTCCATATTATTATTGATATATAATATTTGACTCCAATTAGATGAGTTTGGTTATTTTTTCTTTTTCTCAAATAAAAAAAATAGCATATTTAAACTACTATTTTCATTATTTATATTTAATTTTCCAATCCTTTAATTGATAGTAACTTTTATAAATATTTAGAAATTAAAATATTTAAGATATTTAAAATACTTTTCAAGTTTACAGTTCATTTTACTTCTATCCTCTTCTAACTCATCTATATGATGATTTCAAAACTTTTCAAGTTTACAGTTCATTTGAGGAAGAAACTGATTTGATAAATGAAGATGATAATTTCAAAACTTTTCAAGTTTATAGTTCATTAATAAACAATACTGGGAGCTAGTTATTTTTACAAAATTTCAAAACTTTTCAAGTTTATAGTTCATCTTTCTATATCTCCAATAGTTCCTTGCCCAATTCCATTTCAAAACTTTTCAAGTTTATAGTTCATAATAAGTTTAATGCTTGGGCTTTATCTCCTAACTCATTTCAAAACTTTTCAAGTTTTTAGTTCATTTGCAAATGGAGGAAAAGCACTTGATGGAACTTATCTATTTCAAAACTTTTCAAGTTTACAGTTCATTTATAAAGAAAGAGTTAAGAACTTAAAAGGTATTACATTTCAAAACTTTTCAAGTTTACAGTTCATTAATAAAAAATTTGTTGATAGTGGATTAGTGTTATTATTTCAAAACTTTTCAAGTTTACAGTTCATGCATTAAACTTTCTACTGAATTTGAAAGTTTATTGTTATTTCAAAACTTTTCAAGTTTATAGTTCAATTAAATTAGAAAAAATATTTGGTTGCAAGTATATATATTTCAAAACTTTTCAAGTTTACAGTTCATATAGCATTTAGATTAGAGCCTGTTGCAGTGTAAACATTTCAAAACTTTTCAAGTTTACAGTTCATAAGATACAACAGCATTATTTTTTAGTAAAAATGAATTTCAAAACTTTTCAAGTTTACAGTTCATAATGAATGATTTATATTCCACAATTAGATCTGTTTAATTTCAAAACTTTTCAAGTTTACAGTTCATTAATGGACACTGCTAATTGGCTAACAATAATAGGAAATTTCAAAACTTTTCAAGTTTACAGTTCATAAAACAATATTGACTACATTGTTATGCCTTTAACGAATTTCAAAACTTTTCAAGTTTACAGTTCATAATGATAGGAATTAAAGTTGAAGCTACAGGAATAAAATTTCAAAACTTTTCAAGTTTACAGTTCATTGAAAGTCCAAGAAGTGAGTCAGAAAGACATTACAAATTTCAAAACTTTTCAAGTTTACAGTTCATAAAATTTGCAGTTGCAAATTTAGATGGCTTTGGACTATTTCAAAACTTTTCAAGTTTACAGTTCATAAAAATTTAATAGCCCATTTTATCTGTTCATATACATTTCAAAACTTTTCAAGTTTACAGTTCATCAACAGTAGAAAGCAAGAGAAGTAAATGTATAACAGATTTCAAAACTTTTCAAGTTTACAGTTCATTATAGTTGTAAATGTAGATATAAGATTACCAAAGTTATTTCAAAACTTTTCAAGTTTATAGTTCATTTTAGAAGTTGATAGTAAAGAAATATTGACAAATAAATTTCAAAACTTTTCAAGTTTATAGTTCATTTTATGTTCAACAAGCCATTTATCGTAGACTTGTTATTTCAAAACTTTTCAAGTTTATAGTTCATTCTAAAAAGAGAAATGTTTTTACTCTGTTAAATACATTTCAAAACTTTTCAAGTTTATAGTTCATTAATTAAAAAAAATACATACAGAACTTACTTAAAAAATTTCAAAACTTTTCAAGTTTACAGTTCATTTAAAAACTATAAAAGTAACAACTGATTTATTTGAATTTCAAAACTTTTCAAGTTTACAGTTCATTAAAAATTCTAAAAATATAGTTATTGAAAGTTATAATTTCAAAACTTTTCAAGTTTATAGTTCATTACAACCGCAACAAATATAGCCCCTAAAGATTCAGCGATTTCAAAACTTTTCAAGTTTATAGTTCATTTAAATTTATCTAAATCATTGTATAAAATAGAATAATTTCAAAACTTTTCAAGTTTATAGTTCATATCTGAGTGGACTGTACAAACTCCACCTGAGTGTCCATTTCAAAACTTTTCAAGTTTATAGTTCATAAGGTTGGTATCTGAAATACAGATAAAATGTTAAATATTTCAAAACTTTTCAAGTTTATAGTTCATAGGAGTGTAAAGTGAATATTCAAAAAATATCATTTTAATTTCAAAACTTTTCAAGTTTATAGTTCATCTACTCTTTTTTTTATTCTTTTTTAAATTAAAAACTATTTCAAAACTTTTCAAGTTTATAGTTCATTAAATAGACAGTTTAAAGCAGGAATTAAAGTAAGATTTCAAAACTTTTCAAGTTTACAGTTCATAAAAATAAGTACAAGGGAAAAACATGAAGTTTTTAAATTTCAAAACTTTTCAAGTTTACAGTTCATAAATGGGAGAACTTAGTTCTTTAAGAAAATCAGAGTATTTCAAAACTTTTCAAGTTTACAGTTCATCAAGTCAAGGTATTTAAACCTTTTCAATTAGTTTTTATTTCAAAACTTTTCAAGTTTACAGTTCATTTTTAAAGAATACAAAGAATTAAAGCAACAAACTTAATTTCAAAACTTTTCAAGTTTACAGTTCATAAGGAAAGATTGTTGAAAAAGGGAAAACACAAACATTTCAAAACTTTTCAAGTTTATAGTTCATAAATAGAAAATGGTTAAAATGGAATATAAATAAGTATTTCAAAACTTTTCAAGTTTATAGTTCATGATAATAAAAATTTTTATTGACATAATTGCAAAAATAATTTCAAAACTTTTCAAGTTTATAGTTCATTCCTTGACACCTGTACATACAAGTTTAAATTCTCTATTTCAAAACTTTTCAAGTTTATAGTTCATCAAAATGAAATTAAAAATTTTGTTAGAAATATAACATTTCAAAACTTTTCAAGTTTATAGTTCATAAGCAATATATGTTAGAAGGGTATTATCTATATCAGAATTTCAAAACTTTTCAAGTTTATAGTTCATTCAAGAACTTTATGAAGCAGATGTAATCTTATTTAAATTTCAAAACTTTTCAAGTTTATAGTTCATCTATAATGACTAGAATCTATTCCTAGAAAATCAAGTATTTCAAAACTTTTCAAGTTTATAGTTCATTAGAAATTTGTTTTTAAATAGAACAGGAAAGGAACTATTTCAAAACTTTTCAAGTTTACAGTTCATTTAATAGAATATATAATTCCATTAATTTTGGATGTATTTCAAAACTTTTCAAGTTTACAGTTCATAAAACAAAGAAAAAGCAAATCTAAAAGATAAATTATTTCAAAACTTTTCAAGTTTACAGTTCATTTTATAGTGATGGCGATGGTTGTGGTCATGATATATTTCAAAACTTTTCAAGTTTACAGTTCATATAAAAAAGAATATGGTATCAATTTCTATCATGGTTAATTTCAAAACTTTTCAAGTTTACAGTTCATTTATAAGTCCCACACTGGTGCATAGAACTCAAAATCATTTCAAAACTTTTCAAGTTTACAGTTCATTTTATATAGGTATAACCATCTCTATCAATTCTTTCATTTCAAAACTTTTCAAGTTTACAGTTCATGAAGTACAAGAAATTGAAATACTTGAAAATAATGGATTTCAAAACTTTTCAAGTTTACAGTTCATTTGAAAAAATGAAAGCCGAAATGGAAGCCTTAAAGAAATTTCAAAACTTTTCAAGTTTACAGTTCATTAATGATATTGGTTATGATTGGACAAATATAGAATTATTTCAAAACTTTTCAAGTTTACAGTTCATAGCTATTTTTTCAAGCTTTATAAATTTATAATACCTTATTTTTTTCAATATTACAAGTATTTTTTATATATTTTTCCCAAGCAATTCTACTTTTTATTTAATTTTTCTAAAACATTCATATTTTGGAAAGTTTAAATATTTTTTCAGAATATTGCTTGGGAAATTTTCTTATTTATAAAAATATATTTTCTCCATTTGGAGTTGGATTTCCCAAAGTTTCTTCTCCAAAAACATCAGGGCTTATTGACTTTAAAATACAGATAAAATCTTCATTTTCAACTATTATACTTTTCAATTCACTTCTTAAACTAATTAATTTAGAGGGAGTTATATCTCCACGAAAAACAGATTTTTGAAAATGAGATAAATATTTTTTACATATTTTAAAAACTTTATTTACTCTTTTTTCTGAAACATCGTAAAATACCCAAGCATAATTATAATTTATATTTTTCAATTTTCTCAGCTCCTAAACTAATATGAATTTTTTAAAGAAAATGGAATAAATTCTTTATCTTCCAAAATATTTTTAATAAGTTTATAGCAATCTAATTTTATTGCAGTTCTATAACTTATCTTTCTATTGATTTTTGTATGTAAAAAGGTTGTTTCTATCCTATTTTCAAAGGCTTCAATAAAAATTTGTCTCCCTTCTTCATTTAAAATACAGTAGTTTAAAGATTTTTCAAAATGTTTAGCTACTTGTATTCTTTTATTATTTACTAAGTCAAATATTGTTTTATAAACAATTATAGGTTTAAACACTTCTGAAATATCTAAACTCAAAGAAAATCTTCCTTCTGATGGCTCATGTAAGAAGCTAATTCTTTGGTCTAGGTGAGTTCTATAAATTGCAGAAATAGTTTTGGTATAAAGTAAAGTATTTCCAAAAGATATTAAAGCATTTATTGGGTTATCAGGTGGTCTCTTTACTCTTTTATTTAATACAAAATCTTCATTGATAAAATATTGAAACATTGAATAAAATTTCATCCATATTTCTCCCTCATAAGCAAGTAATTCTTTTACACTCTCTGTTTTATCAACTAATTTATATAAATCTTCTCTAATCCAATCTATACAATCTTTAACTTCTGACTTCCCATGTTTATAGTAATGATATAGAACTTCATCAATATTAGTTCCTATACCCTTTACTATTGCCTTTGCAATATCTATTCTATTATTTTTATATTTTTCAACTTGTTTAACTAAAAGTTTTCCACTATTATATTGATTTCTTGGATAAAAACTTCCAGAATATCCTCCATAATAGTTAAAAAAATGAACTATAATATTATTTCTACCAAGAAAATCTAGTAATTTTGAATTAAAACTCACTTCATTTAAGCAATATATTTCTTTTGTATTTTCAATAGGAATATAGATATTTTTTCCATTTTTTCTAAAACATAATGAATTGTCTTTTCTTGAAAGCTCTCCCATAGAAGTAATATATTTTGTACTTCCCATATTCTCATCTCCTAAATATAACAATATTCATAGTATGCACACTTTTTACAACTTGCTTTATTTATCACCTTAGGTAGTTCATCTGCTTCTAATAACTTTTCAATTTCTAATATATGTTTTTCTAATTCTCTTTCAGTATCTTCATCCAATTCTACAAATACTATCTTTTTATCTGATTTATTTTTTTCAATAAATTCTAATTTTCCTTTTCTTTCAATACCTTTATCTTTTAGTATTTTTAAATAATACAATAATTGCCATTTACTAGCTTCAACATCAGCATCAGATTTTTTTACTTCTGTTACATACTTGCTATTTATTTTATCTAAGGCTATATTCTCTATTTTAATCTCTGTATTTTCAGAATTTCTAGCTCTATCTTCATGTATGGCTTTTCCAATTTTTACTATCTCACTATTATCTTCTAAATTTAATCTATGTGCAAACATATAGCATTGTCTTTTACAGTGAAAATAGTAATTTATCATTGTCCCATTCATATTTCCCCCTCCTAGATAAACATATCTCCTTCTCCACCAGTATAAACACCATCTGTAAAATACTTATCTCCATCATCAATATAGATGATAGAGCCTTTTATATCACTATAATTTAATTCAACATTTTTCTTTACTTCATACAAAAAATACATCATCTTTTCTCTAATTTTAGATAGTTCAACTATTTTCTTAGCATAGTTTTCTTCCTTTAAAATATCTACATATCTTTCCCACACTTCGCTACCATCTATATTTTCCCCAATTTCTTCTATTTCTTCATCAGTCAATGTTCTATTAAAAAAATATGTCTTCTTATCATCTTGTTCTTCAATTAACTGCATTCTTTCTTTTAAAAGTCTAAACTTTTTATTAAAGATAATAGTTTCAAAATTATCATTATTGATTTTTTCTTTTGCTTTTCTTTTTAAAATTTCCAATACCTTGGAATAGAAAATATCAAAATTTTTATTTTCTAAAACATCTTTCATTTCATCAGAAAATAGGTTTAATTTATTTTCAATAATAACACTATTCTTATATACTTTTTTTGCATCTGTTAAATAGAAGAAATATGCTTTACCTCTTTTCTTACAAGAACGGTTTATTCTTCCTAAAAACTGCTCTTCATTATCTAAACCAGAAATATTTTTATAGCCTACATCAACATCTATGTCAACTCCTGCTTCTATAAGTTGAGTTGATATCAGTATAATTTTCTTATCTTTACTATTAATTTTTTTTATTATAGAGTTTCTTCTAGCCTTATTATCTTCTCCTGTTAGAATAAGTATTTCATGATTAACATTTAAGTCTTCATTATTTTCACAAAGCTCATAAAACTTTTTTGCATCATTTTTACTTATAAATTCAATTAATATCTTTTGACTATTTAAAGAATTTTCAATTATATGTTGTAGTAATTCTTCATACTTAATCTTTTGCTCACTCAATAAATCATAATTCACTTCAACCCTATTTTTAAAAATAGTATTATTAAAATATTCATCTCTATTTTCTATCAATTTTGAAATATTATTTTTTTCTTCTTCATCTAATAAATATGAAAGATCAGGTAGTGTTGCAGACATTATAATAATTTTAATATTTAACAATTTTGCATAGGAGTTAAGTATGTTTATAATTTCTGTCCAAATGGTATTTTTATATGCTTGAATTTCATCAAAGACTATAACAGAATTTGCCAACTGATAAAATGGCATGCTATCTTCTTTTGTATTTCCAACTAGACTATTGAATATTCCTACATGTGTTGTTACAATAAAAGGATAATTCAAAAATTGTCTATCCATTAAAATATCACTATATTCTTCTATTGGTATATCTTTACTATCCTTATTTGTTAGGGCTGTCACAGAGTTTACCACTGCTATATTTTTTATTACTTCTTCATTATTTCCAAAGATATTTTTTAAAGTATTCATATTTTGCTCAACCAAAGTATTAAATGGATAGACATAAAAAATCTTTTTCCTGTCTTCACTAAGTAATTTTAAACTTAAATTCAAAGCTGTATTACTTTTTCCACTTCCTGTTGGTGCTTCTAAGAAAAATATATTGCTATCTTTATTTTTTTCTAAATTTTTTTCTGCCTCTAAAAAAATTTTTGTTCTAAAATTATTTATATCCTTATCATTTGCTATCCCATTTTTTTCTTTATCTCTTATAGATTTAATTATCTCACTATTTTCATATTCCTTTTTTATTATGTCTATATTCCCCATATTTCCAAAGTTTTTATACTTAATCTCTTGCATAAATTCATTAGTAGAATAGTAATCACTAGCTATAAGGAGAGAAAACATCATCTTTGTAAGAGTAAAAATAGCCATTGCCTCTTGAGAAGAAATACTTTCTTTTCTTTCAGATATATATATTTCTATAAAATTAAAGAAGATAGTTGCTGTTTCTTTTTCTAAGAAAGCTTGTAATAATATCCCTCCATTAGACACAGAAATATTTTTTAATTCTTTTAAAATATTTTCTTCATTATTTTTTGATAATTTTTCAATATATTCTTCAAAACTATCTAAATTTCCATGATGCTTTGAAATTGTATAAGATAAAGCAAATAATATTTCAAATAAGATAACTATTTTCTTTGTTTCAACTGTTTCAATTAAATCAGTAATTTTTTCAAAATAGTAGGCTATAAACATACTTGCTGATAAAAGAGAGTGATCTGAAGCCAAAACTCCTGATATATTGTACTTATCTTCCATTTTTAATATTTCTTCATTTAACATCTTGTCAATTTGAAATTGGCTGTTAATTTTGCCAAAATCATGAAAATTAACTACATCATCTATCATTTTATAGTAAAGTTCTTCTTCTATATTTTCTAATTTTAAAATATTTTTAATTCCTTCAAAAAATGCTTTCAAATTTTTATACTCTACAATTTTTTCAAAATATTTATTTGCTAACTCTGTATGCTCTTCTAATGTTTCTTCTCTATTATCCTTTATATGTGCTAAGTATTTATACTTATCTTGAAAATCAAAAATATTTTCAAACTTTGTCATAGTCCCCTCCACAATAGTTTAAAAGCTATTACAAATATAACTTGTTATTGAATATTGCAATAGCTTTTACCTTTAATAGAAAACAATATTTTTATCTTCCACTTTATAATATGATTTTTTTAATATAACAGACATATTGGTAATTGTCATTTTTTCTTTTTCATGTT